>Ga0181464_1000239_pt2 | contig 19281 bp, 20 predicted proteins | sample InSIn2gowninarea_FD_119074 | JGI IMG/M metagenome (GOLD analysis project Ga0181464, IMG submission 119074) | Clean room microbial communities from NASA Spacecraft Assembly Facility at Jet Propulsion Laboratory, Pasadena, California, USA -... ...
TTCTTTTTCTTTTTATTTTCTTTTTTATTTCTTTTGATCTAAACCAAATTGAAATGAACAATAAATTTTTACAATATCCTAATGGGATGAAAAATTATTAAAATTACAAGGCTCCTATATTTATAGGACCCAAACATTGGCTCCAAAGGGGATGACATCCTCCCTGTGAGGTGTCAATAACACCGTGGATCAGTAGCCTTCTCCATTGGGCAATAATTTTCACCATCAAAACTGAGACTAATCTCTGTAAACTAAAAAATCATGGATATAGCAACAACTCATCCAAAACTTAGGGCATTCACTTCGGGCTTAAATTCTTGATGAAAACCACCCACACTTGCAATATTTTAAATAGTAAAATGATATATATAATCACATGTTTGTTACCATATGACCTTAAGTGAAGTAGTTCTTAAGAAACCTACCATTAACAGGTCCTACTGATAGTGTTTCTCTAGTTAGATCCTCCAGCAAAAGTGCATGAGTTCCACATACAAGTACAAGCATGTAAGGGCTTTTCCATAAACTGTCAAATTTCCCACATTTCCCTTTCTCTTCATTTCTAGCATCCCATTTCAAAAAAATGTCATTCACCTTAAAATCATCTACTTTGACCCTCATGTCATGATTTTTTTTTTTTATCTTATCCTGAATCACCTATGTATTGTTGTATACTTATTCTTTGGTCTATTGCAAATGTATTAATCGGTTGATCCTTCTCTTGGCATCATTTTACTCTGCTTCCTCTTCCTCCAACAAATTTAGTACTAGAATTCCTAGGGAAATAGGAAAAAATTCATCTATTCCATAAACCAATTAGAAAGGTAACATTCCAATTGACTTATTTGTGCTTATCCTATCAACCCACAAAGTATTTATTAATTTCTTGTGTCAGGATTTCTTTTTTTCATGCAGTAGTTTCTTTATGATGTTGACCAATGACTTGTTAGAAGATTTTCCTAACCCATTTCCCTGAGGATAATATGTAGTATAATTTTCTAATACTATATGATACTTGTTACAAAAATAAATCATCCTCTTTTATTTAAAACCAACAACATTATCTATAATAATTTTTTGGGGACAACCAAACCTGGAGAGAACATGTCCTTCAAGGAATTGTATGATTACAGAATTTGTAGCTTGTCTCGTTGGAATTTCTTATATCCATTTGGTGAATTAGTTTGTTGATGTTAGGATCCACTTATGTTGAGCAGAAGAACTTGCATGAATTTATCCTATAAAATATAAACCCCATTGCTGGAAAGCAAACTCCACTAGAATAGGTTTCAAAGGTAGAGGTAAGAGTTTTCTCTTGCCTTCAAAAATCTGACATTGATAACAAGTTGAAACCCTTTTATGAATGTCAACAAACAAGGTAGGCTAGTAAAAATAGTTCTCAAGATTTTGTTAGTTGCAAATTTCTAGTAAACATGTCCTCCACAGTCACCTTGATGAAATTCTTCCATGATTTTATCTTCTTCATCCTTTAATAAACAATTTAACAAAATACCTCCAACATCCTTCCAATACAAAGCTTCATCTAAAATGCAGAACTTTAAAGCTTTCAGTTTGAGAAATCTTACCTTGGTTTTTTTCAAACCAAGAGGCTCTTGTACATTCTACAAAACATACACAATGTCTGCATACCAGGGAGAAGTAAGAAAATACTTTGATACCTGTGGAATTCCCATATCTTCTTGTACATCAAGACCAACTACAAAATTGATGTTTAGTGAATGAAAGCTTGACTCCATCATCAATTTGGCTAATCCTTAACCTTTGATAAGTTTTTTAGGCTTTATTTCAATGTCATACTCCAAAATCACAAATATCCATTTGCCTCTTTTTCCATCTGGATGAGCTTGAGTGAGGTTATCCTTTACCACTACACTTGGAACAAAAGAAAATATGTGATAATATAATATATACACTCTGAAATCTTTTAGGGCCTTTACTAAAGGAAACGCTTGCTTTTCCATGATATGATACTTCAAGGAGGCATCTCTTAAATCTCTGTTGAAAAATGCTATAGCTTTTTCATGTACCTCCTTGTTTTTCTATAACAATACTACTGCAATAGTATGTTCTAATGCAAAGGAAAAAATTATGAAATCGTTACTGTAGTTGGGACTAATCAAAATATGAGCACATGTTAAAGCTTATTTTCCCTCAATGAAAGATCATTTTGCTTCATTATTCCATTTTATCTCAGTGTCCTTTTTTAACATGTTTGTGATTTCCCTTAAGATTTTGGCCAAGTTTGGGATGAATCTTCGAAGAAAAGTTATCTTGCGAATGAAAGATTGAACTTGGTTTTTGTTCTTGGGGGGATCAATCTCCATTATTTATTCAATTATATTGGGGTGTTTTTTGATACCTTCCTTTTAAATTATGTAACCAAGTAACTTACCTTCTTCCAATCCAAACAAATACTTTTTGTGGTTTAGGGAAATACGATATTTCCTACATTTCTCAAAAACTATCTTCAAGTGAAACAAGTGATCTTCATTTGCTTTAGAGAATACAGTGATGTCATCTAGATAAAGTACAATAAACATGTCATTCTCATATGAGAAAGAAATATCCATTTCTTTCTAGAAAGTGGCTCCTGAATTCATAAGCCCAAAGGGCATATTCACATACATAAAGGTTCCCCATGGTGTTGTAAAAGGTGTTTTATGTTGGTCAACTAGATGTACTAAAATTTAGTTATAACCTGAAAATCAATCAAGTAAAGAAACTCTGATGGGCCCAACTACCCTTTATAAAACATGATCCATCTTTGGTAAAGGGTAATTGTGTTTGAGGGAAACATTGTTTAGGTTCCTAAAATTCACACATAATATGATTTCACCAACCTTTTTCCTTACTGGTATCGAATTTGATAGCCATTTCGAAAACCTCAAGGGTACAATGATTCTGGCATCAAAAAGTTTTCTATCCTCTTTTACTATTAAGGGTAACAAGACTAGATTCACCCTTTTTATTTTGTGTTTTAAAGGTTTCTGGTCCTCTCTGATGGATATAGTATGTTGTATAATGCTAGTATCATATGCCTTTAGATCTTCATATCCCCAAGCAAACACATTAGAATATTATTTCAGCGAATCAATGCACTTTTGTTTTTCTTTAGGAGGTAAAGGCTTGGATAACTTTACAATCTTTAGATTACTCTCAGTACCTATTTTACAATCTTCAAATTTAGCTCCTACAAGTTCTATCTTAGGTTTTTTTCCACATCATTGAAATCAAATAGCTCTTATAATGGCACAAAACCCCTTGGTAACACATTATATTTCAGTTGTAAGACCTCAAGTTCTTTTCAATTTTCACTAATTTGGTTCAACATTGTTTCATTTATATCCTCATCCACACTACTAACTGTATCAATATGTACATTCTCAAACTCTTCTTTTAACTGCAAAAAAAATTCTACCTGTTTATCACTACCGAGCACTTACTAATATATAACATTATCTACAATAGTTGGTCTATGGTTCACTTCAATTTCATATTTTCTATTGGGATGGAAAGGAATATTACAAGTGTTGGCTAAGGTAGTAAATTCATCAGCTAATATATTTTGACTCCTAGGAATAAGAGATAACTGATACTCTTGAAAACACTACAGAAAATCTAAGACAAAATTTATGTGTGCCTTCAACCTAGGGTGTTTAGCTGAGTACTCACCTTGGATTTGATTAATAATGACTTTTGAATGACCATGTATAGAAATTATTTTAGCTTATGACCTCTTCAAAATCTAGAGTCCTAGAATAAGCGCTTCATACTCGGCTATATTGTTGGTTCATTGAAAATTTAGCTTGTAATAATGCCCCTTTGCTATGCTTGTTTTTGAGTTTCAAACCACAACACCTGCCCCTACACGTTCTTCACTAACTACTCCATCAAAGTCCATATTCTAGTGGGCTTCATCCACTTCATCATCTGTTCCAATATTTAATTTCTCATCCTCTACTCTGCTTCATTTACTCTCTATGTCTGACACATGTTCTTCTACACATAAATCATTGTATAGAATGGAGGAATCCATGTATGAATGCACTGAATAAAATGGATAATTATTAGGTTTGTTTCCTGTTTACCATATATTCCATTAAACCTTCCCTATACAACCTCCTTTGTTAACCAAATATAGGACTAGTTCCATAAGTCATGTCCATTTCCATGGTACCTTGTAACTTTTCCCCTCAGGATCTTGATAACAACATTCCATATTTGGGAGGTATATCAACCACTATAATATCCATAACCACACTTTTTGCTATAATTTGGGTCAGAGTCACACATATATCCTTAATGAGACCTAATCATCTTTCTTTTCTAAGAATCAAAAGAGTAAATGTCTTTATCAGGTCTCGTTATATCTAATCCTAACTTTTCCATAATGACTTTAGGCATGAGATCTTGTGAAGCATAAGAATAAAGCATGAGATTATGCAAAATATCATCATGAATGTTTAAACTAACATAGAAAGGCAACACATTATCATCTTCAGACTTCCCTTCAACTTTAGGTCCAAATAATAATTTAGGTTGGTCATCAGTTAAGGTAACTGTGTTTGTTCCCTCCCCTATCTTTAGTTTCTTCATGACTTGAGTTGTATGCACATTCTTGTTAATCAATTTTTTCTAAGGAATATAAATTTTGACCTTAGTTACTTCATTTTAAATACTGAAATAAGTAGGAAATTTATCTACTACTTTAATACTTACATCTTGTTTTTCAAAAACCTCCTTTTGAGAGTCATCCTTTATCTAGCTAGTGTAAGGTGCATCACTCTAAATTTTATTGGGACGATTTATTGTAATCTTCTTGTTTCTCAAATTTTATTGTTTGTGTACCTCCATAATAGCATTTTGGTATCCCTTTTTATAATCATTTGTTTCTACAGGGATGACTTCTGGCTATGATAACAAGAATAGATCTTGTTCCTCCTTAGTTAGAAAAAGATTGTCTATTTCCCCTTCCCCAAAAAGATTAATATGATATTCCTTAGGGTCATCTGCTATTTCAGTTTCTTCATCTGCATAATTCTCCTAGAATGGGGGTCTGATTTGTTCCTAATCTATCGGGACTCTTTGATCTCTTTGTTTAATCTAGGGAGGATTCCTTCTAAAGTTAAGATTTTTGGTCTGTGGACCTCCTTGAGGTTCTCTTGGTGGAGCCTTGTCAACCAAAATCATTCTTTCCATCATCATTTCCATTGTTTTAAGGTATCTATCTTAACATATGATGAAGGAGAAGAAGGTTCTTCTTTGATGGTCACTATTCTTTCAACATTTATCTTTTCTCTTTTAGCCAATAAATTTTCTTCCACACTAACGACATTTCTTTTCATTTCTTCTAGAGTAGAAGGATTTAATTATCTTAATTAATAAGAAATTTTTTCATGAAAACCATCTAGGAATTTGATCAAAGCTAGTGTTGGTGGAGGTTGTATTGTTGCTAGAATACAATTGTAAACATTGTTAAATCTAGTGCAATAATATTGAACTCTTTCACCAGGAGCTCTCCTTAGACTGTCATATTCGGTTAGGATTTGAAAAGGATTCTTTTTAACTTCCCACCTTGTGAGAAAACTTTGGTGAAATTGTTGGAGATATACAATACTATCTGTTGGCAATGTCCTGAACCATTTCTTAACTTCTCTTGTGAAACTTTGTGCAAAGATCCTCATTCTCACATCATAATCATCAACTTCTTGTAAATATGAGAATTAATTCATCTTTTCTATATGTTGTTGTGTTGTGATTGACCTAGTGCTATCAAATTGGGGCATATACATCTGATAATCCTATGGCATGGAATGCAACTATGATGGTAAAAAAGGAGGGGCATAACTAGCTACCATGACTGGTGAATGGGAAGAAGATGACACTATAGTTGATGTGGATATTAGGGGTGGTAAAGAAGATGGAATTATGACTTTATGAGTTGGTATAAAAGGAATCTGGATGGTAGATGAAATAGGAATAGTGGAAGAAAGAGAAATTAAAGAAGGAACCAGAGGTGAAGTAGAAGGTAAAATAGCAGAACGCTGAGTTTATAAAGATTCTTAAGAAATTTTGTTTAATTTAGTCACTATGTATTCAAGCTTTTCAAACTATTGTACAATGCCTTTATCGGATTTTGAAATAACAAGTTTTTGTAACCATAGGCCTTTCTATTTCTATATTTTGTATATAAATGTATGATTGTTGAATGCTATTTAGTTTTATCATTTAGGTTGACTGATAAATTAGTGAACCGAAAGATATGTACTAGCTTAAAAAAAAAAATACATACATATATATGGATATTTTTTTATACATATATCAATTATAGGGGTTGATAATCCTAATGATATAAGACATGCTCGAATTAATACAAAATGTTCACATATGTCATTTTGATATATATATATATATATGTGAATACATAAGTTTTAGGAAGATAAGGGAGGGATCCAACACCTACTAATACTCCAACCATAGTCTCTATTCAGGTTTAAATGTCTCCTTTCAATTTCCAAGGCATTCTTCAACTTTTGATGATAAAAATGATCAATCCATGCAATGACCTTGACTTCTTCAATGCAGATGTGATGCTAAGTCTTCTTTGCATGTTCTGCCAAAACAGAGGAGTGATACCTTGCATGTTTGATATTAGTCGCATGCTTATGAATCCTTTGATTAATCAAGTGACCAGTTTCACAAATATACAGAGTTCCATAGAAGCATGGGATGACATAAACACATTTCCCATCTTTAGGGTTCACAGGATCCTTTATTGATCTTAGGGAGCTTTAGATTGTGTTTAGGGGCCTAAATGTCAAAGGAACCTTATGCTTCTTCAGGATCTTAGCAATCTTGTCAATGCTTGTTTGGATAAACGGAAGGTGTACCCCTGAAAATCAATCTCTTAGATCTTTTTTGAAGCCTAAATTTAGAAAATACACTCGTCATATTGAATGACATCTTTTTAATAGGTGTAATTCCTTTTATTTAAATGTAATAAATGTATGTGCCTAATTTTCTCTTTATCAATGTTTCTTTTTAGTGTAAATATCTATTAAGGAAGTAATAGATTTACTTTCTTGCAACTCCTTTATCATGATCTTGGTTAATGTGCTTCTTGGTTGATTATGGATAATTAAATGTTAATCATAGATAATAATAGTTAACCAAAATTGTTGGCTTACGGGGGCTTGACCCAGGTTCAGAGTTATTTAGCCAAAAAGATCCCTATGCTATTGGCCCTTTCGGCACCAGCCAGCGGAGCGAGGACTGAAGTCTCACCTGAAGCAGTATGGGGGGATGTTGAAACCAAGTTTCCACACCATTGAGATGTATGTGTTGTTGATTTAGTCCAACTATGCCTACCTTTGCGTAGGTTGCTTCGTGTATTGCTCTAACCTTCAATACCTTCACGATCTGTTATAATCGTCTTTCGTGCAACCCTAACTAGGGGCTGAGATACTTTTATGGTGTTATGGCAACAACCTGCACTATTTCCCAAACTACACCACATATCTTACTTATCTTCTTAACAAACCTTACTTAACTTTGCATAAACAGATATTGTATCTTGCATTTACTTAATCAACATGTTTATACATATTCCCACATCATATGAACATTAAACGTGTAATGTATAACCAGTGTAACAAATGCATAAAATAGGAAATAAATACACATAAATGATGTGAAACTTCTCTTTATTAATATTTCCAACTGTTATAGACTCGACTCACCCTACGCACTCAGCTGCAAGGGTTCCTGCACTCAGCTATAGACTACTAGGCCTCTGTACACTCAGTTGCAAAGCCTTCTCCTACTTTATGACCCAAAACTAGACTTTACTCCATAGATATGAATCGACTCTTCATCCTTTGTGATTTGATTAGATCCGATGTCTTAACTCCTTAGAGCCTTGCTCTATTTATACAATCCCATGGTACGCGGACCATGGGTAGATCTCTATAATCGACTTTAAAATACAAAAATTAAAGGTAGACATCCCTATGACTCTTTTACAAGCTACATACTCCACACCCACAAAATGTGGAATGTTTAGCTCGGAATTACAATTTTTAGCCAAATCTGGGCTCTAAGCCTGAAAACTTCCCTTGGGGGATCCCATGCCCAATAGGCCCCCAACACAAACATCGTGACTCAACCTCGAGTCACTCTGTTGGTGTGGAGATCTTTGCGCAAAGACCTCCTAATTCTGCCTGGATTGCTGCACAATCAACAATTCAATGAGCAACTGCATGTTGTAATTCCTCAACATGTTGTTCAAAGAATGTTATGGCTGAACTGTTGTCCTGAACCTTTTCCTTTGTTGCTTGTAGTTGTGTGAGCTTTACTTCAATGGAGGTTGTAATGATATACGCCTCATTAATCCATGGCTATAGGCATGCCTTCAAAACTGCTTCCTTATGCCGAGCAACATCCAGTTGCTCCTTAAGCGCTTTAGCCTGCTACATCCTCATGAGCCTCTGTGTAAGGGAAACTATCTGCATGGTCCTTTTTACTTCATCATCTCTCTATTGTATCTCACATGCCTCTATCTCTAGGCATTGTATGTTTGGGTCCTCCTGTAGGATGGTGATAACCTCGAACAACTACTTGAACAACTTTTTGTAGTCTATCACTGTGCTGTTAACCTCTGTTATTGCTGTTGTAATTGTGATGACACGTTGTTCCTTAAACTTCGACGAAGTTGAAGGCTATGCCTTCAATTGCAGTTCTGCTATCTGAAGGTTAAGCTCTAACTGAACCCTGGCCATTTATTCCTTTACCTCGCACACCCCTACTGTTAATTTCCAGGCACGCACCTCCACTAGTTCTTCTACTTAGATGGCCAACTATAGGACCATTTGGTAGGCTTCCTCCACCACCTGCACAATCTGTTTGTTTTGCGCCACTACCTCATCATGCTGTAGGCTCAAATTCTCTATGTTGATGCACTGCTCGCTCATTACCTAGAGTGTGTGACCCTCTCTAGCTCATAGTTCTATAATAACTCCATCTTGCAAAATATAGAGTGTCTCCCGAGGGAGCATAGCTGTGTTTAATATGATTCCTTTCAACCTGCTAACCATAGGCCTGTTGGCCTCATTTTCTATAACGACTGTACCATCTAGTAGCACTATGGTGTTGGTCATCTGGTCCCATTACATTTCCTCTGTTACGGACGTACCTACTGTGAGGCTAGTCGACGCGATGCCAACTTATGGAATGCGCACCTACAACTCTTTTATCTATACCCGCAGAGCCCCCAACACCATCTGGTGTTCCTCCTTGAACTAATAGAGGGTCTCCATGGTGACGTCCCTCACCATCTCGCCAATTTCATGTAGATCCCCCTCATTAAGGGTGATCGGGTCGAACGAAGTCTTTGAAGCCTTCAACTTCTTTCACAACCTTACTTGCTCTCTTGGGTGTAGACATTTCAATTGGGTGGATGTTGTCTACGGGTCCATGCCACCTTGCTCTATGTTGGTCTCTGGTTCAAGTGAAGGCAACTTCTATCCTTCATGCTCTTCTTCTACTGCCTTTTGTTATTCTTCTGCCAAATTCACAGTGTCGCATGCGGCGTGGGACTTAGCTGTTATTGCTTTGTTTCAACACTTTTATGCCAACTGTACCATCTGCAGTTTCACTTCTTTCATTTTCTGTTTTGCAATGGAATTCTCTGCTTCCACCATAGAGTTGGCTGGGGCGCGCCACTATGGTGGCCATGACTCAAGGACCACAAAGATAATGTCATCTGTCGCTAGATATGGTAGTTCACGCCACGTCTTCATGGGGTCCTTCCACGCCTTGATGTAGACGTGGTGGAATTCTACCTTGAACTCTATGAAGCTCTATAGACTATTGTATACCATGGGAAATAACTGTGGCTTATAATTAATCCCCATTCTGATGTTCATCTCCATGAACACCAAGAAGATTTTGCAATCCCTTATTCTTTGTGCATTCTTCGTTTCCCATAGTGAAGCGTACTTCACTACCTTCGGAAGGTCCTATGCAATTGTAGGGAACTAGCTATCTTCGGAAAATTCTCATGCCATAAGTACTATTGACAACAGAAGCCACACATAGTAAAAAAAATTTCCCTGCTTCTATGCCTCGCGATAGTTCTCAAGGAACTCTCTACATAAGTAGTTTGCCCATTTGAACTAGACACATTTTACACATTGCACTGCTAGTGCAACCACCAGTGTGGGCACCTCATCTGTGTAGCACTTCCGTATAACCTTTCCTACCAATATCTACATCGTGACTTTGATCACAGGGTTGTTGATGTTGGAAATGGCATACCCTCTCTTCTTCTTCTCCAGTTTAAACTTCTTCTTCATGGCCTCTGCGATGGCCAAATCATCACTCTTTCCCTTTGAGATGTTTGCTGGGTCCTCCCCTTTGCAAGGGAGCTGGGTAATTCTGTAAATCAAATGGTCCATGATTGGGATCGGCTTCTCCAGCCACAAGCACCCATCATGCACCAGGCAGAGCAGTTGCCTGATGACAAAAATGGTCACTGGAGAATGATGGTAATGTGGCACCCAGAGTAGGTTTAGCAATCCTTCCCTCTCTACACCTCTCAACCATTTACGTGGCTCAAACTTGGTGATTCTAGTTGGCGCATCTTTCTTCTAGTGCATTAGCTATGTGGTTTCCAAATGTGGGAACTTCTTGTGGTCTACGAGATTGCAGTCTTCAAATTTCAGTACAGGGACTCGCCCCAAGTGCACTCCTTTGAAAATAATGTCATCAGGGAGTATTGGAGTCTACTGAGAACTATTTCTCTCATTTATATCTTTGGGCACCTTTGATTTACCCTTCTGCAGAGGAACATATGTTGGCACCTTGGTAAGAGGGTCCGTACCCTAGGTTTCAACCTCCATTTCTACATCCTCCTCCTCTACTAGGATTTCTTCAAATTCTTCCTCCTTATCAACCTCCAAATTAATAGTCTTCCCCTTTTATTCCATGGTAAGCTTAGTCCTTAACATATTCCTAGGGGATATGTGCACTGATACCATGGCTTGCTTGTCTTTCTTGGGTCTCTGCATGTGTGGCAATTTAGGGATTTTTGTAACTATCCTGATACATTCTAGGTCTTCTAGTTCCATAATGGCCTGCATGGCCTACTTCGAGCTCATTACTCTGGTATCCATAGCTTCTTTAGGTGTTGCCATAGTGTGATACCACACTTCTCTCAATGTCTCGGGTAATTACTCAAGCAATGAATTTGCCTTCAGAAGATCGAACAAGTCTGGGTTCATGAATGCTTAGGTGCTCAACAACTCAGTTTTCAAATTGCCAAGTGTTGTTTGTTGGATAGCCCTTTTTAATTTATAGTGCCTTCTAAATTTGAATTGGACCATTCCCCCCACATTCGGTCCATTAATGCTCAATTAGCGGTAGATTTTCAAGAGGCTAGCCCATAAAGTTCACCTTAATTTCCTGCGACCCACTCCATTTGGTCTTAAGCCAAGCATCAGATCATGAATAGTGGTTGTAACGGTCACTTTCCAACCAACGTGAGTGACAACACAACTACCTTTGTGTTGTTTCAAACCCTGTGACACTTCGCTACTGTGCGTAGTCTTGACATCACGCAGTTCCTGGGCAGAGTAGTTTATAGTCCCGCACCTCCCTTCAGCTGCCTGAAGTGCTAAGACTGTGCTTCCATCATTTATTCAGATGGTTGGGACACCTATGTATGGCTTCAGATGACTACCATTTACTCTTCTTCAGAAAGGTTCTCCTTTTAACATTACCAACTGCATTGTGCCTCCATCTATAATCTCCTTAATAACATATGGTCCTAGCCCATTCATTCTGAGCTTCCCTGGGAATGTATCAAACTTACTATCATACAACAACACCAAATCATTTACCTCGAACGTCCACAGCTTGATATGGTGATTGTGCCAAGACTTTTCGTGCTGCTTCTATAGCTGCTGGTGAAATCCGGCCAAAAAGCATTCTTCTTCAAGCTCCTCCAACTATGTGAGCCTCTCTTCCAAGGCTCCACAATCCATCATACCTATGAGTGCTACTATGCATAGACTAAGCATGATATATTCTATAGGGATTATGGCTTCCACTACATAGACAAGCGTAAAAGGTGTTTGTCTTATCAGTTTCTTATGTGTCATCCTATAGGCCCATAATACTTCAGGTAAGCGCAGGTCCCAATCACTTCATTGTGCATTTCACACCTTGGTTAGCGTGGTCTCCAGTACTTTTTTGATTACTTCTACACATAGAACCTTATATGCAATCATTCTTACTACATAATGTCTTCCCAACATTAAGAGCCATTTACACATTTGTCTCCACAATACACACTTATTGACCATGCATTTTAGCGTAGAGTACATGTGCATCTGCATAGGTTGCTTTCCATATGCTTATGCCCGCTTGGCTAGAGGTGCACATGGATCATCTCGTCCATTGTATTTGTCTGTCAATCACACCCTAGGATTCCCAAATCTTGTGTACATCATTCTCCTACATTCACTCCAGTCATTAAAGCTTCCTTGTATGTAATCCACCATCTCGCGGCTATAGCGTGCAGTACCCAATCCAAGGCATGGAAGCATTGCTTTTCCAACACCTCCCTTTCAAATTTATCCAAGAAGGTATCTACCTCGCTTAAACCATCATAACTGGGTATATCTCATACTTTTGTCAATACACAACATAGTGACCTTGTCATCATATTACAAATCAAGTTACTTTGTGTAACTGATTCTGCCATCGCTCCATCTCCTCATCAGAATCTAAAGTATAGGAGCTCTCCTGCTCCCATGAAATCCACCCATCTGCGGTGGGATTTACCTGGCCTTTCTATCGCGTTGTTATCTTGTAGATGTAGTCCAAATCATCATCACTTTCATAGTCGCACACCAGCTCCATATAACGTGATCCTTCAATAGGGTCCAGGGGTATAATTACGTGTAGTGACTTCTTCTCAAAAAATCATCTTTTGCTTCTTTAGATTAATCACCCCATTCATGTCAGTGACCTAATCAATTCCTAAGAGCATGGGGTAGGGATTGTTGTCATCAACAATCTCTATCACTTCAAAGTCTGCCAACGTGCTGGCTCCCTCAATATCCATAGTTATTCCATGCAATCATCCCATGGGTATTATTTTCTACTGATTCAGCATTCTTAGTTGAATTGGACATCAATGTAGCATAGGTATCCCCATTCGCTCCCGTGTCTATTTTGACAGAACATTCACATCTGATCCTAAGTCTAGGATGACTTGATCCATCTCATGTTCTCCAATCTATGTGGTTAGTCTCATTTCTCTTCCTGTTCTTGTTTTATGCTTTCCAATCTTCTCGACTACATGCGGTTCTCCTGGCACAGTCCCAACGCATCTGTTAATGAGTTCTTGTAATCCTTTTACAACCTTACTATTGTGCAGTAACTTCATACATGTTTCCATGAACGTTGTGAGCATGGATGGTTCCATCTTCGACTTCGGTCTATATTTTCTTCCTGAAGTGAAGGCATCAACGAAGCTCTTCTTAGCTTCCATGAGGGTTTCCTGAGTGTGCTCCAAATCAAACTCCACTTCTTTCGTTAGAGCTTTGTGAACCCAAGTATTATCTTTTGGTTGTTTGCCTTTGTCATCTCCCATTGCAATTCTAGTTTAGAGCACAATGTTCACATTCGGATCTTCCATGTGTGGCTTAGACCTCATCATCTGCAGGTTTTGAGTTGGAGGAGGCAGTAGCACTCCTTTGTCGTGTACCCTAACTATTAGTGTGGGACAATATTCTATCTCATGATCAATCAATGTGAAATATAAACATGAAGGCGCGTTGTGTTTGTGCAATCACGGGCATAATGTCCTGGCCCTATGCAATTGTAGCATATCGACTGTCCGTGACCTCTTTCAGGTTCTCCTCCACCTCAACCTTGTCCGTGCCCCTAAAATCATGTTCACACCATTCCTGTGGTCTGGTCAAGGGGCTATGCTTTTCTCTTGAAATCTATAGGTGGGAGTTCTATGCATCATTAACTCATAGCTTCTACAGGTGCGCTCATTGTTTCCCACCGATCTACAAAAGTTGCAGAACAATTGTTGTGAATTTTTCGTATACTTCTGTAACAAGTGGTAGTTGTTTGTGGCATGTTTTCCAACTATTTGACAATTCTCACACCATAAAGTAGGCACCACACTAGGTCCAACTTATGCTTCCGGCCTTAAAGGAATTGGTCCTCCTCCTGCGAGGTAATTTGTCAAAACTAGGCAATGGTCCTTGTCATGATCCTAACCCTTGCATTTTACACACCATAACTCTTCGCATACTTTTGGTTGAGTTGTCCTATCCTGTTTCAGACTCTGCATGTCAAGGTATAAAGTCTTTAGCTGCACATGGATCTGCTGAACTCCTAATTTGGGATCCTGTGTTGGGGTCTCATGCAGCCTCATTGCAATCTCTAAGGTATCTTCCTGAGTTGTTATCTTCTGTTGCGATAGCACACTCCTTAAATGTGGCATTAGCAAAGCTACAAACCATTCATGGTGTTGTCCATCCATCAGATTCATATTAGCTTCGCAAATCATACATTTTAGCCTTTGATCCAGCTCCCAAGGAGTCTCGCCTGGTAGTATTGTGATATCTTTGAATCCAACAATCAACTATGCTTTAGACTTCAGCCTGGTAAATTGTTTATTTAGTGCTACTTTAATATCCGTGATTCCCACATTTGGATTATCATTGGAGTGTTTAATATACCAGGACAACGTGCAATCCTGGAAGGTGTTAACTAGTGTTGCTTTCTTTATATTTTCATCTGTAACTCCTTGTGCTTCCCATACAGCCCTTATAACAAACTAAAATTGGTTTGGATCCTTGTTTCCTAATCCTTTGAACATAGGCAACTTCACTGTGCTTGCCATATTATATCACGGTGGTGGTATGGGTGAAGATGGAGGTGATGTTGGTGAAGATCGTGGTGGTGTGGATGGAGGTGGTATTCACAGATGTCTTTGCCTTATCAGATGGATTGCACTTTGCGGAGAGACCTTCGCGAGCTCTTCCTACTCCCCTCGTGGAGATGAAATCAAGGGGCTATTTTCTAGTCCTTTATTTCCTTCATTCCTATAAGTTTTTCCAATTCGTGTAGCCCCTAACATTAAGGTGACTGAATAAACCTCTTTTCACACAATAACATTTTAATCCAAGTATTTAAAGACTTTACATACTTACCTAGCGGTCCTTTGAGAAAGCATCGCTCTACCTCGCTATAGCTGACTAAGGTGTCGACCACGAACTCAGTAATGAATCCTCTTATAATATGATCAAGCCAATGATGAACGATGTGTGAAATCTTATCCTCTGATACTTCCAACCTTCGGACTAACTTTGGGGTCCACACAATAGGACTGTTAGGTTTCCACCTTCCTTGGCTATCTGCTAGCTTCACAGTCCACTGATATAGCTTAGTAGGGAAGGATGTGAAGAAGATTTTGTGGATATCCATGTATAGGTAGTAGTCTAACCACTTTTCTTTTGATAGTTATGGGTTCATATTCTCTTGCGTTGTGAAATCATGAATTCTTCTATGCAACTAGCCTTCAATTTCTTTCTTAGTTGGATTCCAATGATACAACATTAGACATATATATGCAGATTCTAGTCCCGACAATGTAACCATTTTTTGGCTTATCGGGGCCTCACCTAGGTTCAAAGTTCTTTAGCCAAACAAATCCCTACTTACTGGCCCTTTTAGCATCAACTCGCAGAGCGCAGACTGAAGTCTCACCTAAAGCAGTATGGGGGGATGCTGGAACCAAGTTTCCAAACCCTTGAAAAGTATGTGGTGTCAATTTAGTCCAACTATGCCTACCTTCACGCAAGTCACTTTCCATACTATTCTAACATTCAATACCTTCGCAATCTGTTATCATCTACTTTCGCACAACCCTAACCAGGGGCTGATATTCTTTGCGCTGCTATGGCAGTGACTTGCACTATTTCCAAAACTACACTATGTATCATACTTATCTTCTTAACGAACCTTACTTAACTTCACATAAACAAATAATGTATCTTGCATTTAATTAATCAACACATTTATACATATTCGCACATTAGATAAGCATTAAAAGTGTAATGTATAACCAGTGTAACATATGCATAAAACAGGAAATAAATACACAGAAATGATGTGAAACTCTCTTTATTAATATTTCCAATTGTTATAGACTCGACTCGCCCTAGGCACTTAGCTGCAGGGATTCGCGCACTCAGTTTCAGACTACTAGGCCTCCACACACTCAGCTGCAAAGCCTTCTCCTACTCTATGACCCAAAACTAGACTTTACTCCACAAATATGAATCAACTCTTTATCCTTCATGATTTGATTAGATCTGATGTCTTAACTCCTTAGAGCCTCACTCTATTTATACAATCCCATGGTCCGCGAACCATGGGTAGATCTCCACAGCTGACTTTAGAATAAAAAATTAAGGGTAGACAACCCTATGACTCTTTTACAAGCTACACACTCCATGCCCACAAAATGTGGAGTCTTTACCTTGGAATTACAATTTTTAACCAAAATTTGGGCTCTAAGCCACAAAACTTCCCTTGGGGGATCTCGCGCCCAATAACAATCTACAATGGACAACCAAAATCACCCAAGGTGTTATATTGTTGACCATTCTCTACCTTCAATAACCATAGTCAATCATATGCAACAATTTTAGTTCCCCACTCTAGTTGATATGAGATATAAACATTATTAGAATTATATATTATTCTTTGATGACATGAGTACAATTATTTGGAATTTTAATGTATTTTGAGGAGATATGCATTCATGATATTACATATTTTTACCTTCATTTTGATGATGATGATGTTGATTATGACCTTTATATGTGATCGTTATGATGCTTATTACATGGAAGTTATACCATGCTTGCCAACTTTCAACTACCATTTCCTGAGTTTGGAAGGAAAAGAGGACTTGGAAACAACCCATACCATGATCATTTGTGTCACATTATTATTTATATATTTATATTTTGGATGCTTGATATTGTGGTATACAGTTCGCATGCTTATATATGGATAATGTTTATGGAAGTTCTCACAATTTTTGCAGGCTTTGATGACTACTGACCAAACAACCCACATATGATTAGTGGGGCTGTCGGAGAAGGATACCAAACATATTTGGAATGGCATGATAAAATTCATTAATCATACTCATTGGCACTCCATCCATGGCTAGAGATGAATTACATGAGTTCTTATCCTTAGAGTTACATGATGTCATTAAGGCCGAAACATGGATCTTTTTCTTATGATGTACTAATAAGGGGCACACATCAAGAGGAACCTCGATCATCAGTTCCCATGAAACTATTAATAAGTGCTACAAGGAGAGTTTTGAGTTTTTGTTTCTACTAGTACTTCTTGCCCATCCTCATATCACAAGTGTTTCTAAGGCTACACATGGAACCATTGGAACATGAGGTTGTTTAAGGGCATGAGAGGTTGAACCCTTAGCAATAGATGGATGATAAGGAAATATATGATTAGATTATTTCATAAGAATTCAAGGATTGATAAGTTATTGTACATGACTATATGCTAAAGTTTAATAAGAGAAATTACGAAAACTAAACTATATATGAAGACATAATAATAAAATAATTGGCTTAGCTAATACTAGTAAAATAAACCCTAAAAATGAGTTGAATGTAAGTTAGAGCTAAGTGAATAATAGATAATAATAAAAAATTACAAGGTATCACGATTAAAGCGGGGAATAATCTAAACTTATTTGGTGTGGACATAAGTAAGCTAAAATCTAAATAGATATGTGCAATATTGAAATTATTTAAATGAGTGATTTTAATAAATTAAAATCAAGAGAACCTCATCTAATTAAGAAAATCATAAAACAAATAATTAAATTTGAAAAGGAGAAATTTAAGGAATTAACTACAATTTACTATGCCTCTTAGTCAGCAACAAAAAGTTAACTAAAATAAATAGAAGAAGTTAAGGAAAGGGAAGAGGGCATAATGGAACATCTAGGAGTAAATTTAGGAACATATATCTTTTTGTTGAGAAAAAATATTTATTTAAATAACATAGTAGGAAATTTACATGAGATTCAAATTGAAGTGAGGACATGTGGCTAGATGAATAATCTTGTTTATGGAATTTGATAATTAGTTATTTTCATATAAAAACAAATGCCACATCTAATCCCCACTTAAAATATTCTATAAAAGGAACACATTTTTATGAAGGTGACATCTTGGAGCTCTATAGTGGCGAATGGATGTAATTACATTGTAAGTTTTTATGTTGGAAACTATTTTTTGCAAATTTGTGATCTTGAGAATTATTGAAAGTGTGGAGGATAGGAATTGTTGATGTTGGTAGATGAAGGTTATGGCCCCAATTACTATTGGCTAATATTATTCTCTCCTCCTTCCTACATCCCCACTGATTTTAGGGGCCAAAGGGAAGGAGAGTACATTAGAAATGGTAGGGTGGACAACCAAGTGGGTTGGAAACTTCAAGCAAACATCATGGGAATTTTAAAATTTTTATCATTGGAGTGATGATGAGAAAGGAATGAGGATTGTGATAACCTACAATAAGGATTCTACCTTGTATTAGGTGAATGGTAATTCTTGATATTTGTTTTTATGTATTATCTAGTAAATGTGTAACTAGAATATTGATACAATGGATGTTGCAGTGACTTTCAACTATCAATGTAATATTTGTAAACTTAATGGGAATGGTTTCCCTTTGGTGTGCAACATTGTACATTAAAATTTAAATTTTTTTATCATTATTCATTATACCACATACACTATTACTTTGTAAATTATTGTAGGATTTAATATTGATAGTGTAAATTGAGTATTGAAGTTGTGAATTTTCTGTGATTACATTTTATAGTTTTGTAAACAAAAAATAAATAAATAAATAGAATAAATTTGGGATCACATGTAGCATCCCTACACTCGGTATTAGGGTATAGTTCACATATTGAACCTAGGCACATCACTTGATTATGGCTATAAATTGACATAGACCTTTAAATTCCTTTTTATCTGCATCTATCTCCTTTTTCTTAGCCTATGTCCATTGATGGTCTCCGGTACCTCCCTTGATTGATGAAGGTTCAATCATTGATGATGTTATCAATCATTGCCAAGATTGATAGCAGATATATCCATATATATATATATATAT
>Ga0181464_1000330_pt1 | contig 19197 bp, 9 predicted proteins | sample InSIn2gowninarea_FD_119074 | JGI IMG/M metagenome (GOLD analysis project Ga0181464, IMG submission 119074) | Clean room microbial communities from NASA Spacecraft Assembly Facility at Jet Propulsion Laboratory, Pasadena, California, USA -... ...
TTTATAAGTAAGGTCTATTTTTCTCTCTCTAAAAGTTAATTTTTAATTGCATAAGGGGTGAAGGCTCCGAGAAAAAAAACATGCTTTGATGAGCTCAAAATTTGTAAATATAACCCTACAAGTTAACTTCTAATTACAGAAACTATAAAAGTATGCGCAATTATAAGGGGTGAAGGCTCCGAGAAAAAAAACATGCTTTGATGAGCTCAAAATTTGTAAATATAACTCTAAAACGATGATTTGATGACCTCAAAATTTGTAAAATTTGTAAATATAACCCATTAATTTTTATGCTGTCTTGTAGTCAAATAGTTTGTATGTATGTTTTCCTCTATCTACAATTCTTAGAACAATGTTCGAGACCAATATGTCATTATATTGATTTAATTGAAATGGCAACAGCTATGTGGGATTAGAGCCCATACATTCATACAAAGAACAATGTTAGAGACCAATATGTCATTGTATTGATTTAATTGAAATGGGATTAGCCATGTGCGATTAGAGCCAATACATTCATACAAACATCATGTACCCATAAACATATAATTATGTAATTGTTGAAACATCTAATGCATTGCCCATAAATAACCAATATGTCATTGTATTGACTTAGTTGAAATGACAGTAGCCATGTGGGGTTAGAGCCAATACATTCATACAAACGTCATGTACCCATAAACCTATAATTATGTAATTGTTGAAACGTCTAATGCATTGCCCATTTGTATTTATGTTAGCACATTGGCCATACACAACTAAGTCAAAAATATATTGCAATCCAGGAAATACAAAAGAAACCACTATTTCTGAAAACTTTGACCACTATACGTAAAACACGACTAAGTCAGCAATATATTGCAATCTAGGAAATACAAAAGAAACCACTATTTTTGAAAACTTTGGCCACTGCACGTAGAATACAAATAAGTCAGCAATATATTGCAATATAGGAAATTTAAAAGAACCCACTATTTCTGAAAACTTGTACTTGCATGATACTTTTAAGTCTAGGTCACCGTCCATGCACGTGCAGTCATTGCAGCAGATCACAGATGTTAATATTTGTTGGGAAGGTATATCGTCCGCAATGGAGCCACTTGTTTTGAAAATCTATGAAAATCCTAAAAGGCAAACTAACAAATACAGTGCATCCATAACTTAATATTGTTCGTTCGTCGAAAAGCATTACAAAATCCTGTTAATAGACAACATGATCACTAATAGAGTATGCTTCCATATCACTTTAGACAATTTATAAGATCCTAATAACCGAATAAAATGGGCACTGCATCAATAACTTCTTTATGGTTGTTTAACATCTTCCATGGCAATTGTCTATGATTCAATAGATTCTGCATAGGCTCGGTTTAGCTATTCTTTAGGAGAGTCACGTTCACCAATGGTGGAGATGGTTTGGGAGAATGGGATTATTTGGCTGTTGTGGCAGACAATGAGATTCAACAGGTTTTGCATGGGCATGGATTGGCCGCTCTTTTGGAGAGGCGTGTTTAGCGAGAGTGTCGATTGTTTGCTGCTATGGCAAAGAATGCATTTCAGCAAATGGTCAGGGATTGGATGTTATGTCACAGAGACATGTTCACCCGGAACGATGTTGGATGTTCTTTACAGAGAGACATGTCTGCCCAGAACATGGTCAGGGATTGGATATTTTTTGTGGGTGAGAGTCGGGTTCGACAGGGATGGGATCAATTGGTTGCTCCATAAAAACAACAAGATCACCATGTATAAACCTTGATGCCTGTACCTGAGCATTTGGCATCGAACAAGCTGGAGTTGATGGTTTAGGCACAACTTTAGCCCCTCTTTTCAAGAAGTTTGGATGCGGCAAAGGAACTGGCTGATCTCTTCTTATAAAATTGACAATGGGTGCCATCACACTGGAGACAGGCATGTACAATCCTTCATCAATTATAAAACCTTTCATCACTTATCTGTTAGAATTAATGGAGAATAGGCTATTACTGTTAGGTAGTTGTAATTTTTATTTTTATAGTTATTTAGTTCCTATTTTCCTCGGATATGATTTGTTGTCCCTAACAAATTGTATCTATTTAATATTGAAGATTAATGTGAAAGTGTGTGATGTTTTGCTTGAAGTAGCTCGTGGTGATCCACACGTGTGAGCTCCTCTTGTTTTGGTTTGTCATTTCATGTCTTCTGTGAGCAACTCGTGACATGGTATCAGAGCTGCTGAGGCGACTGAATGCGAGTGTGGGTAGATCTTTACAACTACATGCTGGATAGCTGCGACGATCTTCGTGAGACCGTGGTGTATAACCGCGATGACTGTATGTTTGGGAAGAATTGTTGCTCGTGGTGACTCTCTCCATGATTGAGGAGATGTGCCATGTAGGAGGCAGTGGTTGAGGCCGGTTTTATTGTGCTGATCGGAGAAGCGTGCTCGCAGTTGATTCGTAGCTTGAGAGCCACTGGTGTTGGATGCAGAGGAGCCACAAGGAGGCTGGATTGTCAAGGAGAACATCAGATGGAGCCGAAATCGCTTGAGGCACCTATTGATCGGCGTGGCGTAAGAATGGTTGTAGACATCGTGATGGAGGCGGTGAGGAGGCCATGAGGTGGGCTACGTGAGATCAAGCGCAGCAAAAAAAGATTTGGGTCCGCGCGATCCACTGAAATCCGTTGATCTGTTTTGGAAAAAGGGGCATGTTAAAATTGCCATTCAAAATTGTGTGGATCTGTATTCATCTGTTGTTTTTTTAAGAAAAGAGAAATCTAGACGTGATTGTGTGCGACCTTATTCTTTCAACATTTAAGACACGACCAAGCGTGATTTGCTTGGTATTTTCTTTGCCAACCGAAGTCTGCTATAGACTATTTGGAGATTGATAGTCTCAATAGAACTATTGAATTTTATGGTCACCTGTTGAAGGTTTGAGGTTGTTTTTTTTTTAAATTTATTTAAGTTTTTTTATTCATCCAAAATGAATAATCAAATTGCTGAAGCTTATCTCAATGAGAGTAATAAGCTTGATGGTTCCAATTATACTAATTGGAAATTTAAGCTCCAGACTATGCTTGAGGGACAGAATGCCTATGGCATTGCTACCAGTGATGAGGTCAAGCCAACTACTGCAACTCGTGGATCGAATACACCAATTCAAGACTCGGAGAAAAGGGATATGAAGGCAAAGGTTCTCCTCAAGTTATCAGTCAAAGATTGCATCATCCCTCACATTCGGGAATGCAAGATAGCGAATGACATATGGAAGATTCTCAAAGAAATGTGCGATATCAAGAACAGGAGTCGAACTTTGTACATCGGAAAGAAGATTCTCTCCATCAAGATGGAGGATAATGAGTCTACTTCTTCATTCATATCCCAGATAAAGGAGGTTAAAGATAAACTAATTGATATCAGTCACACTGTGGCGAATGATGATCTGGTGACAATTACCATGAACGACATGACGAATGATTATCACATGTTTATAATGGGATTGATTGCAAGAGAAAAGCCTCCAGGCTTTGAAGAGCTTACCGAGATCTTGCTACAAGAAGAAGAAAGGAGGTTGTCCCTCAAACCTCAAAATCCAAATCTTGCACTGATGACTAAATTCAAGATGAAGGGGGTAGTGGCTGATCACAAGAAAGGCAACGTATCATGAAAAAGAACACCACAAGGTATGACCTCGCATAAACATGACTCTGCTCCTAAATGTTTTTATTGCGGTAAGATAGGTCATATTGCTAAATTTTTCCATAAGGAAAAGGCAGATGGGGAGAGGTACAAGCAGAGAAGACATGTGTTGAAAATGGCAACAAGAAATGCTAAAAATAACATTGATATAAATAGAATTTTAGGTACGAGTGTTGGACATAGCAACAAGGAATGAAAAATGGAAATGCTAAAAATAGCATTGCTATAAATAGTATTTCGGGATAGATTTCAATTTTAGTTAGTCCCTGAACTAAAATAGAGAAGTAAAATTCGAATTTCATCTTAGCAGTTGTTTGTAGAATAATTAATTAATTCATCTTGAGTTAATTAGTTGTAGGAAATCAAACATGAAGTTTATGTGAAGACATGCAACAGTTTCTCCATTAATTGAGGAATTTATCCCTTAGTTAAAGAGATAAGGATGTGTTGTAATTTGAGTGGTAATTAGTTAGCTGAGTTAACTGAGTTAAGTCCAGTTAGATTTGTTCATATAGTTTGTTGAACTAATTGTGAGTTCAGTTAGTTAATGCATGCATGCATGTAATTGTTGCACTTTAGATAACTGAATATTCTCTCATAAATAACTCATGCATGTCAGTTCAGTCAGAGACCCAGTTGAGATTAGAGGAAGGGATAGTATACTATCAGTTGGAGGAATTTTCCTATATAGGAAACTCATCCATGCAGAAGGAATTATCTCCTTCAGGATTGTCCAGTTACTTCTGAGTTTAGTGAGTAGTGCGAGAGGTGAATCCACACACGTGGCAGCATTGGACCCCAGGAGAAAATGCGCAAGGAAATAGGAGGCTTAGAGGGCAGAGGAGAAGTTTTGTGAGAAGCTTTTGATTGTCTATGAGCAGCAGAGGGATTGTACTGAGAGCAGGATAGCTTGTGACCTAAAGCTTTGTGTAATCCAGACATATTTCCACTTGTATGATAATACAAAGATTGAGACTTTTAGCTGAGGCTTTCCCTAGAGTATTCTTCTGTGTTTCATGTGTATGATTTCTTCTTCTCTGTTATATGTGTTCTGATTGATCTAGCTCAAATTGAGTAAGCTTTCGCAAAGTTTGATTGTAGAAGTAGATCTAGTATTTTTATAGTTTATGCAATTAGAAGTTAAGTTGTAGAAAGATTAAAATAGTGCTTACTTATAAAGTAAACAGAGACTTTTAATGAATATCCCTTTGACAATAGATATGTAAATTTTAGATAAGAATCCTAGTGCCAATATTCCCAACAGAAAAAATAAAAAATAAAATAAAATCTTGCCATTCCTTAAAATATACTTTTAATGAATATCCCTTTGACAAACCATATGTAAATGTTAGATAAGAATCTTATTGCCAATCTTCCCAACAGAAAAAATAGAAAATAAAATAAAATCTTACCATTCCTTAGAATTTACTTTTAATGAATATCCCTTTGACAATCCATATGTAAATGTTAGATAAGAATCCTTGCTTTTTATGCTTTCCTACTGCCAATAGTCGCAACAGGAAAAAAAATCTTACCTTTCCTTACACAGAAAAAGAAATCTTATACGTAAGAATGGTAACTAGAAGAGAAAAATATGAATATATAGTTCGCCACCACAAAGTTTACAGAACCTACACACTAGAAGAACATGTTAGTTTAGCCGGACATAGAGGGCGAGAATAAGGAGATTAAAAACCTACAAACTAGAAGAACATGTTAGTCTAGCCAGACATAGAGGGCGAGAATAAGGAGATTAAAAACCTACAAACTACAAGAACATGTTAGTCTAGCCGGACATAGAGGGCGAGAATAAGGAGATTAAGGATGAAACTCTTATGATTGTTATGCATTAATTTTCCTTAAAATCCTACAAACTAGAAGAACATGTTAATCTGGCGGGACATAGAGGGCGAGAATAAGGAGATTAAGGATGAAACTCTTGTGATTTTTATGCATTACTTTTATGTGAATATATAATAAAAAACATGGATACATTGAAAAATTGGAAAAACAAATTTAAAAGATTGATACACTGAAAAAGATTTGAGTGCTACTTTACATAAAACTTTTGAGTAGCTTACATTTACCCCATCTTATCTAATATTGATATATGAATAAGAAAAATCATGATACGTTGAAAATTTAAGTAGGGGACATAACTTGTTAAATAACAAATGACAAGTTCCAATTTCAGTAACTGAAATAACCTGTTAAATACAAATGACAAGTTCAAGCTTTCAGTAAGACTTAAGTTACATATCTTGTAGAATCTCCCAATAAAAACAAATAATAGGTGTTTTTTGAATCTCCGGGGCAAACAAAATTAAGAAAATAATAGGTGCCTATTGAATCTCCTGCGCAAATAAAACAAACAAATAATCGATGCTGGTTGAATCTCTTGGGAAAATAAAAACAAAACAAATAAAGCAAATAGCAGGTGCCTGTTGAATCTCCCATGCAAATAAAACAAACAAATAATAGATGTTGGTTGAATCTCCCACGCAAATAAAACAAACAAAGAATGGATGCTAGTTGAATCTCCTGGGCAAATAAAAATAAAACAAATAAAGCAAATAGCAGGTGCCTGTTAAATCTCACATGCAAATAAAAGAAACAAATAATAGATGTTGGTTGAATCTCCTTGGCAAATAAAACAAAACAAATAATAAGTTCTTATTGCTGGTTGAATATCCAAAAAAACACAAATAACAAGTGATTGTTGAATCTCCTGTGATGATTGTATTAGACCAATGATACCATTTAAACAACAGAGTATAAACAAAGTCTCTGAGTATAAACAAAATATGTATATGCATATTCCAGGTTGAATTTAGAAGGATAAAAGGATGTCAAATTGACTTTTGCAATTTTTCATATGGTTCAATACTGTGAAAAATATCATATTCGACTCCACTAAAAATAAAAATATTTTATTAAATTAAATTCAGATATTTATAATCTATTAATATTAGATTTAATAAAAACATTCTATTATATTCTAAATATATTTTGCTTATATTTTGACTGAAGCATTATAATATATGCAATGTATCGATAAAAATATTCTAATAAATTTTATTCTAAAAAAATATTATAATCTATATATAAATATCTTGGTTGCTCAGGGTTCTAAGTAGCGCATGATAAAAATATTCTTATAAATTTTATTCTAAAAAAATATTATAATCTATATATAAATACCTTGGTTGCCCACGGTTAGAAGTAGAGCATGTTAAAAAGGGCGAGAAGAAGTTATAACCTTCCCATCTCCCCAACTTGGAACGAGACCGCTATTGTAGAGCCAAATATGCCAACAAGCAAATCACCAACCCACATGCCAAAGTGTTGAAATACACACGATACAATTTTCTCCGCATAAACCCAAATTGCTGCTTGGGAATGGTTCTGGGCAGCACATGGCCCCCAATAAAATTCACCCATATTAAACTCCCATACACTGCTGCAAAGGCCAATAGATGTACCAGTCGTCATCTGGTCCTAAGCCCCTCCTTTGAAGCCTGTGAAGCAGGCATGGTATTTATAGAAGCTGTCACTTAAAGTTGGTTGAAAAGGAGGAACACCGGCCAGAGCATGTTGCCTGACTGCATGTAGAATAAACTACAATATTATACCTTGGATCATCCAATGCACATACTGTGTTTGCTTCCCCTTCTTGTGGACTCTGGAGGCATATACACGCTATTAACCAATAATTTTCCTTTCCCTCACAAGTTTCTGGGTAGTGTAATGGGATGGAAGAGTATAGTAATGGGATGGTAGGGTTTCTCATACATAAAACTAGTGAGAAGAAAGACATTCATGGCTTCCCATTTTGTGTATGGCTTAAAATTTTGGTGCGGCATCATTCCCAACAAATAGAAACTAGAGATGTGATGTCACAAAATGGAAGGACAATGTCCATGAAAAATAGTGTGTCAAAGAACCATGGAAAACATAAAACCATGGTGAAAATGATGGAAGATGGCAAAAATATGCGAAGGCAAATGGCACACATGCAAGAGCCGCTGTCAGACACTATTCAACATTAAGATGAAACTCGGGCTTAAAATTTCTTTGCCTTAATATGAATTAACACTAAAAACAACAATAAGAGTTCAGTTGAACCTTCGGTTAAAGAGAGATAATTTAAAACGGAAGAGGAGACTTTGGTTAAAAGTATACATGTTTTAAAAGGGAGGATAAAACTTTGGCTAAAGACGTAGATCCTTTACATTCCAAGAAAAAAATTGCAATAAGAACTGAAAGGTTTTTGGCCAATACCAGTTCAGATAAATCATATTTAAAATTTAAATTAAATAATTTTTTATTAAAACTTTGGTTATGCTTTTAAAAAAGGGGTTAGTCAACCATCAACTATTAGCAAGTCAATGGCTAACGAACACAATATACCATGCCTATTGGCAGGTATAATAATTGGTAAACATATTCTATTTGCATTTGTATATGAACTGAGGGTTTCTTAATGGTATTTAATTAATCTAAAGTATACTCTTATAATTTATTTTTTTCCTTATCAAGTTTAATGTTTTTCAATGTATAAAGTCAAAATATTATTTAACTTTCCCTCTATTGAAATTGAAATTGGGTAATTTAATCATTTTGTTAATAACTGATTCAATAAAAAAAAAATTGAAAATAAAAAATGCTTAAATATTTTAATCTTAACCCCACTGTATCAATAATTGTATTAGCTCCAATAATTGTAATAAATAAACATGATTTACCAAATTATAATTAAAAATTTACTACACTAATTATTAACTACCTATAAAGATTAATACAATTAAATTCACTTGATTGAAAAGTTGGTTTATAAAAAGTGCATAACCTATTTTGAAACACATCTCCACTATTGAAAGGGCCATCTACTCCAGCCACATGTTCATTGTCATTCATATTTGATTTTATAATGCAATGCAAACGTGAAACATATGCATGTTCACAAACGTTTTCTCTATGGTATTTGCATTGTGGATGTTTGATTACTCAACTTCATTTTTAACATTGGAGGTTTGATTTATTATATTTGTCAATTATTTATATCAATTATATATGAGGGGTAGAATTGTCCATATTTTTAATATCCAATATGGTTCACTCACAATTTGTGATATAGAATTTATCATGTTTTATTGTTATGTAAGAAGAGAATAAGACATGTTTTTTAATATTATTAATATCATACTTGTATTTCACATGATAAAGAATAGGACATGTTTTTTAATATTATTAATATCATACTTGTATTTTACATGATAAAGAATAAGACATGTTTTTTTTAGTATTATTAATATTATACTTATATTTTATGATAAAATATGTGAGTTACAATTAAGCATGCTAGGAAGGGCTGCTATTGGAGGTGTGTGTGCTGAATGGTAAATGAATCTTATTAATAAGAATATCTCATTCTCCAAGTTTGTTCTTTTTTTGTGGATGGATTTTAATGTATTCCTTGAGAATATTAAGCGTAGAGTGTTTTATTTTTATTTAATATTTTTTTTTATTAAATTTAAACAGGTTCAAATTCCACAAAACAATTCAATAGAAAAAGAAATGAAGGTTTATGTGAAAATAAATTCAATAAATTATGTTGGAAGTTTCATTTGATAAACAAAGTATGTTGTGCAAGTTTATGGTTTTTTGAGAAGGTTCAATTTGATATACAGGTTCGTCCAAGTTTATGGTTCATTGGTTATTTCGGAAATTGTATTAAGGTTTATTTCCAAGATTTAATAAATTTAATCTGGTAAGCATGTTTGCCAAGAGTCCATCTGATTCATAGGTTCACCATGTGCTATAGATTAAGGCTAAAAGAGAGGTATGTAAAAAAATATCAATCTTAAAATTGAATTGTTGATTCAGAGCAAAATCTCACCATCCACTAAATGTTGAAAATAAAGTCTGAAAGATAACTAGATATGAGTGTTGTGGCTATTTGATTTGGATGGATGTAGTCTATACCTATAATCAATGTGTTGATAGATCAATGCCGAAAATAGATGATAAAAGATCTTTCTTGATCCATACATTGTGAATAAAGTTTTCTACTATGAATAAACTTTTTTTTTTGGCATTGTTGTTGGATTACAAATTAATATGAATATATAGAAAGAAAGAGACTCTCCCAATGTCTCTTAGTCTTTTTTATTCCTTTATTTTTTGCTATTTATAATATTTACATAAGTTTTCCTAATTCCAAAAATTGGGTGTCAACATTTCCAATATTTGTGCTCAATCCAAATTCCTCTTTGGCATGCCTATACTAAGGTTGCAAATGCACCTCATCACATAATTAATATATGATCTATTCACCTATATGGTCATCAAATCATTATAACATCATATAGTCCAGAATATTCATATGACCTTACTGTGAAAGTCATGTGCATGAGCTATCATCTCCATGGATATATTCTTGTTCTCCAAGATGTCCTCAATCTTATCAATGCGCCACTTTAACCCTGCGAATGTCTCTCAATTTGTAGTGTTAGGTCATTCAACTATTTCTCTCCTTGTCCATTTGTGTCTCATGCCACTAGTTTCCTCTATTACTGAGTCACAAAGAAGACACTTGGGCACCAACCATCATCATCCTACTCATCATCCTACTCACAATAGGCACCAAGTGCGGGCTTAGGCATGAAATGATAGCCAAATAGTCTAAGTGTGAAAGGGCGACTACCTTCTTAAGGAAGAAGAGTTCAAAAATGTAGACCAGGAGAGGTAGTGGTTTAGACTTTCATTGAAACAACTTCAAGATCACCATTATTGAGTGAAAAAGGGCATGGAGAATATGTGCTTCTCGCTTAAGCCTCCGTGAAGATAATATATTTTTCGATGTCCTTAAGAAGTAGGTTCATCTATGTGAGCAACATTTGGTGGACAGTGAGGAGCATTGTACTTGTGCTTTCAAGGTATTATGTCAAGCTAGTCCACTTGCAAATTGAAGGACATTTTTGCAAGAACATTTGCTTTTTTACTAGAGGAAGCATTGAAATTAATCATGTAATTAATGATTTGATAAGGTTAGTGGAGGAAAACAAAATTAGCCTTGAGGACAAGGCTTGTTGGTAGGAAGTAATATATATATATATATATATAAGGGGTATTGATATGGCATCTCAAATATGTAGTAGTACCTATATACACCATTAGGGGATATATTGTTGCAACAGTGTCATCTATATTAGTCCTTAATAGTTTGGAGGTATTTTCTCAATGACATATAACCCTAATAAGGATTACCAGATATTTATGTAGACGACTTAATAATGATCTAGCACCTAAGTTTCTCATGTTCTCTTTCTTCACTGTGATAAAGGATGGTTGGTTACAACTTTGGGTCATGGGGCACTATGGCCTGGTTGGGCTAAGAAGTTTTTCTACTAATCCTTTTGTTACTTAGTTTATGTGGCTAAAATAATCTTTCACACTCATCCTTGAGCTAATTCTTTGTTTTTCTTCAATAAGTGTTGTAGGGTAGAATTTATTGAACTTTAGCTTTGGGCATGGACTCTTACTTCACTGTGATAAAAGAGAGTTAGTTACAATTTAGAGTCACTAGGTAGTAAGGATATGTAAGGTTGAGAAGTGTTGTTGCTAGGCCATTAGCCACTTAGGTTATGTCACTAAACTAATTAATTGGACATGCTATTGAACCAATGCTTTGATCATCGTCAATAGGTGTTATGGAGTAGGTTATGTTGAACTTTGACTCTCGATATGGACTCTTTGTTTGTTGTGACAAGGGAGGGTTAGTTAGAATTCAAGGTCACTTGCAATGAGGAATAACTAGGTTAAGAAGAATCACTGCTAGTCCTTCCACAGCTCGACTCATGTTGTCGAAATAACCAATTAATTCACTAATGAGCTAATACTTTGCTTATTTGCAATAGGTGCTTTAAGTAGGTTTGGTAGAATTATGACTCAAGCACGGAATTCATATGACATTAACCTCACCAATGAACCTATGACATGTTGGTTAAATGACACAATTTCAACCTGTGTGAAAGGAAAAAAAGACAATGTTAATAAATTTAAACATTTTATCAACCACACTAAAGAACAATTAACCATTAGAGAATAATCCTATTTTAAGCTATGTTTGAAAAAAATACAAAATACTATAAAGTGAATATAGTTAAATTTAACCATATGCATCATATGGCTTGCTTTTGGTCACACACAGGGTTTGTAGAATATTAGGATGTGCCCTATGAGTGGCTTTTGTTCACACATGGGGTTTGTAGAATGTTAGGAGATGCAATATGGGTTGCCTTTTATTCATACACAAGGTTTATAGTTTGTTATGATGTACATTGTGGGTTCAATATTACTATGATTTCCTTCACTCAAGTGACATGTTAAAACAAGACGAAGTTGAGTAGAAGTACTATGTAAAATTTAATGTCACAAATATTCTCATTTGAAAGACAAATAATTTTTTTTTCAAACCTTACATGTATATTTTAAAGCACTTATGATGATAGAAAAATAATACAGTTTGAATGATGTAATGTGAACAAAGTGAGATGCATTAGTAGAAATATTTAACTTACCAAGACAATTGCTTGCAGCCTGGGATGATTAGAATTCAAAATTCCAAGTCTCTTTAGTGTTATTTTGACAAAAATATGTTGGGAATTAAAGACTTGCAATCCAAATATTCTAAAACTGCAATATCAATCATTGAAAATTGCAAGTTTAGGTTTTTATATATGTGTAAATTAACAAATAATCTAAGAATTACAATTTAAGCAAGATACCCAACAATTTCAACAATTTCAATGATTGATTATCTAAATTTCAAGAAAAACCACAAAATATGAAACAACCATCATGATCATTAATTTTTAAAACAACATTACCAATTGTATAATAATTATTAAAATGATTAATCAATAATATAAATAAACTATTTTAGATAACTGTGAAATATAATAAACATTTAATTTAGATCTTAAGCTTTTCTGATCCATAATGTAGTAAGCATGTCTTTAGAATTAATCAAATCAATATTGTTTAATCCACATTTCAAACTAGATAATGTAGTTCATCGTCATAACACTTAATTTTTTTATTAAATTTTATTAAATCCATGAAATACACCACATAAAAAAAATTAAGAGTTTCCATCAATGAAAAGAATCTCACTATAATATAGGTTAATTGAAAAATGTGAAAACCTTTCAACTATATTGTTCCACCATGAATGATGTTTAAAACTTGCTAGAGCTCCTTATCGTTGAAATATTTTTTTCATATTTTGACGGATAAGAGAGGACTAGTTTATGATAAGTGGTTAAACCTTGCTTTTATAGGTTAAACACCGAGTAAAAACCCCAGAAAATCTAAGAAATATAAACGACATCTTCACGCTCACATTTAAATCAAATTTGATTGCTATAAACATGCCTTTGAGTGGAAAGCAATAATAAACTGGAATAAAGGAATTGTGTCGAGAAATACAGGGTAGGGCAGGGCCAAGGGGAAGCCATGAGCTTGGCAGCGACAACATCAACGTATTTCGCTGGTAGAGCCGCTCAGAGAGAGAGGGTACGGTTTTTGTATCGTCGATGTTTGAAGGATGCCCTTAGCTGGGCTGCTGTTCACAGGCGTTTATCCTGGGAGGATGTAAGTAAATAAAACCCTTCTCATTAAAGATTTTACATGCCCTGTTTTTTATTTATTACCAATCACATCTACAACTCTGTAATTTTTCTTAAAATGTTTGTCATCCAGAACAGGCTCTATTTCACATTTTCTTGGAGAGATTTATTGGTTAATCAATAATTAGGGCACAGTTAATTGATCTTGGGTGACCAGATCGTAGTGTATGTTTTTACACTTCTTTTTTGCCAATTATGTGGCCTAAGTTGCACATTTGGCCTGCCCAGGCCCCATGTTGTTGGTCCGAGAATTTCAATTAGATGTTTGCATGGGGAACCTTTTTTGGTTAACTTTATTCCACATGAATCTTCAAAGTTGCATATAGGAATATCCGGATCCTCCATATAAAACCTCTATCAGATGTGTTTGAAAACACTTTTAAGGCTTCGATTTTACCTGCGACTTCTGCCATTTTCAGTGGTTTTACTTCTCCCGTAAGATATATTTCTTTTTGTCGATTATTCAAGTTAGAGGCATTGTTTTCTGGGCGGAGTTATTGTTTTTTGGGGTGGGTTGTGCCTCTTGCCTCCACAAGCGCTACCAACAATTTCCCAACCACAGATTGGCTGACACCAAGTTCACTTGGGTTACGAGTAAATAATGGAAGCAGCACCCGTAGGTCCACTGCCCTCTGTCAGCACCACCCACCAACTGCAGTACAAGCCACGAGCTCCACGGCAAGACTAAATGGAAGACATCAAGAGCAATAATGATTCATGTACTAAAATGCAGAGTCCCATAAGAGTGAGCAGAAAGCCCTGAAATCAGAGGGAGAGGGTCTAGGGAAGATTCTTAAGGCCGACTTGCAACTAGAAGCATTGAAAACGTTGGCAAATTCCATGTCCCTGAGGGAGACCACAGTGTCTCTATGGAAAAGTTGTGACCGACTTGCTGCAAAATGCACAGAGACAATAAATGTTCTGAAAAAGTACAGTGTCACTGTTCTCGGTGAACTTGAAGTTTAAAATTCGAAATTCGTCGAATCTTAAGGCGAATTAAATTAGTTCGACTCACATTTGGCGAATTCGAAGATAAATTGGATTTCAAATTCAAGCCAAACTTCGAGCTAATCTCAGGCGAATGAATTCGACCAAATTTTCAAATTTTGTGGTCAAAATTCAACCGAAAAGTAAAAAATTAAAAGCCCTTAGGCTCTTTCCACGCAATTTTGGTTCTGTGTGTAGTTTTTTCCGCATCCTTCGTTTTCATCTCTCCAAGGTCATGTGGTAGTTGTAATAGCAATTTTCTTGAGCTACTTTGCCACTATAAACTTTGCATTCCACCACCTTCAGTGCTGAAAATTAGCAAGAAAAGTGATTCTTTGATTTGTGCCTTAATTCAAAGAGTCAAAGTAGAGTTCTTCTTTTGTGCATGGAGTTTCCCTAAAAATTAGGACTGCATGAGGCAGTTAAGTGATGTGTTGAACTTGAAGGCAGAGTTTTGATCTTCTAGCGTGAGTTGATTAAGGAAAATCATGAGTGATTGAGTTTCAAGTGGTTGACTTGAAATAGGACATGTTGTATGAGTAGTTAGCTCATGCTAACTCATCCATCACAAAAACACTTACCTTAAATAGAAACTCACTAATTTTAGCCATTTCAATTGTTTTGAAAGGAGCGAAGGCGCATACTTCTAGCTTGAACGTTGTCCTTTTTCCATCTTGTAGTTGTAACCATATCCTACCACCACTTCCACCTAGATTGTTGCTAGAGGATTTGTAGAATGTGCTTTGGGTTGATTCCTATCTTCTCTATGGGTTGGTGGGATCTATGGGGGACTTTTGAAAGGGTTAGGCCTTAATAGGTCCCATGTTTTCTCTCACCCTATGGAAGACCTCCAATGGGGAGTACTTCTCCTCAAAAAAATATTGTGTTGCATGCGACTTGTAGAGACCATAGCACCTCAAGAAGTAAGACCAAGAAGTTTTCCTTTTTCCCTTATGATAATCCAATGAAGGGCTTTCTTTAGTGAGTTCCCTACCTAGTTTGCTTTAAAGGGGAAGGTGCCCCAATGGTGCTTTAGACCTCTAGAGAGAAGTGGCAATTTATGAACAAGTGATTTACCATCTCTCTTTCATGTAGGGGATATTTTCTTGGGCATTCCAAACTTTTGCATCGAATATTATTGCATGTGAAAATGGTATTTCTTAGTGACAACTATGTGAAGCGGATGGATTTTGGGGGAGCCTTCACCTTCCAGATAATGCTTCGCTACGAAGGTGGTGGGTCTTGGATTTGTTGGTGGTTAGAAATCAATTCATATGCCAATTTAATTAAGTAGGTACCCTAGGTTGGATTTGTACTCCAAGAATTTGAATCTTGCTCTCACCTTATCTTGATTCTAGCCTTATTTAGTTGAAGTCTCATCTCCTCCCATTGTATTGTTGCTGGCCCTATTAGTCCCAAGTTGATATTGCTACTCTATACCTAAACTAGGGGTTGGTGAGTGTGTGGGAAATATAGATCTACTAGGTGCTAAATTCCTTTAAATCTTAAAAGCCTCCATGAGCTCACATGGCATTTTGTAGTGTACCTCTTTTCCTATCCAAAAATGTGTAGCCACTTGGATGCTAGCCTTGTTTCCTACTTTCCAACTTAGGTAAGATCCAATTAAACGGTAAGAAGATGATATATCTTTCCAAAAAAATTACCCCCTTTTTTGGTTCTTGTATGGGGATCTCATTGAATTTGTGATATTTCTGAGGGAAATGTATTTTAGATGTAGGATTTCCTGCCATAATCTCTTTCTTGTGAACATTTTATAGCTTCCTTTCATTGCTAATGTTGTCGAGAAAATTTGAATGTTTTTTATGCCAAGAACTCCCTGCTCATTTGGCATTGATGTTGATTCCGAGCTTATTAGCGACTTGCCCTTCTTTTCCAAGTTTTCATTCCAAATGAATCTAAGCATGATTTGTCTCATACTTTTGAAGATCTGCTTTGGCATATATGTAAGTGACAACAAAAAATATAACATGTTGATTATATGTTTTAAGAGGAAAAACCTTCCAATGATTGAAATCCATCTATTGAACAATGATTTATTCTAGAGTTTAGCTTGTCAAGGATCCAAATCCAATCTTGATATCCGTAGTTATTCGATTCCAGTTTGAACCCTTGGTATGCCATGCTTTCCTTGAAATGTTGCATTATGAAAGGGATGAAGCCTTCTATCATCCTTTTTTGAGCGTGCTTAACATAGGTGAAATGAATGGATGTTTTTTTTGGTGATTTACCTCAATGTCTATCACATCACATAATTGATTTAGGATGGTCCACAAGCATTTGGTCTTTTCCATTTCTTCATTGCCAAAATGTAGCAAGTTGTCCATAAACGTGAGATGGAAAATAACTACTCCTTCTACAACTTTGATGCTTTCAATTCTATAGAAAAATATTGTGAAATTTGGAGCCCTCCCAGTTTCAAGTGTTTTGTATATTGTTTAATGCCACCAGCCCCAAACTCTTAGCTGATATAAAATTTAATGCAAATTAATTTAAAACATTCAGGACTACTCTGCATTTTTCATTTCCTTCCAGCTAATATAAAAAATTTATGCAAGCATTTAACAGACATGACACAAGTGTTTTTGGTCAATGAGACCCTGGAGAAACCCACAATGGGAAAATGAGTCTTCAAAGAGGATTTATTAGCTTCTGAGGAAAAATATTACAGAGATAATTAACAATAAGGTGTACTTATCTTTCCCTTGGGAAGAGTGCCTCAGTGAGTCCACTTTCTCTCTACTTTCTGAACCAAAAACTTTGACTCCTTAATAAACTTTTGTTCAGCGTTCAAAGACTAGCATCTCAGACCTATGGCTGATATTTTTTCCCTTGAAATTTGAGCTTTAACATTGACCTAGAATACTTAGAAATGCATGTCAATCAACCCTCTGTTAATGTTCATATTTATTGGAAACCCATGCTCACTGACCAATAGTCACTTCCTCAATTTTTGTGCTACATGTCTCTCTATAACTGTCCCAAATTTTTTCACTAACTGCTAGAGGAGTGACCTCATAAATTTGTGCAGATCATTGCGTAGAAATTTATGTAGTTTGAAACTTCTCTCTACCATGAAAATCACTGAACCAAACGTCTGTTTATACTTCAAACATTGTGCCGAAATGCTCTAGTTGCCTCTATTTTTGTGCTCTTCCCTTGACCTTGAACCTGGCCTCCTAGAAACTCAAGGTTATTGTAGCTAGTGTTCTCAACTGTAAAACCTTCTCCCTCAGCTTTCTCCTCCTCTTCTGCTTTCCCCCTCTCTTTTTGAAAATTTTCATGTGAATAATGAAGGATATCGCTTTCCTTTTCTCCCTTTTTGTCTTTCATTAGATAAGATATCCCTAACCCTATTGATCAAGGTTTGAGATTAGATCTCATCCCATGAGATCAGTGGTGGAGATCATTCACTCACTTGACCCCCTTTTAGTGTAGTCCCCCTCATTAATGACTCATAGTCACTTTATAACTATAGTTTTGTACCTTGTACATTTTCTCCACATAAAGTCACTTTAACAATATAAAGTGTCTTTAATATTAGAAAGTACATTTTCTCATAAAGGCACTTCCAGGAATAAAGTGACATTAATATAAAGTACCTAGTACATGTACTACATAAAGTTACTTTTACATCATGACTTTAATATAACCCATAAAGTCACATACCAAAAATATAACTAAAGTGTCTTCCTAGGCAAAAAGGCTAATGCACTAGGAAACACCTCCTTGGTACCCTTATTATTTTTAACACTCCCTCTTATTGAGGAAGGTGTTTCTCACCACTCCCATCCTTTCTCTGAAATACACATGCTTGCCCCTTGGCAATGACTTGGTGAGAATATGTGTAACATGTTCATTAGTGGATATATACTAAAGCCTCATTGCCCCTCGTTGAACCCAGTCCCTCATGAAGTGGTACTTGATCTTTATATGCTTTGACCGGTCATGAAATACTAGATTCTGCGTGAATTTGATGCAACTCTGATTATCACACTATATTGTAGTTGGTCTCAACCTTTGATCAAATAAGCCACATGTCATCTTGAAAAGCCAAATAATCTTACAACTCGCCTCACTAGCTACAGTATTCTCAGCTTTCGTTGAGCTCAATGCTATTGATATCTACTTCTTGATTAACCACAACACCATTGCTGAACCCAACACGAAACAACATTCGGAAGTACTCTTTCGATCACTAGAACTCCCTGCCCAGTCTGAGTTTGTACAACTCATCACCCTGACTCCATCTCTTGCGATATAGGCCAAACCATAGTCCATTGTTCCTTGTAGGTACCTCAACACATGTTTCACAACCACCTAGTGCACTCTCTTGGGATCCATCATAAACTGACTCAATGTGTTGATTTTGAAATAGATATCAAGTGTAGTGTTGACTAGATACATCAAGGAACTGATCAAATGGAAATATTAGGTGGGGTTCCCCAACTCAAAATTTGAAGCATGCAACTTCTTCCATTTGGTGATCATAGGAGTAGCCATAGGCTTGCAATCTTCCATACAAACTCAGTATGCCTTGTTATCACTCAGGTTGTCCTCTTGGTTAGCTCCAAAAGGATACGACCAAGGTAACCACAAACCAATCTTTGGACTGTAGGTTCTAGCCCACCTGTAATCAGAGAGGGCTCTCTCTTTGTGATTTAGCTTTGTTGATGATGATTTTAGGCTAGTTATTGAGTTCAAGGGGTTTTTGTTTTGATTTTGGTGTGAAGATTGATGTTTTCAAGTAAAGAGGCAGGTATAGTATGAAAGTTTCAAACCATTGGGCGTGGAGTCAAGGAGTAGGACTGCTGGTGC
>Ga0181464_1000331_pt1 | contig 19184 bp, 18 predicted proteins | sample InSIn2gowninarea_FD_119074 | JGI IMG/M metagenome (GOLD analysis project Ga0181464, IMG submission 119074) | Clean room microbial communities from NASA Spacecraft Assembly Facility at Jet Propulsion Laboratory, Pasadena, California, USA -... ...
CGACTGTTAAGGCCGCCATCGAGACCCCCCCACCCAATAAGTAAATTGAATGCGTAAGCAGGCTCGACTGTTTTGGTTACTTATTTGAGAGGGGCAATAAGTAAACCCTAACCTTTAGGTGCTCGACTGATAAGGCCGCCATCGAGAGGAGAGGAGAGGGAAGAGCGCTGAAAATACGAAATTTGACTAAGAAAAACGAAGCTATTGACTGGATGAATGCCTCGGAACTCCTACAAACGGGGGTTGCTTTAGGTGCCGTAAGGCCTAAAGACTAATCAAAGCCAAAGGTTCGAGTTCGAGGTATATTTTAGGTCTATGGTTCCGTCGATTTCAAGGGTCGAGGTATATGTAAGTTCGCAAGCCATAAGCCTGTTTCTTCTCCAATCAAGTTTCTTGTCCCAGCCAGCAGTAATCAAATTCATAAAGTTGAAGCAAGTAACTAAGGCAGTACTAATCAAATTCTTGTCTTATATACGTAATTATACAACAATAAGTTCATCAACTTATCAAAACAGGTGCGTCGTAAGTAAGCATCGTCATAAGAAATGCTCCATCGGTTCCAAGACATCCAAGAAGACATCGATACCTGAAATGAGTGCATTGACAAGCGGCATTGACTTCTGGGGTCACCTCTCTCGTAAGATGGCTGTGATCATTGGGGACGCCTCTCTCGTAAGATGTATCAGTTGGAACTTGCCTCCCCAGAATACCCATCAGCTTTGGAAATCAAATCAATCAACTTGCCTCTCCAGAATACTCATCAATTTTGAGAATCCAATTAATCAACTTGCCTCCGCAGAATACTAATCAGTGGATAGAATCAAAAATCGAATCAATGCTTCCTCTGCCGTCAACATGTCTGTTGTCACCCGCTTGAGTTTCCCGGAGTTGGCAGGTGCGTCTGGTCTCTATCGGTTTGTTGTCCTGGTCTTTGTCCAGGATAGGGGGCCCTTGTGAGTTGTTTGGTGCGGGCTGACTGAATGCGTGAATATTGAATCAATCTCATCAGTGACTTGCGAAGCGGCCCACCTATAGTACGCGTTGTCTGTCGTGTCCCTAGTAGTGCCCCCCCGAATATGGCTGGTGCGTATTGACCGGTAATGCGGTAATGCGGACTCGTATTGAAAGCGGAGATAAAGAAAGCGGACTGATGCGGACCGGGGGTAATGCGTATTGAACGGAAAGCGTGGATGCGTGGATGTGGTAATGTGGGATGCGTACTGGGGAATGCGAACTGAATACATCCTGGGCCTTTGGTGCCGTGGCCAGGGCAGGCAGGTGGCGGTGGGCTGTGAATTGTCTGTCTGCCGGAACGCCTCTTTTGTAAGCTGCGATCAATTGAACCAAGTCCAATCAATCAATGGCAATCTGGACCTCTCCTCTCCACGCACCCACCCGTAATATAGTCCTTCCTTTTGCGCGCCCCTCTCGTAAGAATAATGAGTTTCCCCCCTTTGGCCTTCCGGCCAGCCTCATCAGAAGTGGAACCAGCCCGCCTTACTTATAAGAACGCATAATCTGTCCTCTCCTTATTAAGTAAATTGAAATTTATTGCTTGCTTGACGTTAGCTTTCATTGTCTGAAATGACGTATATAATGATGCTTGGAAATGACGTATATAATGAGATATCTCTTTGTATACGATATTCTTCTCCAGTTTCAATTTACTTATTGGGTGGGGGGGCTTTTGGTATTAGATTATTAGCTTGATTGCTTTTAGGCTGTGACAAAACAATGAAACAACCAACCGAACATAGCTTACTTTAGACCCACCACCTTACCTACCTCTGAATAACCTACCCTTCTTACCTTCTGACCGAACCTTTCCTTCCTACCTACATCCTTACCCTCTGAATGAACCTTCCCTTACTAACCTTTCCGTCCGCTTTCTGTTCGCAGCCACTGGACTAGTACCAGGATGCTGAACTTGATACTGACTTCAATTAGTGAGCCATAACTTAAGGAGTGGAAGTGAACTAGTGTGTGTGAGGTCACCGAGACTTATTTGATTCTGATGCTGAGGCTGGCCAGGAGGAGTGTTGGACCGAGAGCACGGAACTCAAGTCGTGTGAGTGAGGTGGGTGGATTGGTGCACTGATGAACCGAATCAACAATACTACCTGGCATGATGTGTTCCCACTGACCGGTAATGCCTGAACGGACCTGCACTGATACGACCTCGAGACCTCACCTCAATAATCATCCCTACGCCCTCCAGCCTATGCCCTACTCCTTGGGCCCTCCTGACACTCAGCCTTCCTTGGGTACCTCACCCCTACAGCCTTACACTCACCCATACTGCCCTGGTACGCATACTTTGAAAAACACTACTCCTTGGGACCATCCTTTGGAACCTCTGAATCTGGAGGATATGGAACTGAATAAAAAGACTCAACGGCTGCTTACTTTGCTCTGGTTGGGTCTTTATCTTGAACTGGTCGGGATGTTGAACGAAATGATGGTGGGTATACAACAAGCTCTATCTAAAGGTAAGGTCTCCCTCCTACTATCTCTCTATAAAAGGAAGGTGTGGGAAACTCATCCAACTCTAAAGAAAAGAAAGGGTCCTACTATAACTAGAAAGGTTGTGTCCAGCTGGCTGGTCCTTAAATAGGGGAGGGGTTCCATCAATTCCCACATTATCCGAGCTCTCACAAAAGGTCCAATAAGGAAGGTAGGAAAGAATCTCATGAAGGATAGGACCAGTTAGAACCAGTTCTGTAAGGATAGAACCTTATCTGTTGTGCAACCACATGCTCATATAATAATGCTCATATAATAATTTCAATTCTATAAAAAGATCTGATCTCAAGTACCTTCACCTATACCCATAAGTGTAGCTAGGTCTAATTGATGGCATTTCATTAGTTGGATAGGAGGGTGGAAGCTTTCAAGCAAATAGTCACGGCAAAGTCAAAGCTGTCTAACCCGAACCTTACCTATTGACTGATTCACTGTGACTGACCGGCCTAGGAGCTATAGAGGGATGATTGCCCTGATAACTACTTAAAGCTATAGGGGGGATGATCTAGTTATAGGGGTAGGACCACTCTGAGAGCTATGGAGATATGACCGTTTACTAGCTAGTTTCCTTGCACTCGGAAGCGCAAGACCCTCCGGACCTTTCCTTCCTTTCAAAGCCCGTATGAAGCAACCAAACCCCAGAAGCTCAAGCAAGAAGCTAAGCCCATAAGACGCGTGAAGTCCGACCAGAGATTCCGAGAAGCAAGCCCAAAGCCCTCAGCCCGCAGCCCTCAGACCTTGGATGAAGAATGAAGTCCCCCGGGAGAAGACCCCTTGATATCCGACCAAGCACTTTCGCCTGGCCTGGTAGCTCCGATCACTTTGATATCCATCAGAGCAAACGGGGACTTTGAGGAATGTGGCAATTTTGGGCCTCGACCAAGTTGTATGGGAAAAAATGTCGGCAACGGGACCCAAATGTGTCAACACTCCAACGCCAAAGTGGCGAGAAAACGCACGCAAATGCCCTCCGCACTGCGGCCTATCCCCGGCCGGGTTGGCTGCCTCTATCTCTTTTATAGAATCGATTATAAGTAGATATATATATAGATATATATTCTCTTATATTCTTATATATGTAATTATGCATGAATGTATGGGCATATTATTATGAATTATATATTATTATTTTCTTCTTATTTCGGTACTTTAATACAAATTTGCTTGAAACTACCGACAACCAATAGTAGGGTAGAAATCAATGGTAAGGTAAGGGCGAAGCCGCTTGTCCGCATCGGGCAAGGTAGTTGGAAGTTTCATACACCCTCTCATTCATCTAAGTAAGCTTAGAAAATAAGGTTGGGAATAGAAGCTAAGAAGCCTTACCCACTCCTTCATCCAGTCATAGAAAGCTTAATAAGGTAGAAGCCCCAGCCTTACCCGGACTCATTCAGTAAGACAGAATATAATAAAGGAGAGGAGAGGATGAGCAGAGATGAGGTGAGGCTTATGAGGGAAGCTTTTTGTGAGGCAGATCCAATTCGGGCACCTTGAGGCAGGAGCAGGAGAGAAGGAAGCAAAGGCGGCTAGAGAGCTAGGAGAGACAGATGCTAGTGGTATAGAGTCAGATGCTCGTGAGTCAGAGGATGGTGGTCGGGATGCAGAGCCTTACGCATACCTTCCATTTCGAGAACCATACCCGCGGGCAGCAGTTCCTTTTTACCCTGTTGACTCAGACCCCGATCAATAAGAACTGCCAGTCGAAAATCCAGCTTACCCGGTTAATGAATCGAGTTTACCCAGCATTCCTAGTGGTTTAAGCACCCGTACCATTGTGATCCCTATAGCCATCCCTCCCCTTTTCCTCATCGTAACCATCAGAGGCAAAAGTAGCTGGAGCCAAAATGAAGTTGCTCAAGCGGTTGATAAGGAACCACCAATAACCAAGGCATAGAAGGAAGTAAGCAACATCTGTTTAAGCATATTTTCGCTTAGGTTCAAATCGAGTTGCTTTCCCCCAGTCAATCGCTTCCGAGTCAACTTCCTTACACAGGTACAACTGCATTTTATGGCTATAAAACACCGGTGGATAGAGACAAAGATAGCTTCAGTAGCATGGTCCTTCATTCAATGGCTTATGTAATCATTTATATAAGATAGCAGCCCTTTTGCGGGAGTCAAAGCATAAGCAGCATACTATAGTAGGGGCTTCGGTAGCTTGGGATCCACCCGCACAGAGACATCCTATTAGTGGTTATGCTATGGGCCTGGTAACTTGGGAGCCAGAAAGAGGTCCATCTGTTGCATATAAAGAGTTATTCAATTACCCACCAGCAGAGTTGGCTAGAGCACAGGTGGCAGCAGTAGTTGCATTTGAGCCGATTGACCGAGTCTAAGAAGCACCTCGCCTTGATCCATAGCCACCAGTCGCAGATCCACTTGATCTAGTCGTTGATACTTAATCGGTTCACCCGGAACCAGAACGCTATAGTTGCGTATGTATGTATTGTTGCTTAGCGAGTCGAAGTCCCGGCTTTTCTGCCATCACCTTGTCCGGATCGAAACCCAGAGCCAGTACTGTAGCGGGGTAGTCATTCAAGGGTTTCACCTGGTATAGGTCATTTAGTTTCGGGTCTGCTCCAGTGAGCGGTTAAGGCTGCTAGTAGGGAGACTTGGACTGATTCAGACTTCCCCAAAAAGGACAAATCTTCACAAAACTGAGTCTGCAAAGTCTTCCAATCCCTGGTCTGCCTTCGGGTTTATTCATGTAAGTACCAATCTTGTGGAATAGGGCCTAGATTATGAATCAACTTGTTAACCCAGAGGTCAGATCGAAGTCCCTCTATCTCCCAATGTTGTGTACAGTGCTCCACATATACAAAAGGATCAGTGTCTCCATTATAGACTTCCACAGCCATAGATTTTAGGTACCTTTCCTGAAACATTTCAACATTCAAACATAGGCAAGTGAATACTCCTCCAACTTACTGAACCATCTGCTATGGGATTAATGTAATCATTCCTCTTTCCTGCAGTAAGATTGTCAATCTGATCTAGGACATCTCGTTCCATATTCTCATTGACAGGCTCTGTGTATCGTGGCCCTTTATATGGGTCTAAGGGCTGGGTGACTCTCATTCCTTCAGCTTTGAAAGTCATAGTCTCATTCTTCAAGTTGATGATGGCATAGTTCTCAAAAGCCCAATCTATTCCTAATAATGTGGGATAAGTATTAGTCTTATCCATTATTTAAGTCACCTCAAAGTCAGCTGATGTCCTTACTCCTGCCAGGTCAACCTCCACATTTTCTAGTCTTCCTATGGGTAAGATCCTATATTGATTGGCCATGCGTAATTGAATAGGATAATATACCAATGGCAGGCTACCCATAGCCTCCCATGATTTCTTGGGAATAATATGAACATAAGAACCAATATATAACATGACATCCTTAATATAATACACATCTACCTGAGCATCTAGCCTGAATCCCTCCTAGTTTGTTTCTTCTTTCGCCTTATTATGTGGGTCTTCCTTTCAGGGTGGTTAGCTTCGATTTCCAATTATAGAGGTTTTTTTTAGTGTATCTCTCCGGGTTTCGGGTGTGGGAAAGTATAACACCTTACATTTCATCTCTTTTCCCCCGTTACCCAATCCCGAAGTTCATTGACCTGGAGTTAGGGAAATAAAAAAATATATTGATTTCGCCCAGTAGAAGGTGAATTTGATCCGAAGAAGCCCCATACTCATGCAACCGGGGGAATTTCCCGTAGAGCAGCGGTACTAAATCTCTGTTGGACTCAGCGGGAGAACTTCCAGCTATTGGGTTGGTCTCACCCGAAGTAAGAATGCCGGGCGAAGGACCCATTTTATCCATTTGATTTGTTCGGGGGAAGATGAATAAAGTAGCTTCAAATCCCTACTTTTCTTCACTCACTTCCCTTTCCCCTGGTGGTTAGACCCCCAACCTTGACTTTATTCAATTACTGATATAAGTTTCATTAGCCTCTACCTCTATGAAAAAGGAGGGAAGGCATTGGGAGAAACTTCAATTGGTGCTTCTTCATGCCATTGTAGCGCCATGCATTCGGGATTTCAATCGTATCAATCAATAGCCTCGAGCAACGATTCATTCCTCATATTACATACCAAATAATTGGTGAGTGCTTACTTTGATTCTGCCGGGTCAACTGAAATGGTTTATAGGTAATCAACTGGCTATGGAACTGGAACAAATTATCAATCTCTATCGCGAAGTCCTGCTGCTTGGAAGCTGTCCATCCGTTATGCCCATGCTGTTTGCTTGGCTCTATATATATATATATGCATACTGGGCCTGGTGTGAATTGGTTCAATGAGCGAGCAGCTGGCCTTCTGTCTACTTCTGTCTTCACGGGCAGCAGGAGTAAGAGCAGGAGAGGAAGCACCCGATATCAATAAGCAGGACTATATACAGAGTCAAAAGCAGGAGCATCCCTTCCTGTTCGAGATGCTTTCAGTTCTTTCCGTTCGAATGCCAGCCAATAGTAGCAAGCAGTTTCGCTCGTTTACTTGCTCATAGTCCTTACTATACCATGCTCTTTACGATGATATTTGGAAAGGCTACTAGCTCCTAATTACTTGAAGCATCGGAACGGGTGGCCGCTTGTGTTCATGCCCACTACGCTATAGGTATCACGCGGGGTATCGTACCCAACCAATTGGGGCCCGGATAAGAGTTCGTTCCTGGACTTCATTGAATAAAAAGAATCTCCTCTTCAATTGACTTATTGGGCTCTCAAATAAGTAACTAAAAGGCGTTGGTCGAGCACCTCTCCTCTCGATGGCGGCCTTAACAGTCGAGCATGCTTACGCATCCTTTTGGTCGAGTCTGCTTACGCATCCTTATTAGTCGCTTACGCACCCTAAAGGTTCAATTGACTTATTGGGCTCTCAAATAAGTAACTAAAAGGCGTTGGTCGAGCCTGCTTACGCATCCTTATCAGTCGAGCCCCCTGTCGGGTTAGGGTTTACTTATTGGGTGCCCCCTCTCAAATAAGTAACCAAAGAGCAACTAAAGTTTAGGGTTTACTTATTGGGTGGGGGGGTTATCAGTCGAGCCCCCTGTCGGGTCCTTGCTTTCCTAACGTCAAGCAAGCACTACGTTCCTTGCACTAGGAAGCGCAAGCCCCTCCGGGACCTTTTCATCATTGATCTCATCATTAATAGAGTGGTATACCATTTCGAGAGCTAGAAGCGGGAGAGCTTGTTGTTTACCCATAAGCAGCAGAACAAGGTCCAGCATCAGTCGTTTCAGCAAGTGGTTAAGCCTGTACTCCTTTTGTTTCTCGAAGATGGGCATAAGAAACAAATAACTTGTCTCCGGAGTATATTATTAGTTATTCTATTCTAAGGGAAAGGTCTCGACTTCTTCTTTATTTAAGAATAGTAGGGCATACTACTTTTATATGGTCGTTAATACGTTTATAATAGACTAAATGCCGACCCTATTCTTATTTCATTCACTTGTATCTCGCTCGAATCCATAGTTTGTTTTATATCCTCTATATAAATAAGTAAGGGGGTGGCTGATCCATCCTCCTCTAATGCTCTTAACTACACTTATAGGCTGGCCTTCTTATAATAGTAGGGGGTGGTACTTCCCGGGGCAACCTGAACAGTTAAGCCGTTGATGAAGTAAGTGGATAAAGTAGTTTCAGTACCGGCTATTGATGAAGTGCCAGTACCCACAATCCCTTTCTTTTCATAATACCCGCAGCTATTGGTAAAGTGAAAGTGCCAGTGCCGGCTATGGAGAAAACCTTGCACTAGGAAGCGCAAGCCCTCCGGACCTTACTTTCCCATAGCATTTGTTGTTAATAAATCCATTCCTGAAGGTGTGCCCATGGCGCCCCAGTAATCACTTTCAAAGGGTCGGGAGGAGGCCTAACTAGACCCTGCCTACCCCTAACTGAGGTAAAGGTGGGGCTGAGAAGAGCACCTATCTATCCTTTTTATAGAATGGAGGAGAGGGGTGCATAATGCTGGGTGTTCCCAAATAATCGAGAGGGGGTGGAAGAACGAAGAAGTAGATGCAACATTAGAAGCTCGCTCTTGAAGAGGTAGGTGTTCCACTTCAAATGAGCCATTCTCCCTCTGTTTTATGGTGAGGAATAATGCTTCAACGAAAGGCCTGAAATGGTTTGATATTCATTCCTGAAGTGCCAATCTAATTCCTTATGGAGTAACACGAACATGAGCCAGGGACTTACCTTAGCTCTTACTGACTAAAAAATAGCCTAGCTTGAATGAAAATAATAAGCCAATTGACTGCTATATCTAAATAGATTCCTTTTCAAAAGGGGGATAGGGTAATAATATAAGGTAGTCAGGTTATCCATATTTCGATATTTGTAAACTGGTGAAGTTTCATGAAGTAATGAGCTTTCAGTTATTCTTATTTAAGCCCGGACCACTCAAACAAGAAAAGCTTGATTGATTGCCTGCGTTCCATCAGTGTTTTCCGTTCATGGTTGTTGAGCGGATAGTACCTATTGCATATTTCTCCAAATATTCAAGGTAGGCGTGCAGGAGATATTCATCCAGTCTGACCTACTAAATAGGCCCACACTAAGAAAGCATAGGAATAACTAGGGTAGGCAGGTAATTGCCTTATTTACGATGCGGTGGTTGCTAAAAACAGGGGTCATTTTCCACCACTCATGAAAGTTGATCCACCATACTTGACTTTCAAGATCACTTTTGCTCGCCCTGTACTTCTTTCTTTCCCCTCAAAGGAGTTGTGTCTGGAACGCACTTATAAGTAACTCAGATGGGAGGGCGGTGGAAAAAGAGTTACCAACATGATACGAGTCAATACGTTATAGAGATCCGTCGTAGAAGTATATTCAAAGACCAAAATGATGGAGTGGTGTCTGGAACTTCTTTTGGGGTATTTGGGGGTCTTTATATTAGTGGGTTGCTAGTTACCGAAATGATACGGCCAAGCCAAGGAAGTAAGAAAGAATCAAGTGACCCTTCGGAGATTCAGTGTATTTATTCCCTAAATCTTGGTGTTGTGTTCATTCTTTATGCTATCTTTCGTTCTAGCTAGTTACCGACATGATACGGCCAAGGAAGTAAGAATCAAGTGCCTTAAAAGCCTTTCTCTATTCTGGGGTAGAATCAGAGTCGACTCTCTCTCTGGTAAGAGCACAAGAGCTAGTGCGAGAAAGAAACAATAGCTAGTGCAAGCAAACAAACCTGCCTACTTGAACTGATTCTACTCAACCAATCAACCAAGCAGACACTTACCCAATCAAGCATGTATGCCTAGCTTATTTCACCAAGCTAACTCAATCAATCATTCCATCAAGCAAGCATTCAATCAATCAATTGACTTTTCCTGGCCTGATTGAATAGAAGAAATACAGAGGACCTCGGTGTTGTCATACGCGATATCGATTTAGCCGGGGTGAAAACAGACGAATGAGAAGTCCTTACCAGCAGACGACGAGAGGAGAAAAAAAAGTCCTTACCCCCAGATGACGAGAGAAGAGAAGGACCCTTCACCACATACCCGATAAAGTATGCCTAGCACGTAAGGCAAAGTAAGGAAGGAGGAACACAACGTGATATCAATATTTGAACCAAGTTGCCAACGCGAGAGAAGTTCTTACCGTCAGATGAGATAAAAGGACCCGTTCAATCACCCGTTCACCATACCCCGGGAAGGTACTATGCGCAGTTAATGATGGCTATGTGCATGCAGTGAACAACGGCTATGTACATGGGACAGGGCTAAGCGAGACAGACCTTCACATCAAGAGCGAGTTTTACTACAGCTTGTTATATATGATTCACCTGTTGAGGATCATATGCAACAGACAGTGTGGATATACGAACCGTTCACCAAAAGCCTAGAAATATAGAAACCTCAGGGAGAGGGGCTAGGTAGTTTCATTCACGCAGATCAAGTTGAGCCAGTCACGCAGGTCCGGTAGGTGGTGCCCATTTCCCTAACTCCTTCCTCCACCCATTTGAAGTTCCCCACCAGAAGGCATGGAGCCGTGTCGTTTACTTATGAGCATATCGATTGAGCCATGTTACCGCCTGAAAGACGAGATTGATTTATTTCAACGGATTGAGAAATGAATCCTTCTGCTGATGCTGCTTGCCGAAGGTGCTCGATCCTGCTATCCCTCGAGATGAAGAACTTTGTTTGCTTGCTTTCTCATTTCCCCCATGTTACCCAGACGAGTGAGATTGAGACAAGTTGTTAACTAACGAGGAGATAGTGCTTGAGCTATGTTACACTGCCATACGAGCATATCGATTTAGTTCCCATGTTCCCACCATAAGCCATATGCCTTCACCACCAAGTGAACCAACAAATAGAACATACCTCAGGGAGGAGGGACTATATAATAGAGCCATTCAAGGAGAGGGGCTTTGTGCAGTGAACAAATATGTGCTACAATGAGGTGCCCCAATGAGGTGCCACAAACGAATATGTGCAACTAGGTGAGCAATACCATCTCACTTCACCCATTGATCACCAGAAGAAATTGAGACAAGTTGTTACCTTACGTGATATCAATTTAGCCTGGGTGGCACCAGACGAACGAGAGAGAGAGACAGGTGCACTAGAATAGATTGAGCCAAGTTGGCAACATACCTGGCACATCGACCCAACATTATCAAGACTAGACCTAGGGGAAGTCACCTCAAGGACACTGTGAACATCAAGCCGGAGGCACAGTCAGTTACACCTGCTGCAGTCAGTTCACCCCTCAAGCCCAGTTACTTCCCAAATGGACTCAGTTATCGAATCAACCTGTTCACGACTTCCCAAAGTTACACCATCTGCTATTTTACCTACTGCCCACGGGTAGATATTCAACCTGTTTGATGAACTCCCCCCAGGTGATACTCATGCTGGCTGCACCTTAAGGACATACACAGACTGTGCTAATCACGCCCAGTAGCAACAGACCTAAGTTCTCTATTCAAACAGCTGTGCCCAAATAAGCTATGTTCTGCTCACGGGTCGCTATTCAACCTGCTCTCGTAGAATCGCCGTGGATACTTTAAGCAACTTCCGGAGATACCCTAAGCGCCTATGGAGCACTAATACAGTTGTGGTGCCTGGCTCCTGGCTTCGGAGTTGCTTTCTGAAAGTGTCGGAGTTGCCTTAATAAAACGCTAGACAACTCGATGCGCGTATCATATGTGAAAACGTCTAGATGCAATTAGGAATCCCTTATTTTGACCGAAGTTCGGGGAATGAGGGAATTTGTGTGTACATCCAGAAGCCAGGAATCTGACAAATTGGGGTGGTTTTTATCAATGTTTTTATGCATAATAGATATAAGGTCCGGAGGGCTTGCGCTTCTGAGGGCAAGGTTTTCTATCAGTTTCAAATCTTAGGATAAGAGAACAAGGCCTTACTCGCTATAGATAGCAGAGACGGAAGCTAACCTCTATGGTTATATAAAACTACAGCGGACCTAGGGCCAAGACCAAGGGAATAAAGAGAGACAGGGACTAAGACCAGGAACCAGGGAAGGGCCTACCTATATACGGGAACTTACTGGGGAAGCTAGTCCAGTCCAAGAGTCATTTTTCATGGAATAGATTTTGAATTGAGTGCATAGAAACCCACCTGGTTGACACTGGAGGAGTACCGGAATCTAGTGGATCACCACCTACCTACCTGGGTATCCTACCAGCATAGAACATGTAGTGGCAAAGAATCCTGGAGCATTACTGGTGTTTGTGTTGGAATAGAGCCAGTGGAATTATATCCGGATTTCTTCTTCTTCGGTAGGCCAGCCCAAAGGCTTTCACTGGCTTTAACGGGAAATGGTGGAACTAAGCGCATGGGATCAGCAGATAGTGTCTACGGACAATTTCAACGTCTCCATGCGAGCTTTTATATTTCTCTGTTTCTGCTAGGATTTCACAATTTTAGTCCTACTATCCTATCATAGAAACTTCCCATATGGCTACTGCTATGGCAAGGTCTGCTCTGGTTAGGTTTCCCAGCTATGACTAGTATTGAGTGCATCGACTCTTGGATCGACTACCAGCTATTGACAATGACCCTATGTCTGTGCCTCAATCACTTGGCCCCGTACCATACCGTGCATGTTGGGTGTATGTGTCATGTTGTAGAGGGGAATCCGGTATGTGATAATATGGGAGGCCCAATCCTCTCGTCCATTGGTGATGCGGGCTGTCATTGGTCCGTCCGTTGGACCGCCCATCTTGAATACCTAGTCCCACCCCTCTCGAATATGTGGGCTGCCTCATTCGTCCTCCGGACCACCTATCTCTAAAGATGTGGGCGATGCATCAATCAATCACTTTCTGGGCAAGCATAACCCACCTCCTGGCTATCAGCTTCTGGCTTATGGCTCTCGCCTCTCCAAGAAGACTGGCTTTTTGAAACCCCTCCCTCGTATAATCCAATCAGTTAGCCTCTCTCGGAAAACGAAAGAAATCCCCTCCTCGCAAAAGACTATTCAGTTAGCCAATCTAAGAAGACTGTCTTAGTCAAACCCCTCCCTCGTATAATCCATTCATTCAGCCCTCTTTGTGCGAATGCCTGCCCTCGGAGAATCCATTAAGAAATCCTCATTCGGAAAACTCAATCAATTCTCAATTGGAAAAATCATAAAGAGAAATCCTCAATAGGAAGACTACTCAATCAATTCTCAAATGGAAGAATCATGAAGAGAAATCCTCAATAGGAAGCCTCAGAAAGCCTCTCTCTTTCGGAAAACGAATAAAGAAATCAATGAAATAGATGAAATAATAACTAAATAAGTTAGCCATCGAAGAAGAGCTTTGTCAACCCCCTAGCATAATCCTGTCAGTTAGCCCTCGCATCATACTGGCTTTATCGAACAGTAAGCCTCTTTAAGAATCCATTCATTTAGCCTCTCTAAGAAGAAAGTTTGTTAGCCTCTCTCGGAAAACGAATAAAGAAAGTAAATAGATCAAATAAATAAGTTCAATCAATGTAACTAAATCACTGTAGTAAGCCCAAACAAAATCAAAGAGGTAACTGTAGAACGTATATAAGCATATGCTTAAAGTGAAAAGTGTGAGGTGATAAGTGATAAGTGTGAAGATGTGCTTGGCTGGTGTGTTCAGGCTTAAGGCTTTGTATGCTTGGCTTGTTGCGTCTGCTGGTGTGATCAAAATTCCCCGCCCGCTTGAAGTGGCCTAGGTTGTTTGACTAATAGATCAGATAACTAAATTCGTTCACTAATGGTTTGGCGGATCCTCCTAACTCGAATATTGAAATCAAAAAGCACATTTTGTCTGGGTAGCGTAAATAAGCGAGGCATTCAAAAAATCCATTCAAAGCATCCCGCGAAGCGCCCACCCCGTCTGGGTTCATTCGGTGCACCCGTTCCGGGGTTTTCGCCGGTTCTAATTGTTCCTTCCTGGGGGTGGGGTATAACCCCGCGCAGCAGTGCTTCCAGGGACGGAGTCACTCACTATTCATATGGTGAGGGATTGTATTCCCCAAAAATCCAGGGTGATCTGTTTCTCTCGGTGTCTTTGTTTGGCAGCATCCTAAAAACTCAATATGTAAATCAAAAGCAAATAGCAGTTCTGGGTGTATCGTAAATAATATTGCTGTGTCACTTCTTTCAAAAGATCCCGCCCCGGACTGTTCTGCCCGCAATCAAATCAAGAGGTCGCACATCAACGTATATGAACCAACCATGCATGTCTCTCTCTCTCGTGGCTCTGTCTAGTTGTTGCAGCAGGTAGGTCAAATCAAAAGATTGTTCCTACGCGTTAAGGGTAAGCGGAGGTAGGTCAAATCAAAAGATTGTTGCTTCCGTAGCGCTCAACTTTTATTGTCTATTCCCTCCCCAGGCGGGTAGGCTCCACTGGGCTGAATGGGAACACAACATAATATCTCTCTTGTCCGGTGACCTCCCCCAAGCATCCATCCACATCTAGCAAGTGAGAAACAATCCCCGGTTCATCGACCAACCAGCAATTGATCGACAGTGGGACTGCGGCCTATCGGTTCTAACCTACCTCCCTAGGCCTCCTGTTTAGCGTAAGTAATATAATCATCAACGGGCACAATCGATAGATCGATCACAGGCAGGTAGGGAAAACTGGACTGAAAGGTAAATGGGTCTATTGGTTCCCAGTGATTCATTCATTGTTGGTAACATATATTGATCTAAGAAATCCAGAAATGAAATCAATAGGTAACACGGTATATGAACGTATATAACGTTCTGTGATATCAGCACCTAGCAGGTACGTTGGAGTATTGTCCTATTGTCGTGAGGTGGTTCCGTAGTAGCCCGTGTTTGTTTGTTGGCTAGGCCCCTGGTGGTGTGCTTGGCGGTCCTGTACTGGTTGAATGGTGGGTCTAGGTCCCTAGGTATTGGTAGACAGGTTGTTGTAGGCCCTCCCTTCCCTGTTGGTGGTTTGTTGTAGGTGGACTTGGCGGACTTGATGTGTTGGCAGTTGGGAACATGTGTTCTATCGATCGATAAAATCAATCAATCTCATTCCGTGGGAACATCTTTCTTTCGCTGTTGGTCAAATGGGTTTCAAATCCTGTGCCTAGCTGTCTGTGCCATGCCCTGCTCGTTTCGATCGGCAGGTAACACTGGGCTGACTGGTCAAATGGGGTAACATAATCCATCTATCTCGTTCGGTGATTCATTCGTAAAGCCAGCAAGCGGACAGCAAGAGGCGGGTAGGCATGACTGTGTCCTTTCGGTGTTCACATCCCTAGGTCTGTTTGGAGTAAGTAATTAATATCTAAACGGGCAAGCAGCAAGAATAGAAGCAGGTAGGTGGGACTGGGCTTAAGGGGAACACAGGGGAACAAAATAGATCTTGTTATCGTGTCAACTTGGCTAAATCAAAATCTATCTCGTCTGGTCAGGGTTAACATACCCGAAATAACGTATGTTAACAGCTTGTCTCAATCTCTTCTGGTGTCAACTTGAACTCAATCACTATCTCTTCTGGCACAAACTTGGGTAACATCGATATGTTCGTAAGGTAACAGCTTGTTTCAATCATGAAAGGTATACCAACAAATAACATATATAAATACCCGCATAAACCGGTTCGTTTTCTTCTCTTCTCCTCTCCTCTCAGGCAGAAAGGTCGGTATCAATTAGTTCGATGAAGGCAGTTCGGTCGATGAAGACGGGTAGTTCTAAGGTCGCAGGTCGGGTCGAAGCAGTCGGGCGGGATCAGCAGTCAGGAAGGTGGCAAGGGAGAGGAGGTAGAGATAAGATCTCAGGAAGGAAAGAGATAGAATAGATTGAAGCAGATAGAAATAGAATATCAACGGACGGACAGGTAGCAAGATAGATAGACGGGCAGCAAGAGAGAGACGGACAGTCAAGAGAAAAGAGATCAGGAGATAGATCTCAGGCAAGCAGCAATCGATCTAGCAGGTAGGTTCGACTGGTGAGCTTAAGGTTCACTGTGGACTTCAGATTCCACTGCTCGCTTTTAGAAACTGGGTGATTCAATAACTAACTAACTAACTGTGGGGGGCTTAAGGTTCACTGCTTCAGGTGGAGCTAATTGGGCGTGATTCAATAACTGAGGGCTGGCTGTTGGGAACTGGGCTGTTGATAACTACTGGGTGATTCGATAACTGTGGGCTGTTGGGAATGAACAACTGGGTGTGATGATCACTCACTGCGGGCTTTAGGTTCACGTCGTGTCTCTCTCGTCTCGTGGCAGAACTAAATCTATCTCGTATCGTGTCTCGCTCGATGGGGACATAATATGCACTTGACCAACGTCGGGCAGGATATGCACTTGCTCGACCAGCGGATCAAAAGGGATAGGACTCGTCGTCGTAGCTTCCCTTGCTCCTGCGGATGGTCCTTAGAAGCTTTCCCTTTACCTTATATTGTTTAACTGCCAAATTGCTTGGGTGGGATTATGGTTCATCAGAGAGCCTTGTTGGGATGGATGGGACCAGGCTTCAGACTGTTAGGAGATGGATGCCCAATCCATGGAGGACTTTCTCTTATCAGCAGAAGCGGCACCGAATGGACGATCCCAGCAAAGGCGACCTACGACGCCAGCCACGCCTTCCTTTAAACAGCTTCTGAACTACTAGGAGTGAAAATTGGAGTTATAGCGGGAGATAATAGGGAAATCTAGATAGAACTGCTTCTTATGCACAAGGTTACAGGCTTCATCTTCTGCTGATAGGTTGAGGCTCCTAATTAGAACAAGGACGTATTGATGCGCGTAGAGTATGTGAAAACGCCGATATGCAACACGTAGATATGTGATATCATATATCAATGTATTTATTTGTTTATCTGTAGTTCCAGTAGTTTTTTTCTTCAAACTCTTCGGAATATTCCGATCCGGATCAAAAATGAAAGGTCGATGAAGTGTTCGAAGGGGGAAGGTGGAATTTGGGTGTACTTGCCATGGAAAGGTTAAACGTCTCTATGCGACATCGTAGATCGATTCCTTCCCGTCAAATGTCGTCTGTTGGCTGCCATAAGCATTGGTCCCCCTCTAACGAGACCTTTGGTGTGGTGCCCCTATTTCCTTTAGACCTGCAAGCAACTTGCCTTTCTCTCTAGCCTCAACCTCAAAGCCAAGGGAAACGATAGGAAAGGGTATAGTTAATGAAAAAGAATCTCCATTTCTGTGCCCCGATTGGGAGAGGGATTATGATTCATCGAACCCATAAAAAAGAGTTTGTTACAAAGGTGCGAAGCCGCTTGTCTTTCCGAGGGCAAGGCCCGGAGGGACTCGATTGAGGTTACGAAATTGAGGCCCGGAGGGCCCTATATTATTTAGGGGTCACTCACTATTCATATGGTGAGGGTGAGGTAACGAACGCTCGACCCCCGGGCCGCCATCGATTTCTTGCTCACCTTCCCACTATTTACCCACCCACCCCAATCCCCGGGGCCCGGAGGGACTCGACTGAGGTTACGAGGTCGAGGGACTCGACCGAGGTACCGAGGGAGAGGAAAAACGCCAAATTCAATAAGTTTTTTTCAATCTGTCCCACAAGCATGGATTCAATTCAACGGGTTGTGTCTTTAGAGTCAACGGGCTCTCTTCTACCTCAACTACAAACAGTCCACCCCTCCCACATCCACAGGAAAGCAAACAAGCTCGCTGACAGACTGGCAAACGAGGGGGTGCACTTGGTACAGGGAGACCTAGATCTGGATTGGGATAGTACTCCAAATAATGAGCTCAAACAAAATTGCCTTCAAATAAGCATAGAAGACCTCAATCACCCGGATGGGGTGCCAGGGATGAAAAAGAAATCCCCCGTACCACCATCCACCTGCAACAATCACACACTACAGGCAGCAGACGACGACACGGGGGTGGTACCGTGTGAAGAGGCAGATAACCCTTCAGCTCTGTATGGGACTCCAGCTCGCCTGTCGGGACGCAATGAAGGAAACAGACGGACGGTGGCTCACCAGGACATACCCGTGCTTAGTAATGAAGAGGAGAGGACGCATCGAAATGACAGACCTTCCTCTGATGATGATATATGGGAAGTGGCTGGACGACATGTTACTTACCATCCATATAGTATGCTTCGACATGAGGATGCGAAGTCCTAACCACTAGACGAAAGGGAGCGTGTACTCGAGTGTACTCGGGGCTCGCCCACTTTCCAGTTAAACCTGCTTCTCCTCTTTCAAGTTTAGCAGAAGGAACCTCCTCACCTACTCTCCCCGATGATCCGGTGGAAGCGGTTGAGGCGGAAAGGCGGCAGCCAGCCCAATCTCTTAGATACAAAATTGACTCTATTTAGTTCGACCCAACGTTGTTGGCATTGGATCTGAGGGCTTGAGAAATGACGCTACCGCTGTTTATGTAAATAAAACAACTCTTCCCGCAGACTCTGTTTATAGATAGGACTCCAAGGGCTACTTCCTCGCCAACCTTCTTTCTTATCTTTAGTACCAGAATCGGAGAGAAACTTTTGACGTAAACCCGGCCTTGGAACAGAGGTGAAGAAGCGCAATTCCCCAAAAAAGCTCGGAGATAGCTGTCACTCCACCTATTTCCAAATAGAAGGATAACAACGGTTAGGAGGCAAAACAAGTGAGCTTCGAGTGGGACTCGAGACAAGCGATCTCCACTCACACAAATATTATGTATTTCCCTACAAATACGACAACAAAGAAGTAGTAGTGCCCGTTCTTCCAACAAATCCATTCTCGCTCTATCGATCGACCGACCCTAAACCTCCTCCTTATGTCGGCCTTATCGCATCGATATTGGTATGCGAACAATGCTGTCCAGCCTTAGACCTTCCTTCGCGCTTTCCTCTCCTCTCCTCTCGATGGCGGCCTTATCAGTCGAGCACCTAAAGGTGATGGCGGCCTTAACAGTCGAGCCTGCTTACGCATCCTCTTCAATTTACTTATTGGGTGGGGGGGCTTTTGGTCGAGCACCTAAAGGTGATGGCGGCCTTATCAGTCGAGCCTGCTTGCGCATCCTCTCGATGGCGGCCTTATCAGTCGAGCACCTAAAGGTGATGGCGGCCAGTCGAGCCTGCTTGCGCATTCAATTTACTTATTTGGTGGGGGGGCGGATGGTCGAGCACCTAAAGGTCCTCTTCAATTTACTTATTTGCCCCTCAAATAAGTCAAAAAATGGTCGAGCACCTAAAGGTTAGGGTTTACTTATTGCCCCTCTCAAATAAGTAACCAAAACAGTCGAGC
>Ga0181464_1000333_pt1 | contig 19177 bp, 16 predicted proteins | sample InSIn2gowninarea_FD_119074 | JGI IMG/M metagenome (GOLD analysis project Ga0181464, IMG submission 119074) | Clean room microbial communities from NASA Spacecraft Assembly Facility at Jet Propulsion Laboratory, Pasadena, California, USA -... ...
CAAAGCAAGATAAAAATTCGCTCTTTCTAATCCTATTCCTATCCATAACTCTAAATACTCCAAAGCAGGTAGTTCAAGAGTGCAAACTTCATTTATTGTTTTAGGGTGCAGTTTGTCACATTCAATAATCAGCGCCTTTAATTTTTTGTGCTGTAATGGCTCGAATGTTAATCTTTTATTTTCATATTCGGGACAACGAATTTTTAATACTTCTAAATTAGGATATGCTTCTAAGATTCGACTAATATTACTTGTTCCAATCCACTTAAAATCACATTCTAAATTGTCAACATCTCCAATGAATATAGCCTTAAGATTTTTAAAAGTTTTATTTGCAGAAACTAATATATCTACTATGGAATCAAGATCATAACCGCAGAACCCAAGAACTAACGCTTCAATTTGAGCAGCACGAGATGATTTTAGGAGCAATTGAAACTTAGTTATAAATATTGTTGTACCGCCTGGATTTGGTCTTCGCCGTTGATAGGGCGCTCTTAAAGCATAGGCTGTTTTTGTTGGCTCGATAATGCGAGTTAGAGCGTCAAACTCTATAACTTTTCTATTAGCAAAGGTGGTAGCGTGTCCATAGGGAAGTGTATACTCAGTTAACCTTTCAAAGCCACTCCAAGATTTGTAATTTTTTAGCGCTAATTTAGCTTGCTCCTCTTTTCTTTGTCGCAATAGTTGTACTGCTACATGACGTACATTTCTAAATTTATTGTCTAAAGCTGCAATTACTAAATTTAAACCTTCTTCGCCGTAGTTCAGTGCTTCAGTTAATGCAGCAATTCTTGCTTCAATATTTGAACTATTAAAGCGATGTCTAACACCTTGCATCCCGCCCAAGATTGCGCCTTGTAGTGGAGCGGCGGGTGTGATTCCTCCTAATACAGCATCATATTCTGTAGGTTGATTTTGGTTATCGTTCATATTCAATTGGGAATTGGCGAATGGAGATTATTTACTAGCAATGTTGATACTTATTTCAATTCGTAGGCTTGCATTAATTGGTTAACGCGATCGCTAAATAACCAAGCGCCTATTACATCCGACTTCTCAATTCCTGTCTCTGTTAAGGTCAAAGCCTGCTCGTTGGCGATCGCTAAGTTTAAAGTAAATAGTTGCATCAGTTCGGGAAAATCTACCATTATATCGCTACCAAACTGCTGCTTGTAAGCTTGCTCATTCAAGCCTTCATCGGATAAAAGAGATAATAAAATGTAGCGACGGCGGCGATCTTCTGCGTCAAGTTGAAAGCCATAATTTATGTAGTCAAAGGCTTCTGAGGGTGTTTGAATGTATGCTTGCAGAATATCCCGAATTTCTTTAGCGCCTACAGCATAGTCATTCGCATAATGTAAAGTATCGGTATAGGAACGCGCCCCACAACCTAAGCCCAGCATTCCATCGGCTTGACAGCAGTAGATGGGAGAGGGGGTAGGGGCGCAATGCTTTACGCCCTTACTAAACATTCGCATGGAAATTTGTTTGTAGCCTTGAGATAAAAGAAGCGATCGCCCGGTACGATAACAAGCAATGCGTATATCATCCCATTCTTTGTCTGTACACCCCAAACCTGTAAGCGGGCGCACGTACAGGGGATAAAGATAAATTTCTTCAGGATCGAAGCGCAAAGCCGATTCAATCGATTGCAACCAGCTATTTACAGTTTGACCGGGTAAACCGTAGATTAAATCGATGTTTATTGTAGGAAAACCAGCCTCGCGCATTCGTGTGAGTGCGGCTTCTACTTGGGCGGTGGTTTGACGGCGTTGAGTTGCTAATACTTCGGACTCAATAAAACTTTGTACGCCAATACTTGCTCTGGTTGTACCGCGATCGCGTAACAGTTTTAGTTTATCTTTTGTTGCCGTCTCCGGTGACATTTCCACTGAAACCGGAATATGTTGTAAATTTGCTCCCATCATCTCCTCAGCGATATTGAGGATGGTTTCGAGATGGTGAATAGGTAATTGGGTGGGCGTACCACCACCAAGGGCAAATCTAGCAAAATCAGCCGATCCCAACGCTGCTTTTACTCTTTGTGCTTGTCGCTGCACTGTGTGGATGTATTGACTTACAAAGTCTTCGTTATGGGTAACGGTGGTGAATAGATTGCAGAACCCGCAACGCATTTCGCAAAAGGGAATGTGGATATAGAGAAATAGCGAATTTTTATCTTGCTTTGCCCATAAATCCGCCAAAGATACAGCAGGATTAAGAGGGCGATAGGCTGTCTTATGAGGATAGGAATAAACGTAAGCTTGATATGGAGATTTTGCAATGAGGGATTGCAAGTCTTGATTTTTGGATAGCGGATTTTGAAACTTGGTTGTAATCATTTGATATAAATTTGTGTTGTGAATAATGAAAAATTAGATTTGATCCTGGTAGTTTTTAGACGTAGCACTGCTACGTCTCTACATTGGTCTTGTTTTTAATAGGAACTCTGCGTAGGGAATCGTCCATACTAACGGATGACTGAGGCGATGACCTGTATAACCATCTTCGCCGTAGGTTGTGCCATGATCGGATGTGAGGATGCAAAAGGTAGAGCGATCGCGTAATGCTTCCCAAAGTTTGGCTAATTGGCTATCTATATATTCCAAAGCGGCGGCGTGAGATTCTATAGTGTCGGTTGTAGCGCCGGGAAGGTAGAAATAATTTGGTTGATGCAAGGCAGAGATATTAATAAATAAAAATAGGCGTTGATTTGCGGGTGTTTTAGCTAGGATTTGCTTTGCGATCACTATCTGATTTTCGGTAGAGTTAGGATTAGTAACGCCTAACTCCTGACTCCAATAGCTTTCAGCAAAAAGAGCGGGGAAAACGTTACCAAGGGGATTGAGTTTGTTAAAAAAGCCGACACCACCAATACAAACTGTGTGATAGCCAATAGCAGCAAGTCCGCTAACAATATTAGAACCATCAAGGACACAAGTAAGATTATTTGTCGTGGTACTACCTTCAAACCCTAAAGCAAATAGTCGTGGGTGTATTCCTGGGGCGATAGGTGTAGGCAAAAAGCCAGCAAAAAAGGCATGATGGGCAGCATAGGTAAAGTTTCCTGGTGAATGACGTTTTTCCCAACCACTTATTGGTAAAACTGCGGCTAAATTGGGGGTACGTCCTTGAGATAATAATTCTTGGGCTACGTCATAGCGCAGAGTATCGAAAGTGATAAAAAGAATATCGTGCGTACCTACGATTTGATTTAGATCGAGCATAAAAACTAAATTATTTTTGCTTTTCAAGAATTGCTTTAACTTCGCTGGTATAAGTGTCTAAACCATTGCAAAGGATTCCTGGTAGTAGATCGCCAAAAGCATTTATTTCTAAAATTACGTGCTGTTGCCAATCCGGTAATATTAATAGATCGACTCCGCAATACAAACTGTTAGGAAACAATGCTGCGGCGGCTTCGCAGGTTTGTTTCATTACTTGCCAATTTTCCTTGCCAACTTTTGCTAAAAATTCTTCAGTGTCGCCGCGTTCATTCCCCAAATGCAGATTAGTCATCGGGCTTTTTCCCAGACGTACTACTAGATGCTGTGCTTCGCCATTGATAACAACTACACGCACGTCAAAACCACAGCCTTGCAACTGTGCTTTAGGCTGCCATTCTTCAACTTGAACGCCCTCGGCGGTTAAAATATTGATAATATCGGCAATTTCTTCAGTTTTGGTATAGTGACAAATTCTTCGAGAATTGTAGAGTAGAGTTTGTCCGTTTTCTCGCACTCTTTCGACGGTGGTAATTGCCGATTCAAAACGTGAATTGGCGCGGTAAGCAACAACTCCAGAAGCAGCAGAACCGTGAGATAGTTTGACAAATACGCGTGAAGCGTAGCTATCCTGAAGGGAATCGCACTCTTGTTTCTGCATCTGTTCGCGTAAATGGTCGTAGTTATAAATTTTACCTAAAGAACGGGAAACAGGGATATTGTGACGCAAAAAGACTTCGCAACATTGCGGTTTATCGAACATGACAGCAATATCTTGAGGATGATTCATCGTCTGACATTGCAATTGTTTTTCCCACTGTTGCAACAGATTCCGCCATCCTAAATACCACTGTCGGGGATAGAGAATTAGCCCTTTATCAAACTCTAAATTCGCAGCCTCAGCAGCACTAATTCGCTGGTGTTGTCCATCGTCTGCTACTTCCCCACCCGCCGCAATTATGGCTTTATCTATTTCAAAGTTTCTTTCAGGAGAATCAAATCTAATAATAGTATTTGGGGCGTTGAATCGTTCTAAAGTGTCTTTTTCGGCAATCAAATCCGCGTAAGAGATTACCGTTGCAGGTGGTAAATTGAAGTGTGTCAGTGCTTGTTGTAAAAAACCAACTCGTCTATTTTCAGGATTGGCGACTATAACAAAATTTAGCATTTTTTAGCTTCTATTTGTTCGTATAGGTCTATAATTCGTCATTTTGATTTATTCGTAGGTAAGATTACGCGCGATCGCAAACCTGTAAACTAACCATTAATTGGCATTTTAAAAGTTAACTTTCTACCCAGTTCTCCACTTGTAAATTTGGAATCCGTAAAAATTCTCTAACATTGTTTGTGACAAGGGTTAGGTTTTCACTTTTTGCCTGTGCCGCAATCAGCATATCCAGAGAGCCAATAACCTGCCCTTTTATTTCTAAATCGGCTCTGATTGTGCCGTAAATCTGAGCAGCTTTTTGATCGAATACAAGAATTTCTAAAGGAATTAAAAATTGTTGCAGAGCAGTCCTATTTTGCTCAAATCTCTGGCTTTTTTGAGTACCGTATTCTAGCTCTGCTACAGTAATTGCAGAAATGCCAATATCAGAAGGTAAAAAAGTATTGAAACGATCGAGGACTTGTTGAGGCTTGCGTTTGATAATGTATATACAGATATTAGTGTCTAGCAAAAATCTCATTCAAATAATGCCTCTCGCTCTGGCTGCGGTGGTTGTTCTCGCTGTTCCATAAAATCATCAGAAAATAGTTCTAAACTGCTAAATAGGCTTTGCCAGGGGTTGTCTTTGGGAATTAGGAGGATAACGTTACCAACTTTTTTGATATAGGCTTCTTCGCCTTCAATTTGAAAGTTTTCGGGTAAATCGACAGATTGACGATTTTTATCTTTTGAAAGTTTGACTATATTCATGGTTTTTTCTCCTAAACAGTATCAATTTTTACATTTGTGCTAACGAGCGGACATAAGATTATTAATCTCTATGTATATTCAAGTCAGGTCTAGTTATTCTGCTACAGAACAATAACGACCGTGAAGATAACTATCTTCCTCAACATCTTTCTGCCTATCTGCAAGCACTTTTACGGTTGCTTCCGAGCCAAGATTGGGGTATTGCTCAATTGTGGCTGCTAAATGCTCTAATTTTTGTATTGTTGTGGGTGAAAGGAAGTTTTCGGAAACATTGAGAATATCTAGCTGAGAAATAGCCGGACAGTTAATTAATTTCTCCGCTCCCTCGTCGCTCAACGTACCCATAGAAAGATCCAAAACGCTGATAGATTCAAGCAAGGGCGATCGCACTACAGCATCAGCAATTTCATCGCTAAACTGACTATTACGCAGCCCCAAGTAAGTCAAGTTAGGAAATCTTTGCTCAGTTAATATCGGTGTCAAACTCTCAACCCAACAATCGCCGCCGTAATCTTCACTCCCAAACCACAATTCAAGATGTTCTAATGCAGGCAAATTAAGATTGCAAATTTGGGCAACGGTTGTTCGACTCAAACCCCCAGTCTCAACAATCAGGGCGTTTAAATTGTCGTGTCGTACTGGTGGAGTAAATTCTAAGCCATCTCCCCCACGTACTTGCAATACCTCTAGCTGGGGATAAGCTGTCAAAATCGGGCTGATGTCGCTTTGCCGAATCCAAGAAATTTCGCATTCTTCGTAGGTAATATCCCCAATGAAAACGGCTTTAAGACTGGTTAACTTATCTTTTGCCGCAGCTAAAGCATTTATAAGACTGCTTGAATTATTCTCATACGCCTCCGTCCACATTCCCAAAATCAAAGCTTCCAAGGAGCTTGATTGCGGATCTTGGAGAAGTCTTGTAAACTTGCTTGCTAAATTTTCTGCGTCTTCGTATTCCTCTCTCAAAGCATAAGCCGTATTTACTGGGTCGGTAATGCCTGTTTCAGGGGAATATTCTATAACTGGGCGATCGCTAAATCGAGTAATGCGAGTATTTGTATATTCTTCTAATCTCTCCACTCGATGCCAAGGTTTGTATTTCTGCAATACTTGTTGAATTGTTGGTTCTTGCCTTTTGCGTAATAGTCGATAAGCTGAATGCTGTAGCTTTCTCGATCCAGTTTGCAACGCTTGTATCACTACTTCTAAGCCAGCATCGCCAAAGTTTAAAGCTTCGTTGAGTGCAGCCGTTTGTACTTCTAGGACTGGGTTTGATAAACGGCGTTTAATACTATCAATTTTACTTGATTGATTTTGCTGTTCTGACATGATGTTACTTATGTACTCCTTTTAGGATTCCCATAAAAAGATAATTTGCGATCGCACTTATCTATCACAAATTATAAGTATTATTTAGTTGTATAGTACATTAGTTCTACTAAGTGCTAAAAATTATTTGAGTTTAGCGATCGCACTTTTATCTACCAACATCTTTCCCGTCAGCAAATCTTTGACTGTAACAACTAACATTCGTTGCTCGTTTACCTCAAATTGTGCCTGTATGTGGTCTATTCCGGCTTGTCCTGGTGGTTCGAGGTGAGCGACACAAACTTGCTGGTGGTGGGTTTCTAATGAGCGATAAGCATCTTGTTTCATTAACTGGCTGCTAGTCATTCTCCCAGTTGCATCATAGGTAACTTCAGCTTGGGATACTTGCGACACTTCACCAATATCTAAGCGAATTTCCTTTTGTCCTTCGGTAGCTACTTGTAGAGTAATTGGTTGACTTCGCGCCCCTGGATACTGCGCCCCTTTTTCAATCAAAGTGAAATAAGTATAGGTTTTGTCATAGGGTTGCCAAAGGCGAATTGCATAGCTGTGGCGCAGATAATCATCGATTTCGGCAAATTCGCTCAAAGCTAACGCCCCATGTGCTACAGCTTCAAAAGGCTTATCTAACTTCACTCGCCCCCGCCCAAAATAAGCATTTACAAGTTGCTGCACTGCTGGAATTTGACAAGTACCCCCTACTAACAACACTTGTTCGATGTCTGTTTTGCCAATACCTTTAGCAAATGCGATCGCCAGCACCTCATCTATACAATCTCGCAATTGTGCGAGTAACTGTCGATCTTCTAAAATCTCTGCTAATTCGTCTCTTTGCAACTGCAACTCGTAAGACATAAAATTTTCATCATCAAACCAAGCTTCTTTAGCTAATTCTGCGGTGGAAAGGCGAATTTTTAGCTTTTCGGCAACTTCTAGCAAATTCATAAAGCCGATTTCGCCTACTTCTTCTTGCCCCGAACCGCTTTTAAACAAATAACGCTCTACAATCCATGTATCAATATCAATACCGCCAATAAAAGCATCCGACTTAGCGATAACTTCCGCTTTAATTACTTGTTGTTCGGCTGTAATGCTAGTAGTGCGGACTAAACTAAGATCCAACGTCCCGCCACCAAAATCAATTACCAAAACCACAACCCCAGGACGTTTTACAGCGTATCCCAACGCGGCGGCGGTAGATTCGTCTACAATCTGCACGTTAGGAATATTTAGCTGTTCGCCCAAATTGCGAAACCAGGTTTGGTAGCGCTCAAAAGCACCTACAGGGACAGTAAAAATAACGCGATCGCATATCAACTGCTGTTCTACTTGTTGCCAAATTTCTTTAAGAAACAACTCGCAAATCAACGGCGCAGTATAACTAATACCATCTATTAGCCGAGGCGGTGGCACAAAATCGGTAGCCAAATCGCGCTTAAAGGCTGTAAACGTGCGATCGCTTTGAGCAAAACCTAAACGCAGACTTCGCACTTGTTCGCCAAGTACAAGGTTATTAGGCGATACAAATAGCAAACTCGGAACAACACTTACAGATTCCCCTGCAACCTCCAAGCGACAAGAGATTGAGTCAAATTTTATTGTGCGAGGCGATCGCGTAATAGCATCAGCAACACAAACCACAGTATTACTCGTACCAAAATCAATCACAACCGTACTCATCTATCCCCCTTCCTTGTCTCCTTGTCCCCTTATCCCCCGCTCCTGCTGGTAAACTACGACTAACCTTAGCAGGGCAAAGAATCCGCTCTTGATGCTTGTAGCCTACAAATCGTACATAAACCAACTCATCAGGAAAAATATCGCTAGAATCTGGCTGATGAAGTTGCGGATTGTAAGGTACTTGTTGCCAAGGTTCGCCAATTTGTTCGTAATTCCATGCAGACAGCAAGTTATTTAAAGATGTGAATAGCGAGAGGAGATTTTTGGCTGGCAGTTCTGGTTTAATACTTACTAACGCTTGGATACTGGGATAGTTAACTAGCAATGTTTGTAACTGCTCAAAAGTAGATTCTCGTAACTCTTGAGTTATTTCTAGGCGCTGTTGCTGTAATTCTTGATGTAGGCGCAAACCTTCCTGATGCAACGCTGCTTTTTCTTTAAAAGACTGCTGCAACGATTGTGTAAGCTGGGCGCATTTAAGGCGACGTGCTGCTAATTCTTGATTTTCTACTGGTAAACCGAGTTTTTTTAGTAATTCTTCTAAAGGTACAGATAAAACTGTTGCAACTTGACTAAGTTCGCCAAACTTAAGATTAGTTATTTCTCCATCCCTTAGTTGCCATAGAGCAATGCTACTCAAACTCGCTTTTTGTTGTAAAGCTTGCCAATTAGCGATTCCCACCTGGTTCATCCATTCTAAAAGTAGCCCATCGTATAGATTTCCCGTTGAATAGATGCGAGAAAAAAGCCAACGCAGAAAAGTAATTGCACTTGCTAAAATTACCAAGATGGCAGAAAAGGCGATCGCTAAAAGATGCCAATTATTATCTATCATTGTTTGAGCGACTGGTTTTGAATCTCTGTCAAGTTCTCATCGCCCTCATAATACTCAAGTAAAAGTTCTTGACTTTCCACTTCTCCCAAAGCTTTTTCCATACTTGAAGTAGTCTCAATACAGCTAGAGCCAGAAACATTAACTGCTTTCTCCGTAATTTTACTGTCTTTATTAATGCGGTATTCAACTTTTTGATACTCTGTTATGTTAATTTTTTCAGGTTTCCAATCTGTTTAGTCGCAACGATCCTAATGTTGTAACACTTGAGAACAACAAACGCCAGTTGGAAAAATGACCTGATAAATTGAGAAATTATCAAGCACAATACTTATTGGCGAAAAGTAAACTTTTGCTTTTATGTTGAGATGGTTGCTTAAGCAATGCTAAGAAAGTGCGATCGCCCAAGTGAATAAACTGCCCAAAAGTATCATTAATCTCATTGAGATTGTTTGCTAGTAGACAGTTTCCTCAAAATAACCCGTTAAAATAGAAGAAGTACAACTAAAAACAATTATGTTTGTACCCCCGTTGAGTTAATAGGTTTAGAAATTTTTTATGGACTCCAGTAGTACACCGTCTGCCAATCCTCCCCGATCTTCTCACAGGTTGGCAGACATCTTAGGCACGGCCGATCGCATTATTAACTTTGACTATGCCTCTTTGGGTAATTGGTCATTACTCATCAAATAGCGTTAGTAGTATTGTATCTCCCATCGCCTATCCCCTCCAAAGTCCTCCATAAAATGCGCTAGATTAAAGCAAGGCTATGACTGAGAGCTTGTTCTAATTTGGCAGCTACGGCGGTAATAAAGTCAACTGCTTGCGGGTTGCGATCGCTAGCAGTCTGCATAAAAAAGGCTAGCACTACTATAATTTGGCGATCGCATTTAATTGGTATACCAAAACCAGCTTTGACACTGCAAGCAGCCGCGATTTGATTGCGTAAAAAATAGGTTTCCGTTTTAGCAGAGACATCTACAATCCATTCTGGTTGTTCTTTTGCCCAAACTCTACCGGGTAATCCTTGATTAGGCGGGATAACAAAAGCTTCGCTACAAAGGCGAAATTTCTCAATTGCTTCAGTGTCTGGGCGGCTGTACCAAACAGGACTAAGTTCTAAAACTCCGTCCGTTGTAGGAATCCAAGCCTCGCCATAATCCCAGCCGCCAGTTTTGCAGATAAGTTTAATAGCCGCGTATAGTTGCTCGTTAAAATAGGAGGAGTTTTGCATAACTTAAGCTGGCGTTGCCCAATTGGTAATTGGTGATTGGTAATGGGTAATTGATAGAAAATCATTACACTTTCAGCAATGCTTAAATTGTAAGTTATGCAAGGGCAGCAATATATCAATTAACACTTAAAAATTCTTGCGGTACAAAGCGATCGGGGGATTGCTTGGGTTTAGCGCCAAAATGCTCAATTAACAAGTCTTTTAATACTGGTTTAAGGTCTTCGCAAGGAATTTGTTTCATCACTCGGCTACCAAGCTCCGCTTCAAAGCCGACTTTTCCACCCATCCAAATATCTACAGCCTCGACAACTTGCCCGTTTTTGCGTCCTTTGGTTCCCATTAAGCCAATGTCGGCAACTTGCGGCTGTCCGCAGGAATTAGGGCAACCTGTCCAATGAATGCGTACAGGTTTTTCTACAGTAATTTCAGCTTCTAGGGCTTTAATCATAGCTAAAGCGCGATTTTTGGTTTCAATTAGGGCAAATCCGCAAAATTGACTACCAGTACAAGAAACTAACCGCCGCGACAAGTTTTCGGGGTTGAGGGAAAAACGCTCTAAAAGTGGTTCTTTTAAAAATGGTTCTAACCTAGAATCAGGAATATTGGGAATAATTAGATTTTGTTCGACAGTAAAGCGAATTTCACCACTACCGTAAACTTCTGCCATCCGCGCCAAATCAAACATATCTTGGGCATACAAGCGCCCGATAGGAATATGCACCCCAGCAAAATTTAAGCCTGGTTGCTTTTGTTTAGACGCGCCAATGTGGTCGTATTTATTCCACATAAATTCGTCTTTTTCGGCGGCTGTTTCTAGAGCGTGACCAATTTGTTGTTCTACTTCAGCGCGAAACTTCTCTATTCCCAATTTATCAATCAGATACATCAGGCGCGATTTTTGTCTATTTGCCCGTAAGCCTTGGTTGCGGTAAACAAGTAAAATAGCTTCGCTGAGGGCTACTACATCATCAGGACTAACCCAAACATTAAGCGGTAAAGCGGCTTCGCTACGTTTAGGCGAAAACATCCCGCCAACAATGACATTAAAGCCAATGGTATCGTTTTTATAAGCAGGAATAAAAGCAAGGTCGTTAAGTTCGGCGTGAACGGAGTTATCTTTGCACCCGGCGATCGCAATGTTAAATTTGCGTGGTAAGTTAACCATTGCTGGATTCCCTTCGCCGTTACTGGTAATCATGTCCTGCACCATGCGGCACAATCCCCGCGTATCAATTAGTTCATCAGGATCTATACCCGCTAAAGGCGAACCTGTAATGTTACGCACGTTATCTACACCCGACTGCACCGAAGTTAATCCATATTCATGCAGTTTTTTAAATATATTGGGTACATCTTCAATGCGAACGCCGCGCAGTTGAATGTTTTGCCGAGTGGTAATGTCTGCGTTGCCTTCATCGCCGTACTGTTGGACAATTTCGGCTAATATTCGCATTTGACTAGAAGTTATTATCCCGTTAGCTAGGCGCATCCGCAGCATAAATTTACCGGGGGTAACGGTACGGTAAAACAATCCTAGGTCGCGCAAGCGGTAATCGCGATCGGCTTCGTCCATTGCTTCCCAGCCAATGCTTGCTAGGTAATCTAGTTCTTGCTTAAGGGCAATACCATCTCTTTCGGCTTTAATTTTTTCAAATTTGTTTAAAGTTGGCTTGGTTTCGCCTGCTTCTGTCAAGTTTTGAAATTCGGTTTCTTCTTGAGTTGCGTTTGCGTCCGTCATAGTTCTAATTTGATAGGTTCTATTAATTGCGCGATCAAAATATATCTTTTTGTTTAAGCTATGCTTTCTAGGGAATTGATTTTGTAGAAGTAGTTACAAAAGCCGAGTTAAACTTTTCAAACCTACCTTTTGACGTAGTTAAGGGGTTTATTATCTACAAAATAGAAAGTTGAAAAGTTGTTGAGAAGATGGGCGTTGAAAAAGTGTAAATTTTTCTAGATTTTTGCAAAATAATCACAGCCTGCTTAGGTTAATACCCTAGGTTAATCAGCTAAAGTTGGCTTAAGCAGATTTTAATAATTTTTGCCCTAAGTTTAATCTATTAACAAATTAAGAAGATTGAGTTTGTAACAAACTAACACTGCTATAGTCTGCGGACTTAACTGATAAACTAATTATTTGCACCGCACAAGCTTTTAATTCTGGTTGCAAAGAACTAGGACAAGAAATCGGATGAGTGAGGGCGTTGGCTTCGGATTTTTCTGCCCACAAATAGCCCCAGTGCATTGGCACAAAAACTGTATTAGGCGCGATCGCACTGGTAATTTTAGCGGGGAACTGAGCCATCCCCCGACGACTTCGCACTTCTACCCATTGGTTGTCTTCAATGCCTAGTTTACGCGCATCGCGGGGATGAATTTCAATAAATGGTTCGGGGTGCATTTGCTTAATTTTATCAATGCGTCCGGTGCGAGTTTGGGTATGCCAGTGTCCGTATAACCTGCCTGTAGTCAACACAAAAGGATATTCAGGATCGGGAGGTTCGGCAAGTCCTCGTGAGTGACAAGGGGTAAATTTTGCCCGTCCGTCGGCGGTGGGAAAGCGCAAATCGGTGTAAAGCCGTTTTGGGGAAACATTGCCTCGATCGGGACAGGGCCATTGAATTGCACCTTCTGTTAATAGCCTATGGTGGCTAAGTCCTGTCATGTCGCAAGGGCGATCGCGCGTTACTTGCACGTACTCGTCGTATACTTGGGCGGAACTTGTAAAAGCAAACTTGTCTTCAAATCCGAGGCGTTTAGCAACTTGAGCGATAATTTCCCAATCTGCTTTTGCTTCCCCCACCGGAGGACGAAAAGCCGAACACAAAGTAACTACTCGTTCGGAATTAGTCATTGTTCCGGTTTTTTCACCCCATTGCGCCGCCGGGAGTAAAACATGGGCGTAAGCGGTGGTTTCGGTGGGGTAGTAAGCGTCTTGAACAATGGTAAAGGGCGATTTTTCTAAAGCTGCTTTGACGCGCTCCAAGTCGGGCAAACTAACGGCGGGATTGGTGGCTACTACCCATAAAAATTCTACTTCCCCCGTTTCGAGTCCGGTAATAATATCCCAAGCTGTGCGACCGGGATGGGGCGAAACTTGTCCGGGGGAAAGTTGCCCAAAACTGTTCTAAGTCTTGCCGATGCTGGGCATTGCTTACCGAGCGATAACCGGGTAATAGGTGAGCAAGTCCCCCTACTTCTCTACCGCCCATGGCGTTAGGTTGACCAGTCAAAGAAAAAGGGCCGCATCCTGGTTTACCAATTTGTCCAGTTAGTAAATGTAAATTAATTAAACTGCATACTTTAGCTGTACCTTCCGATGACTGGTTGACTCCTTGCGACCACAAAGATAAAACCCGCTTTGATTGACTCCAATAACGCGCCGCAAGTTCGAGATCCGTTACAGAAATACCGCAGCGTTTAGCAACTTCTTGGGGAGGGTAGTGAGAGACGGCTTCGGCAAAGTCGGGAAATTGGCTCGTACATTTATCAATAAAATTTGGATTGCTCTCTCCCCAATGCAGAATTAAGTAAGCAATGCCATTAAGCAAGTCAATATCTGTACCAGGGTTAATTGCTAAATGCAAGTCTGCAACTTCCGCCGTAGGCGTGCGCCTAGGATCGACAACAATTAGCTTGACGTGGGGATGGCGTTTGTGGTGTTTTTGCAGGCGGTTAAAAACAATCGGGTGACACTCTGCCGCATTAGCACCAATAATAAAAGCACAGTCGGTTATTTCTAAGTCATCGTAGCAGCAGGGCGGCCCATCTGAACCTAGGCTTTGCACGTAACCCGCTACCGCCGAAGACATACACAAGCGAGAATTAGAATCAAAATTATTAGTACCCAAACAGCCTTTGAGGAGTTTTTGGGCAACATAGTAGTCCTCGGTCTGCATTTGCCCCGAACCGTACATACAAACGGCATCGCCGCCGGACTTTTCGTATACTGATTTGAGGCGACTGGCAACTAAATTTAAGGCTTCATCCCAACTAGCGCGGCGAAAGGGTCGATCTAATGATTCGCGTACCATTGGGAATTGCAGGCGATCGCGATCTATTGATTCGGTAATAGTTGCACCCTTTACACATACCATCCCCTGACTTGATGGATGAGTGCGATCGCCTTTTACTTTCCAATTTCCTTTGTTTACGGGGGGCGACACTTCCAAACCGCAGCCAACACCGCAGTAAGGACATAGCGTTTTAATGTTATCTGTCACCGTTTTTTACCCCTTTATACTTCCACTACCATTTTTTGTAAGGTAGAAATTTCCCCGACATAGTAATTTTGACGCGAGTCTCCTTCGGAGAGGCTTCGCCAACGCCTTTCGGGTCTGTTTCTTTCTCTACATTGAGTGTAAAGTCAATGGCGCTCATAATTCCGTCGCCAAACTCCTCTTGAATGACGGCTTTAAGTGGCATTCCATAAACTTGCATAATTTCATAGAATCGATAAATTAACGGATCTGTGGGAATTACGGGGTCTAAAGAGCCTTTGACGGGAAACTCTGTTAATTTCTGGGCAATTTCTGGCGGTAAATCTAAAGCTTGGGCTAACTTACTTGCTTCATCTTCCGAGGCTGTGGCTTGACGGTAAATTAAGGCCGCTACCCACAGGGGGTCGCGCCCTAACACTTTGCCCAAGTCTTGAAAGCTCATGCTTTTAGCTTGTTTAGCCGTTAATAATTTTTCAGTAATTTCTAAGTCCATTGTTAATCATCATCGTGAGCAAAACGGCGAAATAGAAAGTCAAGGGCGTAGTTACGCAAATTGTAGTATTCGGGATCTTCCATAATTTGGGCGCGGTTGCGCGGACGGGAGAAGGGAATATTTAAGACTTCGCCAATTTTCGCTGAGGGGCCGTTAGTCATCATTACTAAGCGATCGGCTAAAAATAGCGCTTCGTCGATGTCGTGAGTAATCATCAACACCGTTACTTGATAGTCTTGCCAAATTTTTAATAGTTCTTCTTGCAATTCTTCTTTAGTAATTGCGTCTAATGCTCCAAAAGGTTCGTCTAAAATCAATACTTGTGGGCGAATTGATAATGCTCGTGCGATCGCAACTCTTTGTTTCATCCCTCCTGATAGCTGCGTGGGCTTTTTATCGGCGGATTCTGTTAACCCGACCATTGCCAAATGGTCTTTGACAATTGCGCGCTTTTGTGCTTCTGGCTTATCTGGATAAACGGAATCTACAGCTAGGTAAACGTTCTCAAAGGCGGTCATCCAAGGCAACAAGCAGTAGTTTTGAAACACCATCATGCGATCGGGGCCAGGTTCGGTGACGGCTTTTGATTGCAATCTCACTTCACCATCAGAGGGGGTATTAAAGCCTGCTACCATGTTTAGCAGTGTTGATTTGCCACAACCAGAGTGACCAATTAGGCAAACAAATTCGCCTTCGCGCACGCTAAGTTCTACACCATCTAAAACTGTGTAGGGGCCTGTAGGAGTGGGATAAATTTTTGAGACATTCTCAATAACTAAGAAAGGTTCTTTTTGAGGCGCTGTCGTAGTTACTGAAGAAGTCGCATTGTTAGTTTTAAGTATTTGCATAGTTCTTGGAGGATGGAATGCTAAATTGTCCGGCTAGGTATGTTTTGGTGAATTTTCGCTAATCTACTGGCGGTTAAATCAAACATATTTCTTGAATTTGTACAGGCTGTTTGATTTCTAGACTGTTGAGATACTTAATTGGATCTTCTGGGTCGAAGACAATCTCATCAAATATCATTGTGCGGGGGTCGCGTCCAGTATCTAAAAAGCCTAATTCTCTAGCTGCTTCACCAAATACATCTGCGCGACAAACACGGTCGAGGATTTCTTGCCAGTTTTTGGGAAATGGCGCTAAACCCCAACGGGTTAATTGCGTCATCATCCATAGCCTTTCTGCCCGATCTGGGTAGTTGGTTTTGTTAACGTAAAATTGATTAAAAGAGTACATTTGCTCTGGTTCTGTGCCGTCACCGCGATCGTAAGCATCAATAAAACCAGGGCGCGTATATTCTGGCGCTGAACCAACGTATTCTGGGCGACACAGGAGTTCAACAATTTCTTCTCGATTGCGCCTATCGTCGCAGTATTCGCAGGCTTCGAGCAAGGCTTTAACTAATGCTACATGAGTTTGGGGATATTTATTTGCCCATTCTTCGGTTACGCCTAAGACTTTTTCAGGGTGTCCCGCCCAAATTTCTAAATCGGTGGCGATCGCAAAGCCGAGGTTTTCATAAATGGCGCGAGAGTTCCAAGGTTCGCCAGAACAATAGCCGTCAATATTGCCTGCTTTAAGGTTAGATACCATCTGCGGCGGCGGAACTACCGTTAAGCTGACATCAACATCTGGATCGATACCACCCGAAGCCAACCAAAAGCGCAGTAGTAAGTTGTGCATTGATGCTGGATGCACCATAGCTAAAGTGTGGACTTTATCGGGAGAAGATGCGATCGCTTCTTTAAAGTCTGCAAGAGTTCTAACCCCTTGGTCGTACAGTTTTTTGCTAAAAGTAATGGCGTTACCATTACGCGACAAATTCATGGCGCTAACCATTGGAATTGGCGGCTTATCCCCCGCACCCAAAGTCAAAGCTAAAGGCATAGCGGCGACCATTTGCGCCGCATCTAAGCGACCAGTCCCTACACCTTTAGAGATTTCTTTCCAACTTGGTTCGCGGCTAAGAACTACATCGGTTAAGCCGTACTTTTCAAAAAAGCCTTTTTCTTTCGCTACGACTAAGGGGGCGCAGTCGGTAAGTGGAATAAAGCCTAGTTCTAAATTTACTTTTTCTAAGCCATTGCCCGCTATAACTACTTTTTGCTTTGCTTTGCGCTGTTTGGCGCGTTTTTGCTGGTTGAGGAAGTAAATTATTTCGTTACGCAAGCCGTAGTAACTAGGGTGATTGACTACTTCCATTTTTTGGCGGGGGCGAGGAATTTCTACGTCAAGAATCTGCCCGATTTGCGCTTCTGGCCCGTTAGTTAACATGACAATGCGATCGCTTAATAGCAATGCTTCATCGACATCGTGAGTTACCATGACGCAAGTTAAGTTGCTTTCGTTGCAGATTTTCATTAATTGTTCTTGCAAGCCACCCCGCGTTAATGCGTCTAAAGCCCCAAAAGGTTCGTCTAGTAGCAGTAGTTTAGGACGAATTGCCAACGCCCGTGCGATCGCAACTCTTTGTTTCATCCCTCCCGATAATTGCCCTGGGCGCTTACTGGCGGCGGCGCGCAAGCCTACTAAGTCGATGTGGTGTTCTACAATTGATTTGCGTTCGCCTTTGGGTTTATTTTGATAAACTTCGTCTACCGCCAAGGTGATATTTTCCGAGACGCTTAACCAAGGTAGTAAAGAGTAGTTTTGAAACACTACCATGCGATCGGGCCCTGGCTCTTTTACCTCGCGTCCTTCTAAAATTACTCCGCCAGAACTTGCGCGGTCTAACCCAGCAATAATATTGAGTAAAGTTGATTTACCACAGCCAGAGTGGCCAATTAAGGAAACAAATTCACCTTGGGGAATTTTGAGGTCGATATTTTTTAGGGCTATATAGCTGTTGCCGTTAGGCAAGGGAAACACGCGATCGATGTGGTCTACTTCAACAAATGACATGACTTATTTAAGGCTGAAGGGTAAAGGCTACTAGCAATAATCTGATGTAAGCACTATAGGGCGTAACTTACTTCTATTTCTGTTCTTCGGGAACTACTTTGCTGGCAATAAATGCTACTAAGCGGTCGAGCAACAAACCAACAATCCCTACATAAATTAGCGCCAAAATAATTTGACTGAGCAGCGAACTATTGTAAGCGTCCCAGATAAAGAAGCCAATGCCTACACCACCAACTAGCATTTCGGCCGCAACAATTGCTAACCAAGATAAACCGATGCCAATTCTTAAGCCAGTAAAAATGTAAGGAACGGTAGCCGGGAATAGAATTTTGAAGAAATATTTAGAACCCGATAATTTTAATACTCTTGCCACATTGCGGTAGTCTTGAGGCAATTGCTGAACGCCTACAGTTGTATTGATAATAATCGGCCAAATCGACGTAATGAAAATTACGAAAATGGCTGAAGGGTTAGATTGTTGAAATGCTGCCAAAGAAATCGGCAACCATGCTAAAGGTGGAACAGTCCGCAATACTTGAAACAAAGGGTCTACAGCGTTATAAACCCAGACATTTGCCCCAATTAAAATTCCTAACGTAATCCCCACAATAGCCGATAAAGAAAAGCCCACAGCTACCCGTTTTAAGCTTTCTAGTAACTGCCAACCGAGTCCTTTATCTGTACCGCCGTTATCAAAGAAAGGCTTAATAATAAAAGGATCCCAAGTTTCTTTAACCATCGTAATCGGCGATGGCAATCTCGGACTATCGCCTAGAGTTAGCAACAACCAGATAGCGACAAATATGGCGATCGCAATTAGTGGCGGTAGAATTTTTTTAGTTATAATCGCCCCAATTTCTTTTTGGGCAGTTTTCTTTTTACTTTTAGTGCGACTGGGAAGGGTGGCGGTCATCCTCTAGTGTCTCCAAGGGGTGTAGTAATTTGTGGCAATAGCTAGGCATCAGTACGAGGTAAGACCCCGCACTGACAAAAAATTAAGCTTTTTTAATTTTGAGAGATTGCAAGTAAGCGGCGGGGTTTTCTGGGTCGAAGGTGACACCATCAAAAAACTTTTCAACTCCACGAGAGGTACTTGTAGGAATTTCGGCGGCGGGAACTCCGAGTTCCTTCGCGGCGGCTTTCCACAAGTCTTCGCGGTTTACTTGGTCGATAATTTTCTTGGTATCTGTATCGGCGGGAAGATAACCCCAACGGATATTTTCAGTCAAAAACCACAGGTCATGGCTCTTATAGGGGTAGGACGCATTATTTGCCCAAAACTTCATTTTGTAGGCGTAGTCTTGAACGGTGCGACCGTCGCCGTAGTCAATATTGCCTTTAGA
>Ga0181464_1000334_pt1 | contig 19169 bp, 12 predicted proteins | sample InSIn2gowninarea_FD_119074 | JGI IMG/M metagenome (GOLD analysis project Ga0181464, IMG submission 119074) | Clean room microbial communities from NASA Spacecraft Assembly Facility at Jet Propulsion Laboratory, Pasadena, California, USA -... ...
TGCTCCGCATCCTCTCCTCTTCAATTTACTTATTTGGTGGGGGGGCTTATGGTCGAGCCCCCTAAAGGGTCCTTATCAGTCGAGCCCCCTAAAGGGTCCTTATCAGTCGAGCCTGCTTACGCATCCTTAACAGTCGAGCCGATGGCGGCCTTATTAGTCGAGCGTGCTACGCACCCTGCCGGTCCTTGCACTAGGAAGCGCAAGACCCTCCGGACCTTCTCTTTTTCTGAATGAATGGATAAGCTCCTCTATAAAGAGGAATACCCTGAATCCTGCTATGTGGATCGTTGATTTGTAAAGCATGTCCAAAGGGGAATGCGTAGGATGGATAGATAGTTATGGATAGATTGTGATAGAGAGAGAAGACCCTTATTCCTGCAATTGGGATCGGGGAGTTTTATAGCAGTTACGTAGGGAAGCCCAATCCGGTCCAATCTAGATTTCCCAGTCAGGATCGAGTATTCAGGATTGATAACTGAACTATTTATCCAGGATCGTTATTCCGAGAACTCGGCAGGATCAGGCTAGCGCAACTCACAACTATTTCTTCAGGATCGATTCAGGATAAAGAACGGGAGCAAGCACACTAAACTATTTCTTCAGGGCGCCCGATCGTATGATTCCTTCCTTCCGACCGATGAAGTGTTTCCTTTACGTATTAACTCGTTTCAGAATGTCCCAAGAATCTCATATATAAGTAAGAGAGCTCTAATCATATAATAGAGAGAGTAAGTTTCTCTAATCAAACCTATCTATCTAAAGGGTACCATGACCCACTCACTTAGTGTAGGCGGGTAGGTAGGCGGGGTACCCCCCCCCAGGTAAGGTTCTTTTTACAGCCATTCCTTCGAAAGAGAATGTGCTGTTTACAGTATGCTAAAGCATAGGTCGGGCAGATTGACTTAAGACTTTGAAATTGGGGAGAATCTAATCTCTAACTAGGGCGGCTCCAGTCTAGCCCCTGTCAGACGGGAAGCCAGTCTCTGGAAGACGGGAAGCCAGTCTCTGGAAGACGGGAAGCCGATATAGCCCCGCGCGAAGCAAGTGAAGACATAATTCCACAGAAGAGGTCCTAAATTCAGAGTCAATTTCAAGTACTCGTATCATTTCGGTAACTAGAGAATAAAGAGAAGACACCACTCTCTCAAAGTCTATCCCACGTATATTTTAGCCCACTTCATTAAGTCGGCCCCTCTTCGCAACGCCAATGGCTTAGGAACTTTTTAGTTGCTCGACCGATAGGGAGAGAATGACGTAATTACATATATAATATGTGCTCGGAACGTGTGAATGGGCCTTTCGGATGAGGCTTGGAAGGTTTTCATGCTGCAGAACTAGTCCGGTGCTGCCAAGTGTTCGAACGATGTGTCCCTTCCCGGTGTTATCAGTCCATCTCCCTAGCCTAGTCGTTAGAGTCCATGCCCCTAGTTAATGCCCCTAGTGTGTCCATTAGTTATTACTCGCCTCATTCTCCCTAATCCCCGTGTGTTCGTTCAGTGGCGTGCGTATTGACGGAGCTTGGGCTTGCCGCTTTGGGTGAGGTGCTGCCGAACTAGGAGTGATCTGTCCCTCGAGATCCGTATCTGCCTATCCTAGCTGCCATTAGTCCATCATTGTTCCCATTGTTCCTACTCCGAGGAGGATAACTAGCTCCCTCCTCCAATGCCTCGATCCGATCTTCGCTGATCAATCTGGTGGAACAACAAGCAGTAATTGACAACCTTAATAAAGAAGATTCAAACACGTGTAACAGTAATAACCTTCTATTCGTTTCACTGATTTCAGTGCATGCGGGATATTAATAAACTCATTCATAGGGACGCACTCATAGAATTCGATCACTTTCCCCTTATCCTTACCCTTTCCCCTGTCAAAAAGCATCGCAGTTGGCCATCGCAGTTGTATTCCCAGAAGCGCCCTTTTCCCCTGTCAAAAAGCATTGCAGTTCGGTTACCTGATGCACCCATAAAATCCCAATATTGATAATAAATAGTTAATAGTAAGTCCGGGAAGGAATAAGGTTCCTAATTACGTATATAAAAACACACATAACTTCTCAGTAAGTAAGGCAATTCCAACGATCCCACCACAACAGTTGCTGTAAATCCAACTGAAAGTCATCCCGTAGGCTTCACCTGGTCCTCCCTCTAATCAGGGGCTGTATCGTGGTGTGGTAGGACCTTCTTAAGTAAGTGTCTGTCTAGGTCTGATCCTTAAAAAAAGGAAATATGTATAACCCTGTCCATCCACCCACAAAGCTTAAGCAAAGAGTAATTCGTCGCTTTCAGGTCTGGGTAAAAAAACCCAGAAATATGGGGTTTTATATAGTAATGAGCCTCAGCAAATTGTTGTTTTTTCAGTAAGAATTGACAAAAGAAAAGCCTCTCGGCGTTTTAGCCTTTTCGTGCCCCAATGGGGTCCTCCCATAACACACTACCTCACTCTAGCCTAGCCCTATTTACTACTGAATGAATGAAATCCTCTCCCTTTAGTCGAGCCCCCTACCGGGTCCTCACCATCGGAATGGTGAGCCCCTCTCCTCACCATATGAATAGTGAGCCCCCTAAAGGGTGATGGCGGCCTCTCCCTTTTGGTCGAGCACCTAAAGGTTAGGGTTTACTTATTGCCCCTCTCAAATAAGTAACCAAAACAGTCGAGCCTGCTTGCGCATCCTTAACAGTCGAGCCTGCTTGCGCATCCTTATTAGTCGAGCGTGCTTACGCACCCTACCGGTCCCCGGGGATTGGGGTGGGTGGGTAAATAGTGGTCGAGCCCCTGCCGGTCCTTATTATATGCATTACCAGTCTGATCACTCTTTTCTTATTCCGGGCTCCGCAGACACCATGCTGTGGGGGTCGTCGTCATGCTAACAACTCACTCATCCAGAATGAGAGTTCAGAAGGAGAATAAGGGTTAGGGTGAGCCTGTCGAACTCTCGACGTAGGAGAGGTAGTTGGCATCAAAAGGATAAGGATAAGGGTGAGGTTGTCTACTCGCTTGACCAATCAGAGAAGAAGGCTTTTGAATCCAGTCATATACTAAGGCTATATGTATCTCTCCGGTAATAGAATAAGGCTAAGGCTGTATCCTCAGATACTAAGGCTTTCTCCGGTCATATACTAAGACTTTCTGTCTCTCTCCGGGAAGTGGTGCTAAAATGAAATAGAAATGAATATATAGGCTCCCCAGTAATATATAAACAACTAATGGATGGAATAAACAACTCATATATTACATAGAAGAACCCCTCCCCCCAACTCCAGGGCTAGTTCTTGAAAATGTAACGCCAGTTGGTTGGGTGGGAAACTCTATATAACCCAATCAATTACGTTCTTTTTCAACTATATAAATTACGTACGTTATTGAAACCTTTTATTACTGCTCAATCTGACAGCCTTAAGAGAGGACTGTATCAAAGGCCTATCTGTAACGTGCGTGTAAGGACCTTGCCATGCCTTATGGATGGAACGAAGACTGGCCTGGTCCAATGCCTCTAGGCCTTTACTTACTTCCTGGCTTGCTTTACCCGGGAAAGTCACTCTCCAACGTCAAGACTTTCCTGGGCCAAAAGACCTGGACTTTTATGGAGCCATCTGTATTACTATACGGATATACACCCCGCTAACTCACCCCTAACGTACTATAGCGAGCGCGACAAAGAGACATAAAAGAAATCAAGCTTATAACCTCTGAGGGGGAAAGGAAATAAGGAAGGGCCTACTTCTTCAGGACCTTCCCATCTTCGTGTTCCCGTGTTCCCCTTGCTCCTGATTCGAGTTTGGCTTTCTGATAGTCTACCCTCCTCCTTCCTTTAAAGTCCTTACAATGCCTTCTGTCGACGTAGGTAGCCGGGGGAAGCAAGTAGCCTGCCTTAGTCGGGGTAGCTAGCTAGGGGGGAGGATATTAAGTACCCCTTGAGCAAGAGTCAGGGAGCATGAGTCAGGGAGCATCAGGGAGAAAGAGTCAGGGAGCATGAGCAAGAGTAAGGAAGTGAAAGCTTACACTGTCGATCTTACCTACGCACACTCTCAAAAGCAATCTCACCGTCTAATGCTTCTATTGCTAGCCGATATCCCCGTCTACTGCTTCTATCGATAGCCAATATCCCCGTCCACTAATGCTATCCACCGCTACTAACGCTATCCAATGCTGCTATCCCATGCCTACCGCTATCCACAGCTACTAATGCTATAACCGCCAATGCTACTGCCAGCTGCTTGGGGGTGAGCGAGTAATGGTTCCCACAGCTTTGTTCCAATGCATGGGGGTAGGTCAGTCTCAGTGAATCAGTTAGTAGAGTTCGTTAGCTTGCACTAGCTTTCTTTCCCATAGCTATTGGACGGGGCAGTATGATGGTGCTAGCGATGGTGTGCGTAGATAGGTTCGAGCGAGTGACAGTGTAAGTTCCGGGAGTGTGTCATAGCATGCCCCTGGCTGGCTACTTGAGTGTTCCTGGCTTAGAGGTTGGGCTGCCTCCATGCTCCTAGGATTCAGGTATAAAGAGGGTAAGGTAAAAGCTCAACTCTCAGGTATATGAAAGTTCTAGTGACGGTTCTACTAGGTCTAAGGGAAGGGCTAATAAATGATCCCAATCCCAATCCCACTGGCCATTCCCATGTTGATTCCGATTTCCATCCCACGATCCAACGATCCATCCGTGGGTTCTAAGGTCTGATAACTGTCCCTCCAAAGCCCTCATGGTATAGGGCTGGTAAAGTCAGTATTTCTGGCGGGTGGGTAGTAGTAAGGTATATGGGTCCCCTGATCCCCTACTGCTACCTGGCTTCATGTTGGGCAACACTCCAAGGACTAGGGTGGAGGAACAAATAGTAAGTAAAGAGTGGATATAATAAATCCTGTACCTCTGAAGATTTCTTCCTGCAAGTGTGATAAACAAAGCATATTCTCCTGGCTGTCTGAGCATCATATTCTAATTCTAGGTCTGAAGCCCGTCCATCCTCCAACGAGGCTCTCTGATAGAGCATAGCCATTTGGCAGTTAAACGAGATATCAGCTGAAGAAGTTATATCTGCGGTTCTTTCTGGCTATAATGAATCCAATTCAATCCGGCAATTCAACGATCTCTGCTAAAAGGGAAAACCGGCCTCCTCGGGACCCCTCCATCCTCGCAGGAGCATAGACAATAAGTCCTCGGCTGACCCATCTCATCCATCCATGTCTCTTAAGTTATTATGGCTGTTTATTCTAATCTATCCGGGGCAGGTCTTCCGATGATCCCACCTACTTAGTATTCCTGGCTTCAGCATCAGAAATTGGGCAGCACTCTATCTCTATCGTCTTAGGGTGACGGGATAAAGGTAAGAAGGTTTTTCATGCCAGCCATGCCATCCAGCAATCGTGAAAGCATGGGGAGCTACGACAAGTCCTCCGCTAATCGACCACCATCCATCCGGTGCTTATAAGAGAAGGAAGGGTAATTTATAAGGCTCGGCGCCAGACCAATACCAATAGGTGGTAATACGTGATACCCGGAAGAATTCCTAGGGCAGGGCAGTATGTAAAGTGATTTCTCTGGTGGATGCTCGTTAAGTAAAGGTAAATAGGCAAAGGTAAATCTGAAAGGTCTAAGGTGCCTAAGCAAGCAGCCAGTTCAATTACTAAGGTTTCGTTAAAGTCGTTAAAGTAAATATAAAGGTTGGTAGCGGTAGGTTGTAGCACAACCATTCCATTTATCCAGGCCTAAAGGTGCCGACCCATCCCTCCCATACATAAAAGCGTGATAATAAATAATAGGCAATGAAACAAGTCGTTTCCACGCGTACGATCCAAGGGTGGTTCCTGTGCTACTTCCATAAGCATTTCAAGGTTTCCTAGCCTAGCAATGCTGGCTGGTTGTCTTCATTCCTAAATCATATCTGTAAGCTCGTTCCCCCAACTAATGATGCGCTTTAAGGCTCGACCATAAGGCCCGGTAGGCCCGGTAGGGTGAGCCTGCCGAACTCTCGACTATAAGGCCGCCATCGCTTGGTTCAATCTTTGCCCATACAACTTGAGTACCCTTCAACTACTTGTCCTTTGGCGGAGGTTTTCACATCTTTCTCTTCAATTTACTTATTGGCCCCTCAAATAAGTCAAAAAATGGTCGAGCACCTAAAGGTGATGGCGGCCTTATCAGTCGAGCCTGCTTACGCATCCTTAACAGTCGAGCATGCTTACGCATCCTACTAATTTGGCCATTTTGGGAGGCGGAGGTTTTGATGCGTAATGACATATATAATTCATTCATGCAGAATGACATAGAGAATATATGCTTTGGCGGAGGTTTTCACATCTTTCCCTCCTATTATAGCCACTATTTACCCACCCACCCCAATCCCCGGAGGTTTTAGCCTGCCTTGCTTTCCAATGAGATTAGGATCCAAAGGTTCAAGGGTGTGTTAAGCTTGGCGGAGGTTTTTCAAGATTCCCTCCCATTATAGCCACTATTTACCCACCCACCCCAATCCCCGGAGGTTTTGAAGCGTAATGACATATATAATAGATATTGGGAGCCAATGCTGCTCGAGCAAGTCAGTCATCTGATTTCATTTGAATGAGAAGGGAACGAACGACTTGTCCTTTTGTCTATCCTTTTTTCGGTATCACCCTGCTCCTGGTTCAGCCCGCCCCGGTATCTCATGGTAAGTTGAGGAAGCCATCTTATTTTCGTCCTTAAGTTGAACCCGTCTCACTCGCTCTCGGCCTAACTTTACCTGACCTGACCTGACCGGTACCAGACCTCACTGGATAAGACCGCGGTACCCGCCGAGAGAAGAGCCCGGATAATATCTGATCTTACCAGACCAGATAGTATATCTATCAACGTAAGGTTATAAAGCTAATGGTCCAGTTTCACGGATGTGATTAGAGCCTAAAGCAGTTTCAAGTAAGGAAGCAGTCAACATAGTCTACGGACATCAATCTCATCGGTTAGTTACCCATTACTCGATTCCGAGTTCTACCAGCATTTATCCGCAAAGGTCACGATTGGGGTTTTCCCCTTTTGAATCGAGTGGTCAGCCTCATCATTTTGGGTTTCTCGCAATTTGGGTGATTCGATCGCAGTGGGTACATCATATATAAGGGAAACACCATTTCTCTCTCGTAAATTGATTGAGTAAAATGCACTCGAATATATGCCCGGAGAGGAGAAAGGTTAACGGTTAGAATGTTCGCGTTTCTAATATATTCTGGTTGGGTTTTCTAGACTAGGGTTGACTACACGAAAAAGGGGAAAGGTTCGAAAAGAGGAGCATCTCGGCCGCCCCTTCACTAAAGTGTCTTAATTATACAATGATGTCGCGGGAATTATTTACGAAAGAACTAGATTACTTAATTGAGGATCGGGATGCCAATGACATAGATCAGCTACTATCGGAGCAAGCTGGGGAGGACGGAAAAGTGAAAGATTTAACCCCGCCAATAAATCGGCAGGGAAAGGGATACAGAGTCCTAAATGCGTTGGCTAACCCGTCTCCTGGTAATAAAAGAAATTGACCGAGGAAGGTCCACGGTCCCCTCCCTACCGCCCGCCTAGATTGAGTAAACTATGCCCGCTTCATGAACCTGAAAGCAATTGATCGGTTGTGTATGCATTGGGTAGCAGGCTTAGATTTGGTTCAACCCGTGCGGCATTCACCCGACATTCCTTTCTGTAGCGGCGTGATACCTTCACGTTTTCCAACATAGGAGTGGTTTGCTAATTCGATAACTGATTTACATGGTGGGCTTGGGACAAGACCAAGTGCGGTGGCTGCTACTGATACTACGAGGTGGAGTGAGTTTCAAAACTGATACTGAGACATACGATGCGAGGGCCTGATACAAACGAAGTGTAGGGGCGCCAAGTCAGTCAAAACAATGAATGGTTCCGGGACGGAGGGTAGGTATTTCTTTCATGTAAACCCACAACAGCGTTAGCAACCCATGGTTTACACTAACTACTTTATGGAGGAGGAAGAGAAAAGGTTTTCAACTCGTCGTGGCCTGTTGGCGAGAAGCTGAAAGCTGTTCACGGTGCCTGCCGCCGTATGGGTGATTCATAGATCCGTTTATTTAGGAAGGTAAGTAACCTAAAAAATGTCTTTCTAGAACCCATCCTCATAATCCATCGTATATGAGAGTCGGTGCGCGCACCTCGCCTTCCTTCATGTACTCCGATTCATTAAAGTAGGCAGGAAAAGAATAGAAAACCCGAGTCAACGAGCACGGAAGGTGAACGCCATGAACGGGTGACCCCAGTATTTCATTTCCCCGCCCCAATTTGACCATACCTTTTGGGATTATCCATTATACAAGCGTAGATAGAATGAGGCCCATAAGCTACTATCTGCACACTGACCCTTCTTCCCCTATTGGACCTACCACCTTCTTCCATAGGCAGGGGGACAAACCCCTACCTACACTGGGAAAAAAACCCCGCCCCATATTTCTTTCAAATATATAGATAAATAAATAGGGGCGCTCAGCCCCACCTTGACTTATACCCGGGGGACACTCACAACACTTCCCTCAATGTACACATTCCTTATAATCAATGATGACACTAGCCCATCATAGGAATACCCCAAGGAAGGATATTGAAAGGAGTTGAGACATTGCATTGTGTTCCGTTGAAATCCGTCAGATCTATCTATTCATTCAATCCCGGGAGAAGTCATTAAGGAGAGCTGGAGAGAGGTTACAGAAGATATTCCTATTCATTTCGAATATTAATGATTGGAGGAATCAATGAATGATACTGGTTCAAACATGCCTTTGTTTCACCGTTGTATGGTGGCCCATGCCAGTTGTTCCATCATCGAAGCCCCGGCGATAAGTTGAATCCCTTAGCTACGCAATTCGCTAGTTAGTGGAAGGTAGTACCAATCCCGCCGAAGGGAAGTACGTAATGTAGTTTCAATCCAATATATATTGGGGAAGGTGCGGTGCATATATATGCCCGGAGTTAACCGGTTCAACCCCACCCGTAGAGTTAAGTGTGCCATATATATATTATATATTCCCACGCCGGCCGGTTAATCCCACTGGGTAAGGTAACCGTTTCAACCCAAATATATATTACCGTGGAAGGAAGTTTCAATTCCCTGTCCCTACCCCATTTTATTCAGATATCAATTCCTCCAGAAGAATAAAGCTAACCGGTGTAACCAATCGCTTCCCGTAGAGTGAAGGAATATTATAGGCCCCACAGAACGAGTAAGGTAAGCGCTTTAATCCCTCCTGGGAAGTGTACCTCAGCTTCCTTGGCATGGGTGGTAGGTAGTTCTAAATCTGTCCATGTTAGTGGAAGGAGTGTGATCTTATAAAAGCAACTGTGTATGTGGGAAGTTGGGGGGATGAGCCTCCCCTCTTATTCAGAACAACAGAGAAAGCAGTCTAGCTTCTTTTTCCCTCAGTTCGGCAGAAACACCAGCACCTCACAGCCGTATACATAAATGTTATCTTGCTGTTTCTCCACCAGATTTTGTACACATCAACCATCACAATAAAATGCACAATCAAATGGATTCTCCAGACCTTCCCATTATCCATTCTACAGCGGCTTACGCAACATTATCATTGGAGTGCGCTTGTTACTTACAATTCAAAGCAGTTGCAAAATATATCCAGCACTTTACGTCTATTAAGGATCCCGACATATATTATATTGGAACTCGCCCATGCGTCTACAATTCTCTGATCTTATGATGCCATACTCAAGATACTTTTGAGTTGTCCGATACCTAGTTGGTCGTCCCAGCATACATGGCATATCTCTTTTTCCTCCTCATATACAAGGCACTGGGCACGATGCCCTAACACCACTTATAACTGTTCTCAGCGTGTGTCACATCCACCCACCCAGACGTGATTTGTTTCTTTGGTTAACTGGCAGTTACATCAAGCTCTTCATCCTGGTACCCGTTGCACCATGGCACCCATTCACCAGGAGGGTATCCATACGTCGAGCAGGCTCATGGAGACTCCGTCGTCTGCCTAGACTTTAACACTCCACCAGCAGCCTCCATTATACTTTGCAGCCAGCCTCAAGAGAAGAAGCCCAGGTCACATCACCTACCTATATTTCTTCCCCTCAAAGAGCATAGCGAAGGGTTCTCCCTTTCCCGTAGCGATAAGGTTATCCCATCATAGCCAGTAGCTACGGTTCCAGTCCTATACTAAGTAGAATATCCAGTCCCAGCAGCATAGCCAGCATCTTAACCAGATCATGATCCAAATCCATAGCCTGTTGAAGCACTACCTGTAGAAGCACCAATTTTTTAAGCACCATTACTAGTCGTAGCATAGTTTAGTTCTTTTGATCCATATCCAGTGCCAGTAGCTTATCCAGTAGTATCAGTAGCAAGAGCAAAGCTAGATACGGAGGTAGAAGCAACAGGAAAGGCAGCAAAAGCACAGGCAGAAGCAGCACCATAAGCAAAGGTAGCATCTCATCCTGTTCCGGGTTTATGCACATTCTCTACTGTTCCGGGAGCAGATTCACTCGTTGGGAATTATCCAGACCCAGGTCCAGATACATTTCGAGATCGAGATGGAGACCCATGGCCAATTGTTGGAGATCGAGCAGACCCAGTGGCTTAACCCCATTGACCTAATACTAATTGATCTTGAATCAGTGTCAGTGAATGACCCAGCAGATTCAGATGCAGGGGTGGTTGGAGTAAAACCAAACAAAATAGCATAGACAGCAGCTTGGTAAAAGGCATCAGAGACAGAGGTTTCATAAGTAGCAGTTGACTCAGTAGTTTCAGCACCTCTGTTCATGCGGGAAAGGCACTATATTCTGGCCGGCTGTCACACTAGAAATTAGCACTAAAACAGTCCAAGGGCGATAGCCATGCCCTTAATGGATGGGAAGTGCACCGCTCGGATATGTCACAGTTGTAACCCCTCTAAACGCCACGAGGAAGAACCTTCGCGCATGCGGTAAACCGTCAGTGGAGATCAAATCTCCTCCACTTCCTTGTTGGATTAGGAGTCTGCTGCTCAGACTTATTGATCGATATGGTCATTCGACTCGTCCAAAGAGATTTCTCTTGTTAGAGAGGGTACCCACCCGAACAACGTACCGCTAACTGGTTTGTTTACGGGTTAACCCACTATACTATTACCACATGGGGGAGCAGCACTCCCGTATAATTGTGTGTTTCAGCGGGATATCACACACCTCTTATAGCAATGGGCGTCCTTTTATTAGCTGCTTTCGTCTTAGCTGTTTTATTACTTGTAGCTTAGTTTTTCCATCTACAAGCGAACTCTTATTATACGCTCGATTATCATATGTATTTGCACATTCCCTTGCTACGGGTGTCTCTGCGAGATAAATTAGTGCATGGATCAATTTCATCTATATCTGGATCGGGATCAATCCCATAATCGCATAGAACGGCATTAAAGCTGACTGAATAAGCTAACTAAAGTAATGCAATAAAGGGTAAAATGCAGTAGTCAACGGGATCACCTGGTAACGGGACAAACGCTACTATTGCTTTCACTCGGGCAACCACGAGTGCCTTTGCTTCTATGGGATCATTTACAGGTCTTGGGTAAAATGCTACTGCTAGGGGTAGTCAACTGATGGATTAATTGGCGGATTTACTGTTTGTTCCTCGGTTAACGAGGTCAATGAATGAAACTGCTAGGTAAGCTTATAGCTTTTCAACTGCTGCCTCTCCCTCCGTGGCTAGGAGTGATGTCTTTCCCAGCATCAGTCGTTTCAGCAAGTGGTTAAGCAAGTGGAGAGTAGTGACCTAATAGATAGGAGATTTAGAAGCGGGGGAAGGCGGCTGGAACCAGGTAAACACGACCAAATGCTCTTGCTTGCTTGCTTTGCTTCTGTCCCAACTTATGCCTGCCTACGCTACCTATGCCTCTGTATCTGCTGATGTATAGACTACTGGATCCGATGGATTGACTGACTCATATGCTTCAACCTATGCTCTAGCTTACTCTGCTACTACTAGTGCTTCTACTTTTGGTTCTGCTGGTACTAGATATACTGGTTATGCTTCCGCCCTTGCTTTTGTAAATGCCGTAGGTGAGCGTGAATCCACGTACAACATCGATCGATCAATTTCGCACGTTCTCCACTCTAGAAAGTGCATCGTTTATAATGCTCATGCGATCATTCTCCCTTGGAATTATCTCAAGCCGACTGCACTTGGTGGATTCGGAATACCTCCCGTCATGCCACTTTCAAGTGGTATAACCAGCGAGAGGCAATCGAAGGCTCCTCCGAACCGGAACAAATAGGTAAGCTGGGACTATAAATCCCCGGTCGGGACACGGAATCGATCCGGGTGACGCGCTTCAGTTAAGTGTGAGTCGTGATCGACGTTAGGTTGTTATTCATTTATGCCTATATGGCCAAAAAGAATGTAATTTCATGTTGAACAGCTGAGCTGGCATGAGCATGAGCAGATCAGCTATACAGACATGATACCACAGCAAGGGGGAAAACCATGGAAGGGTTAGAATTAACCCTCAGGAGAAATATAATAAAAGAGGAAAAAGGAACTATGAGGAAACGGTTGGTGTAACTGTTGGGAGATCCTGGTCCAAGGAAGCAGGACAAGGGTGGATGAGCCACCACCTACCGCATTCATGGAAGCATGGATGATAGCAGAAAGGTCAGCCATGCCTTCAATGCGCAGCATGGACAAAGGAGGATTTGGAAGCTTCCCTGATTGACCTACGCGGGGTCTTGGTAAATGGAACCAATAATATTTGGGAGGAGGCTTCCCGATGAAGAGGGGGAGGACGCTCACACGTGCAGGAGAGCTCAGGCTCATGCACAGAGGCAGAGATCAGGCTTGGGACATACAGAAAAAGATTGAGCAGATAGACCAAAAAAGGAGGAGAACCATGATGCACCCTGATAAAGCAACAGCCATAAAATAATCAAAATAGGCATGAGGAAGTGCTAGGAACGATTCAGACATAGCCAGTGCAGAGGTGCACGTGGGCTGAGAAGAAAAACAGAACCTAAGGGGAGGGCCAGAGGCTATGTGGATGTATCAGCTAGACATAAAGAGTGCACTGGTAAGGGAGTGCTGAGGGATTGTCAAGCAGATAAGGCCTCCTTGTGCTACAGTCAGCAAGGTGAGAGGTCACCTGTGGACTCACTGAAGCCCTGAACTCCCTGAGGAAAAGTAAATGGCTGTAAATGGTTGAAGTGTAGTGATGATGGTTTCCCTTCTAATAGTTCCCTGAGGAATGGAGTTTTCCCCCGTGGTATCATGATCTGGCTCGGGGGTGGCCAGTTGCAGAAGCGGATTAGCAATTGAGCCTATGGTTGGGTGGAAAAGGCTCATGATCAGCTTAGTTGCCAGCAGGACTTATTCCAGATAAGTGAATACCTTCTGATTCTTGAAGGATGTTAATGTAATAGTATGGCATCTGTAATAGGGATTGGACTCCTGTATGTAAGGTCATGTTTGTACTTTGAATGTAAATAAAGAAATGGCTGTGATCTATGTGGCTATTTGTAAGATGTGTGTGCTTCTGTATCGGTGCATTGTGCTTGAATTCTTCTTTAGGCTGTAAAGCCCTAAAGCACTCTGTCTGTCTAATTAGAATTGCACGTTTTCTCGATTAGGAATAAATCCGAATATAGCATGCGATATAACCATCTCTAGACGTCTTTGGAGTCCCATTAGGGATTGAGAGAGGTTATTCCAATTTGAACATTGGATCTCCAAAACCCACTTTTATCCACCTCTATGTTGTCAACTGCTTTCTGCTGCTTTATGCCCAAATTAGACCTGCCTCCGCTGCTTATGTTGAGATGTAACCTGCCTGCCACCTTATATGTTTTAGATAGCCTTTTTTGTTACTTATAAACTGGATATGCTACTTTATAACCTCTCTAGCTAGTGGTTCAACTGCTAATGGAGAAAGAAATGTTTTTCACTCTCCACCCCACTGTCGTCATTCTCAGGCGAGCCTATCCCACTTTTAGAGCCAAGCGGGGGAGAAATTACCACTTTCATAGGTGCGAAGCCGCTTGTCCCTCCGGGGGCAAGGATAGTTTACCCCGTGCATAGGATAGTTTACCCCTTGCATAGCATAAACACTGCCTACCCACATGTTACCTATGTTCATGCAGAGTCATTTCCCACTTCGGTACCAAGCCTCGCCACTATTATCTACAGGTTTTTGACGGGATCTGCTATGGGAAGAATCGGTAAACACAAGCACACCCCGCTCAGTGATCATCTAAGACAATCAAAAGCGCATCAACCTGGTTTATGGCATAACACACGCTAAGATGCCAAAACGAGCTCAGTGCGGGACATTGCACTAAAGAGGTGGTGAAACGCCCGTAGGATCCAAACGATAGTTGCACCTTGGGAATTGGTTCCATCCTAATACAGGAGCATAAGCAGAGCGAAACGAGTCTATATAGATTTTCTCAGTGACTAAGCCCAGTGAATTCTCTCTCTACGTGCCTTTGACCTTGACAATCATAACATACTAAAAAACATTTTCACTGTAGTTTTTTCTACTTCCAAGCGTAAATTGTACGGTGGAAGTACTCTCTGGGGAGACTAGGGGAGAAGTGAATCTCTTTCTAATAACGATGTATCTTTTGCAGTGGTGGACCGTAAAGCGCGTGCAACAACTGATATTGATTCTCGAATTCTCTCTATAGGAATTTTCAAATAAATCAATATAGTCGAAAGCTAAAGAAAGGACCTAAAAACTCCTGGCTGGCTTCATGTTATGACTATTGGATATTTTGATTGGCCTAATGAAAATGAATCGGTTTAACGAACCAACCTAATAGCGTGGGTGAGTGCTTGCCTAACTGCTTTTCTTTTTCTCCTGCCTAAGAGCGTTAGTGAGGAGCCTTAACTGCCTACCTTCTTTTCTTTCTCGCCTGAGTGAGGAGCCTGGCCTAACATCATAGCTGACTACCATCATTCGTACTTGGATCGTAAGCTGACTGCCATTATTAGCTAGACGGCAGGACGCTAACGCTTATAATTTGACTTATTTCCTTGGCCTAAAGAAAATATCGTGGCCGTATATTTCAAAATTATCCCTCTCTAGGAAGGCCAGCTCTTCTAACTCTAGAAAGGCCAGTTTCCATTCTCTCGAACTAGGGACGAAGGCCATCTCTTCTAATTATAGCAGGAAGGCCAATCAAATTCTATAGGAATGCCGAAATAAGTCTATCCCCGGGCCGGGCAAGGAATGCCGAAATAAGTCTATCTCCAGGCAAGAAAAGGAAGGCCAGTTGGGGTTTTATATATTGCTCAAGGCTGCGGAACGAAGGCGCCAGTCTCTGTATAACCAGGCAAGGAGGACGAAGCCTAACCTACCAGGGCGAAGCCTTACTAACTGGTAGAGGAGGGCGCAGCCTGACCTACCAGATAGGAGAGCAAAGCCTTATCTAGTGGTTTATTGATTGAACTGGTAAAGGAGGCCTCGCGGAGCTCTCCGAAACTAGGCCTACGGGATTCAGTTGGTCTATCTTCTTTCTTTCCTTAGCAAAGCCTCATCACCAAAGAGGATACAGACTGGGTTACCCTTGGGGGCACTCCAGTCATAAAAGACTAGCCACTACTGGATATTTGGATTGAGAAAGGCAATAAAAACACTTAACATTACAGTTTACTACTTCCCCACGAAAGGAAAAGCGCTATCGACACGCTTACGACCATGAAGCACCATCTCCTCGCCATTAAAACACCATTCACTCATGAATAAATGTGAAATTGACCAAGTAAAAAACAAAACAAAAAAGCTTACTACTTAGATTTTATGATTAGACAGACTAATGAGGAGAAGTGAAGGAAATCCCATACTAATGAACCTGTTGGCCCAATGAAGGTTGGTTGCCTTCTCACCGTAAGAGCAAGGCGGGTAGGTGTAGCGATTTTCAAGAGCCAAAAGTGAAAGGTCAAGTTAGATAAAGGTCGAGTACTCCAAGAAAGAACCTTTTTCTCTTTGTTGGTTCATCTCTGGTCAATTACCCCAACTTTTCGCGAAGCAATAGAAGGAAGGGTTTTAGAGAAGAAAGAAAACTAAGAGTTAAGAAAGGATGGGATTTCTAGTGTTTTTTTTTCATAAAGAAGCGCATCACCGAAGCTTAGAGTTGGCTTGTGGGAAGCATGGGTATGGACGCGGCTGGAGGGAGGACAAAATAGAGCACCAAACCCCTAGGATTGGGGCTAGGGTTTCTGAACCAGGAGAGACCATAGGGGAAGGAAGGCTCCAGAGAAAATGGGACTAGGGAATTTGAAAAACCCAAGCCGCCAGTAAAGCACTTTAGTACTAGAGATCGAGATCCAGCTTTTGACTTTCTAGAGCGATACCCAGATCAAGCCAACAGCAGCGGTTGATTCTTATGAAGCAGCAAATTCACCACCAGTTTATTAGTTCTTAGTAACGGATCGAGTCTAAGCAGCACCACCAACGGCGGTGGGAAAGCCATAAGAGCAAAAAGCATAGGCAACATAAAAGGTGGCATAGCTTGATGGCACTACTTCACTTCATTCTGATACATCTATATGTTGAGTCAGTAGATCCAGCAGCATTCGATTAAGCTGTCGGTAAACCATAAATAGATTACGCAGCCGGTTGGTTAAGCGATAGATTCCGTAGTTGAACCAGCTTATACACCACTTCGTCTAGCACTCCTTCCCGTTATAGAACCACTTCCCGTTATAGAACCAATAGTCTCCTACGGAACTGGGCACTTCAATTGAATCATAAATTGAGGGGAAGATTTATTGCACTGAACAGTGTAATGAAGTCCGAGAGGTAATGTGGCTCGAAGGTAGGTCTAAGGTTCGCTAAGGCATTTCACAGATTAAGGGGTTAAGTCAGGTCTAAGGTCCGCTAAGGCATGTTCATATATTCTACTAGCTATCGAACTGAAACGGATGCTTGCTCCGATGCTGACCCGGATGCTTATGTTAGTGGTAGTGACTCTGCCTCTGTAGCCTTTGCATCTGCGCCTGGAATCGGATCTTTACCTGCAACCTTCCCCAGCCAAAAAGACAACATGCTTACACGGAGACTATAACACTATAGGTCACTCTTGCATACCATTCCCATTATAATGGAAAACGGGTGTCCTACCATTAATAAGCGTGCTACCGGCCTATATCCTAGATGATGCACATTCCAGTCCTCACATTCGTTACTCGGGGAGTTGCGGGACAATACCCAAAGCGAGGTCCCACCTGGACCATAGTAAAAAATAAGAACCCACTACAGATTAACCAGCGGCAGAGCTAGTTCCGAATCCATAAGAAGTTGACCACCTAGTAGCGGAGGTATGAGGTTCAAAAGGCGGGTGCATTTGACTTGGTTGAATCCATTGATCCGGAACCGGGCAAACTAAATATCGAACCTTGGCATTTGCGGGGGAAACTAGGTCCCCTTCGACTGCGGGCGGAACTCGATAAATTGGATTTGCCACAGCTAGCTCTGCTCGATCTCCAACTGAAAGCTCTACACTAGGATTATTCGGATCTGCTTGCTTTGATCCTGCTGCCTTAGCTGCTTTTGGTTCTGCCTGTGCCTCTAGCTAAGCAACTGAATCCGCACCTATCTTTGCTACGGATGGATAAACTACTCAATCTCGAAAGACAGAAGCACGACCACGATCACTAAGGTCAGGATCTGGCTTACGAAGGTATGAATCTACTAGTAGGACTTGGTTACATCTAGGCACGACAGAGCTTACAGAATGACATATCCAACAAGTGAATAAACCCTCCTCGATGGTCACCGTACAGGAAGGACATACAACCTTGGTCTAACAAACCTTGGTTAGGATCTTGGTTAGCAAAGGCCAGTACATGCCTAATTGATCTAATAATCTCCATGAAATTGAATCAGAAATAGTTCCTTCAGCCTCCGTCAATACTTCCAATTTCAATAGTTCCAGCCAGGGTCAATCACTCTACCTTCCTGTCATAACACCTTCCTAAAGCATTCTTACTTACCTTCTTCCCTCTCTTACTTATGCACCCATACTCTTACGCACCAACACTCTTATGCACCCACTTCCTCTCGCCCAACTCAGACTTACTCACTCACCCCTCACTCACTTGCTAATACAGAAACTTACCCACTTAGTGATTATTGAAATGGAATGATTGAGACATACATGCCACTTCCCATCGAGACGCTCACCCATCATCACTCAACACCCTCAATCAATCAGTCATAGCAAGGAAGACCAAGAAAGGGAGCTATCTTCATTGGTTCTGTCATTAATGGATGGAAGGAAAGCGAAGTTGTACTTCCATTCATAGAGTTACCCACTAACTATGACTAGCAGAAAATAGATTGATTATAAGTGGGCCGGCCGGGAAAGCAGAAGATAAGGAAGCTGGGGGGGTTATCGGTCAAGGGGAAATACAGTGGGGGAAATACATACTTGGGCATCAGGAAATATTGAAAACTTGATGGCATTGATTCTAGCCAGATGAACTAGGGCTATTAACTCTGATAACTCTGAAGCGTGAAAAGTAAATATGGGTGGGCCATTAACAGATTATCCATATTGAGACCGTGAGTGATACCTTTCTTTAGACCTTGAGACCGTGAGACCTTGAGACCGCATGACTAGCTGGAAAGATATTCATTATCGGCCGGAAAAAAAGATGGGAAAAATCTTAACTATTTATGTAATTACCCGCTCAGATCTTAGTGAATCTCCTTCCTTGTAACCCCATGTCCTGACCGTATAAATATATGAAGTGACGAGCACCGAGTCGATTGGTTCCCCTTAAGAGCACCTATCCTAATATTAGATGCTTTCGGGTTCACTTGCATGTGGTCGAGATCGTGGGCATGTGAAGGACTGCGGCGGGCACCAAGGCTGTTAAGGGGAGAGCGCATACAGGACGGCATTGTTGGTATGGTATTAGTAGGCAGAGGTGCAGCGGGCGAGATCTTCCGGTCATGAATTATATACGTAATATAACGGCGATTCGGTTTGAGTCTCAGGTTGGAAAGCATAGCTAGACAAAACACTTCATTCTCCTCTCCTCTCCTCTCGATGGCGGCCTTATCAGTCGAGCACCTAAAGGTCCTCTTCAATTTACTTATTTGCCCCTCAAATAAGTCAAAAAATGGTCGAGCACCTAAAGGTTAGGGTTTACTTATTGCCCCTCTCAAATAAGTAACCAAAACAGTCGAGC
>Ga0181464_1000307_pt1 | contig 19161 bp, 19 predicted proteins | sample InSIn2gowninarea_FD_119074 | JGI IMG/M metagenome (GOLD analysis project Ga0181464, IMG submission 119074) | Clean room microbial communities from NASA Spacecraft Assembly Facility at Jet Propulsion Laboratory, Pasadena, California, USA -... ...
AATACAATCAAGGCTTTCTTCTCATTTGTCCATTGGCGTCGTTGCATTGTCGTCTTCCTTTTGCTGTTTACATCAACAAAAAGGCTCCTTTATTTCAACCTTTTTCCAAACTGGGGGCAGTATACATAAGCTCGATCTGCAATGACTTCTTTAGGCGTAATTTGGAAAGTAGTCCTGATATATTCTAATCTTTCAAGATAGGGTTGGAAATCATGAACAGCGCCCGTTGTAACATAGCAATCTAAAATGATGCGACTTTTGCTATCTATAGATTTGTGAACTTTATATTTCAAACTTTGAGCTGTACCTTTTTTATGAGCAAGCATTGCTTCAGGATTAGTGGCGCTTTTATGAGTCTGATTTGAAATGGTCTTTTTTGCAGGAGGGGTAAGCCCGTTCCCCTTAAATTCTTCCTTTTTTTCATCATCCCTACTAGTAAGAGATTCTAACGAGGCGTTTGCTTTAATAAGGGTGCTATCTGTCATAAGACTTTCCCCTTTAATTAAGCCTTTTTCCTGGCAGAAGAGGACGATTCTTTCAAAGAACTGTTGAAACACTCCCTCTCCCAAACGATCACGGATGCGTGTAATGCCCCCAGTTTAGCAAGCAAATTTTAAAGGAGTCTCCTGTTGTTTAATTTGAGTTAAAAATCTCTGTTCAAAGATGCTTGGAGGCGTATATCCGAGCGTTGAATGCAAATAAGCAGCATTGTAATGTTCGATCCATTGATCTAGCTTATCAATAAAAGCCGTTGGGCTGGTCCATTCCCTCAGCCAAGCAAATTCTTCTTTGAGTGTGCGCATAAACCTTTCTGTATCCGCATTTCCTTTGGGGTTATTATAGCTGGTAAAAGCTTGGTGAATTCCTAAAGCATGGCAAGCCGCCATAAAGCTTGTAGACGTTGGCTGGCATCCATTGTCAGACATCAAGTGCAGATTCTGCCCACGGGCTCCATCAGGAAATTGGCGGTTGACGGCCTTGTTGAGAGCAATCAACCAATGCCAGGATTTAGATTGCAACCCAGCATAATGGCCAACGATTTTCTTCGTATACCAATCAATCACGATGACCACATACAGCCAGCCAAAACCTTTAATCATGACCTTTGTCATATCTATCCCCCACCATTGATTGGGATGGGTTGGCTTTGGTTTTTTAGTATCTGCGCGCCGGGTAGCCTTGAGTTTCAGGTTCTTTTGAACCTGCAGTCCATGTTGTTTCATCAATCTCTCGACTCGATGTTTGCTAATTTTTAGCCCATCGACATAAACCATATGCGCCCAAATACGGCGGTATCCCCAAAAAGGATGGTCCGACTTGAGCTGACAGATCCTTTCAACAAATGGAGCATTTCGATTCTCAACAGCTGCATAAGAGCCACGCTTCTTCATGACCATCCCTCGCTTTTTTTTAATTCGAGGGTGAGTTCGCCTACGAGTCCTTTAAGTTTTTGATTTTCACTTTCCAGTCGTGCCTGTTTGGAACTTACTTTTTCAACCTCAAAGGCTTTAGAAGCATTTGTCAAAAATTGGTCTTTCCATTGATAGTATTGTGATTGGCTAATCCCATGCTCATTACAGATGGAGGCCACTGATTGGCCTTTTAACCCGGATAATACAATCAAGGCTTTCTTCTCATTTGTCCATTGGCGTCGTTGCATTGTCGTCTTCCTTTTGCTGTTTACATCAACAAAAAGGCTCCTTTATTTCAACCTTTTTCCAAACTGGGGGCAGTATATGCGTGTCATAGAAGAATGATCAGGAATGCGATCTTCAAGGTTTAATTTATAGAACCATCTATAAGCTAGATTGTATTGAAGCTCTTCGCATAGTTGTCTATCTGAAGCAATACCATAGAGGTATCCTATTAAAACCATTCTAAAATAAAGCTCTGGGTCAATAGAGGGACGACCATTGCTTGCGCAATAAAAGGGAGCAGTTAATTCTCTGATGAATGAAAGATCTAATATTTTATCAATTTTTCTTAGAAAGTGATGTTCAGGGATCAGGGAATCAAATGAAACATACATAAAAAGTTGAGGTTGGTAAGAATGGCGTCCCTACATAAATTCATCCGTAAGTTTTCTTTTGCCAATAATATCATATAGTTGCTTTAATCTTAAGCTAATAGTGGCCTTAATAGGAAAATATACCTTGGACTTTTTCAACAGCTCCGATCGTTTTCTTTTCAACCCTGACCGCAAAACTAGTCTATTGTTTTTGCAGGGTTTTCATAGCAAGGAAACTCTGGCAATTAATCAAGGTTAATCATACCCTACAGTTCATAGACTTTCCTAAATTTTTTTAGTTACATTGAATGAAAATTGGTTATGCCCGTGTTTCCACTTTAGAGCAGAATTTAAATTTGCAATTGGATGCGCTTAAGCAAGCCGATTGCAAAAAAATTATTACCGATGAAAATCAGTGGCTCTGTGGCAGATAGACCTAGGCTTAAAAAGCTTAAGGAAGAGTTACGGGAAGGTGATACCTTAGTGGTTTGGCGATTAGATAGGTTAGGCCGCTCTCTAAAACATTTGATTGAATGGATTAATGAACCGCAAGCTTTAGGGATAGGCTTTGAAAACCTGCAAGACTCCATTACTACCACGACTTCAACCGGTCAACTAATTCTTCATATCTTTGGTGCTTTGGCTGAGTTTGAGCGTAATCTCATTCGAGAGCGCACTAAAGCAGGACTTGCCACTGCCAGAGCACGTGGACTTTTGGGCGGACGATCTAAACAGTTAGGGAGTAGAAACGTGAACTTGTCCTAAAACTTACCGCGACCGGGAACATACCCGTGAAGGAAATTTGCCAGATGATGGGCATTTCTAAACCAACGCTGTATCAATATTTACGAGAGCAGGATGAGCAAGCCACATAATCCACTCTCTGCCAATAAGTTTACGGATGAGAAGTTGGCGCATGATTGGACTGTGGGTGAAAAAGATATGAACTTCATTCAGCCTTACCGAAAACCTTTTCGGCTTTGGCTATGTGTGCAGCTTTGTGTGATGCGTCTTTATGGCAGATTTCTTGAACATTGCACAGATTTATCACCGCACATTATCAATTACCTTACCAGCCAATTAGCATTAGAGCCAACCCTGAACATCTCTGCGCCTGCACCTGAAGCTACTTATATTGAGCAACGGCAAGCGGTTTAACCTATCTTGGTTTTAGTAGACTATCTCCGATCGATAGAGAAAATCTAGAAGTATGGCTCATAGAAAAAGTTCGATAGTATAGGGAGCTGGCGAAAATTACAGCCAGCGCTGAACGAAAATTACTGGATGATAAAAAAAGTCTTGCCTCCTAAACAAGCATTGCAAGGATTAATTAAAAGCGTTTATGTGGCGGCTTTCCATGAAAACTATGAAAAAATCAATCAGAAGTCAACCGAAGTGTTAAAACGACACTTCTAGAAAACAGTCTAACGCAAGATGGACATTTTTTAAGACCACTACAGCCCCCCTCTTAACTTTATTAGTATCTTGCATATATAAAATAATGATTGCTAGGCAATAATTATCATCTGCGCCTCATAGTATTCTGAATAGATTTTTGGGTAATATCAGCGAGCTTTTCTAACTCATTGATGTTAATATTTAAAGGAGGTAGCCAATATATGGTGTTACCAAGAGGTCTTAGAAAAGCCCCCAAATCCAAAGCATGAGAAAAAATTTCAAAACCATATCGACGAGATGGATCAGCATTTTCTACTGACAAATCCGCGACAACAATACCACCCAGATTTCTTATACTTTTTAACACCCCTGTATCTTGCGCTACCTTTTCCATTAATTCTTTAAGAACAGTTTCAAGAAGCATTGCTTTTTCATAAACTCCTTCTTCTTCCATAATATGAAGAGTTTCTAATGCCACTGCTGCCCCAAGCGCATTTCCACTAAAGGTATGCGAATGAAGAAAGTTTTTTCCTGCCCGATAATCATCATAAAACAGTTGATAGATAGACTCCAGTATTAGAACAGCGCTAAACGGCAGCCATCCTGATGTTAACCCTTTAGACAAACAAATAAAATCAGGTTCTATATCACTATGCTGGCAAGCAAGTGGTAATCCAGTTCTTCCAATCCCCGTCATTATTTCATCGGCGATAAGGTGAATCCCCTGTCTTAATGTCCACTCTCGCAAGCGCTTTAAGAAATCTTGGCTATAGATACGCATTCCTCCAGCTCCTTGAACGATAGGCTCCACAATAATCGCCGTCAAATTATTGGCATGCTGATTCAAAAAAGCTTCAATCTTTGGCCAGACTACTGAACAATCCTTCCACAAAGGATCTTCCCTTGAAGCAACATAAGGAATATTAGGGATGAATAGCACTGGGACTGCTATTTTTTCATAAGGTTGTCGATATTTTTGCAAATTACTCGCTGATAGAGCTAAAAGAGTTTCTCCATGATAACTATTCTTTAAAGCTATAAACTTGTATCGTCCCGCCTCACCCGTAATCTGGCGTGAATGAAGGCTCATTTTCATGGCAATCTCTACTGATGAAGAACCATCACCTGCATAAAAAACCTTTGAGAGAGTTTTTGTCATAGTCCCAAGTTTTTCAGATAATTTTGCCAGGGTTCGATTGCAAGTATTTGTTCCTATAACATGCTCAAATTGGTCTACTTGCTTTAGAAGCGCCTTTTTAAGGCGAGGATGGTTGTGCCCAAGAGATTTACACCACCAGCTGGAAATTGCATCAATAACTTTCTCCCCATTTGTCAGCTTTAAATAAACTCCTTTAGCACTTTCGATTGGCAATGGCTTTAGGGTTTCATAATCTTTCATCTGAGACGCTGGATGCCAATGGTGTCGAAGATCCGTGTCAATAATGCTTTTCATGTTTGGCTATCTTTCTAGAGTTTTTGCTTCCTTATAGTCTATTGTAAACTAAATTACAAATTATTAGTTGACAATAAGGTTAGCAGCAATCTATCTGTCATTGTAAACAAGAATGGGAAGATAACGATGCAATATCTAAGAAATGACTGGACGGAAGAAGAAATCAAGCAATTGTGGGAAACACCTTTACTGGAATTGATATATCAAGCCCAAATAATTCATCGTCAATGGTTTGCTCCCAATAAAATCCAGGCAAGTACTTTAATTAGCATAAAAACAGGGGGGTGTCCTGAGAACTGTGCCTATTGTCCCCAAAGTGCGCATTATGAAGCAGGTGCAAAGGAACCTTTTCTGGATGTGGGAAAAGCCGTTGATGAAGCCAGGAAAGCTAAAGCACAAGGGGCGAGTCGTTTCTGTATGGGGGCAGGATGGCGGCAACCACCCAAAAAAGACTTTCCTAAGGTCCTAGAGATGATTAAAGAAATAAAGGCACTAGGTTTAGAAACTTGTGTAACCCTGGGGATGGTGGATAGCGCTCAAGCCCAACAGCTAAAAGAAGCAGGCCTTGATTATTATAACCACAACCTAGATACCTCTCGGGACTACTACCCTAAAATTATTACAACCAGAACTTACCAAGAAAGATTGGATACCCTAGAAAATGTAAGAGAAGCAGACATAAAAGTTTGCTGTGGCGGCATTATTGGCATGGGCGAAATGCAGAATGATCGCATCTCCTTCTTAAAAGAGCTTGCAACTCTCCCTTCACATCCCGAAAGTGTTCCCATTAATCATCTTGCGCCTGCAAAAGGAACTCCTCTTGAAAACACTCCGCCCCTCGATCCTTTCGAATTTATCCGAACAATAGCAGTTGCTCGGATTTTAATGCCAAAATCTTTTATTCGCTTATCTGCTGGACGCAGTGAAATGAGTGAAACAACCCAGGCCCTCTGTTTTATGGCAGGCGCTAATTCTATTTTCTATGGGGATCGAGAAAAACTATTCTTAACCCCAAACCCTGGCACTGACCAAGATAGCCAACTATTTGAAAAACTTGGGCTAGAATTAATGTCCTATGAAGATATCCAAGAATTTGCCACAACAAAATGACATTATCCTTGCTTAAAAATAAACTTGAAAGCTTGAAAGAGGCTTCTCTTTACAGGAGTCGCTTTTCTTTCATGCACAAACAGGGGGCCAGTCTTTCTACCTCTCAAAAATCCTTTATTTCGTTTGTTAGCAATGATTATTTAGGGCTTTCTGGGCATCCTGAAGTTGTCGCTGCCTTTCATAAAGCAGCCTCTCAATATGGTGTGGGAAGTTCTAGTTCTCCGCTTCTAGGCGGTTATAGTTCTCACCATAAATCTCTAGAAGAAGAACTGGCAGATTTTACCAACCAGCCACGCGCCTTACTATTATCCTCAGGGTTTGCGGCAAACTTGTGTGCAATAACAAGCCTTATTAGCAAAAATGATGAAATCTTCGCAGATCGCCTTAGCCATGCTTCCTTAATTGACGGATCTCTTTTCTCATCTGCTATGGTTCAAAGATATCCACATCGAGATTGTTTTATACTCGATAAAAAGCTTCAGAATAATTCTAACAAGCAACGGTGGATTGTGACCGAAGGCGTTTTTAGTATGGATGGGACTATTTCTCCTCTCAATCATTTAGCAACTCTTGCTAATTCCCATGCATGCAACCTAATTCTGGATGATGCCCACGGAATTGGGGTTCTGGGTGATAAAGGTAAGGGAGTTATAGAATTTATGCGGACCTCTCCCCGCGATATTACGGTTTTAACAGGGAGTTTTGGGAAAGCGTTTGGCACTTTTGGAGGATTTATTGCAGGAAGTGACGAGATTATTGAGGCTTTTATACAAATCGGTCGTCCTTATATTTATAGCTGCTCCCTTCCGGTTGCAGTTGCCGCTGCAACACGCAGCAGCCTCCAATTAATTCAAGCTGCTAGTGATCACAGAGCTTACCTGCAAGAACTTATTCATTATTTCCAACAAGTGTCGTCTCAGCTAAAGTTGGCCGTTCTTCCATCTCAAACACCAATCCAATTGATAATGATAGGGAATAATGCAAAAACAATAGCTATCTCAACGGCATTAAAAGAAAAAGGAATATTAGTGGGTGCTATACGTCCCCCAACTGTTCCCCCGAACACATCCCGATTAAGAATAACGTTAACAATTCATCACACCAAAGAACACATTAATAGATTATTAGGCTATTTATCAGGCCTATATCTGGCAACAAAATGAAGAAACTTACTTACTCTGTTCTGGGACAAGGTATTCCCCTCATCCTTTTACACGGTTGGGGAATGGGGTCCCCCTTTTTAACTCCCTTGGCAAAAGCTTTGTCAGAATACTACCAAGTTTACTTGATCGATTTACCAGGATATGGGAACAATTTTTTAAGTTCTTGCCCTGACAATCTAGAAGAACTTTGTGAAGAACTATTAAAAATATTTCCACCAGAAGCTATATGGGTAGGTTGGTCTATGGGAGGGTTAATAGCTCAAAAGGTTGCCTGTCGTTATCCTGATCGAGTTCTAGCTCTTATCATTCTTAACAGCTCTCCAGCCTTTATGGAAAAAGAGAACTGGCCTGGAATCAAAGATAAACAATCCCAAATGCTTTTCAAGCACGTTCATCTCAACCCAAAAGAAGCTCTGGAACGTTTCATTTTTTGGCAATTCTCAATTCTGCCCTGCACACGCCATCTTTACAAAGAATTTAAATCTCACTTTCCTATTTCCCAGGATGCTTTATTAAAAGGACTTTATTGGTTAAAAGACACAGATTTACGCCTAGAATTACAGTGCGTGCCTTGCCCAACTCTAATGATCTTTGGTAAGTGCGATCCTCTCGTTCCTGCAGAAATTAAAAACCTTATAAAACCTCATTTCCAAAGCTCAATCATGGCTGAATCACTAGACGCTTCCCATATTCCTTTTCTAAGTCACAAAGCACAGTGCATTCACCTAATTCAAGGATTTCTTAATGTCATATAACCCTCATATCGCAACTTCGTTCAGCCACGCCGCTTCTCGATATGATCAGGTTGCTTTTCTGCAGCGTGAAATAGGAGAAATCCTTTTTAGCCTCGTAAAAAAACTCAACAAAACTCCCAAGAATATTCTTGATTTAGGTGCCGGGACGGGATTTTTTTCCCAGTATCTTGCGTCTCATTATACTAACACTAATATCTTTTCCCTCGACAAAGCCGTTGGAATGTCTCACTACAACCAAAGCAAACACCCACATCCCAGTCTTCACACCCTATGTGCAGATGCATTTCATCTCCCTCTGACATCTCAATCAATTGACTGCCTATTTTCGAATTTAATGATTCAATGGTGTCACGACTTATCAGCTGCGTTAAAAGAATGCCAGCGCATTCTATCTAAAAATGGTTCTATATTTATCTCTACATTAGGAAAAGAAACTCTAAATGAGCTCCATAAAAGTTGGCAGCAAGCTTTTGGATATCGCCTTTCCGTGGATTTTCTTTCCGCTGAACAATTCAAAAACAGCTTAAAAGAAGCAGGTTTTTACCCACTTCAACTAGAAAAGTATAACCTGTGTTTAAACTATCTAACCGTTAAAGACTTACTTGATGAACTTAGCCAATTAGGGGCTGGGAACATCAGAAATACAAACAAGTCAGGATTGTTAGGTAGAAAAAGCTTCCAACTTTTTAATACTTATTATGAGCAATACCGCTCAGAAGATGGATTTTTGCCTGCAACATATGAAGTTATTTATTATCATGGAAGGTTAAAATGAAAAGTGGGTTCTTCATCACTGGAACTGATACCGATGTGGGTAAAACCATCGCAACATGTAGTCTTTTACATGCATTTTCTCAAAAAAATCTTAAAACATTAGGGGTTAAGCCTCTCGCTTCTGGTGCAGATTACACCCCTGAGGGATTAAAAAATCAAGATGCCTTGATGCTTCAAGAATGGAGCACGCTAAAACTTCCCTATTCGCATGTAAACCCTATCGTTTTCCAAAAACCAATCGCGCCTCACCTTGCAGCAGCGCAGTCTAATGAAATACTTTCTGTTGAAAATATATTATCCCGTTGCCACGCCCTGACACAAGACTATGGAGCAGATTTAACCTTAGTTGAAGGAGCAGGTGGATGGAAGGTTCCCCTCAATGACCAAGAGACCATGGCAGATCTTGCTATGCATTTAAATTTTCATGTCATTTTTGTGGTTGGGCTACGGCTCGGGTGTCTTAGTCATGCTCTCCTTACCTATGAAAGTATTTTAAGGAAAGGCCTGCCTATCGCTGGTTGGATTGCAAACCATATTGAAGAAGACTTTTCATATGCAATCAAGAATATAGAAACATTAAAGCAGTTCATAAGCTTTCCTTTGATCGGTGTAATTCCTTATCAAAAAAAACCAAACCCAGCTTTTCTTTCCAACTACTTGGATACATCTTCACTATTCAGTAAGACGCCTTCATTGAGCAAAAGAGAGACATCACCGCTTCCATAAGAAACAATTTTACCTGAAGAAGATTCTTCTATTAAAAAGTTACCTTTCGAATCTATACTGCGTCCTATCCCCTTTATTGTAGTATTGTTGGTTTGTATAGATACAGGGTGCCCAAAGGAAATATCATAGGTCATCCAGGCTTCTTTGAAAGGTCTAAGGCCTTCCTTTTCAAAAGTCTTTAAGACTTTTATAATCTCTTCAATGAGTTTAGCAGCTAGTTTATTTCGGGAAGGCTTTTCGTTTAGGACACTTTCTAGATCTGTCCAAGTGGTTTTGATTATCTCACTTGCTATTGATGGCATAGAAATATTCAACCCAATTCCTATCACTATTGTCGTGTTTCCATTCATTTCTCCTTGCATATCAATAAGGATACCCCCAAGTTTTTTGGTACAAAAAATATCGTTGGGCCATTTTAATCTTAGGTTTTCTGGCATTTGCCCAAGGTCTTTTAGCGTATGAACAACTGCTAATGCCATTGCTAGGCTGAGCCCTGAGAGTTCATTAGAATTCCCTGGGAAGCACCAACGTAAAGAAAGAATAAGACATTGGCCATAGGGAGAATACCATTTCCTTCCAAGTCGACCTCTTCCTGCGGTTTGCTTTTCTGCAATGCAAACAGAAAATTGCTTACTATTAGGTAATTGATGACGTAGTAAATAATCGTTTGTTGAGCTAACAGTTTGCTCAATGATAATATCAGCTATGGTAGCAATATCTACAGGAAGAGCATTCATAATTTTTTCTATATTTAATAACTCTAGCCCTCCCGGAATTTGATAACCTCTATTAGTTTTTTTCGTAATAGGAATATCTAAAGCTTCCAACTGCTTAACGAGTTTCCAAACACCAGCCCTTGTAACTCCTAACTTCTGTCCCAAGACAGCGCCAGAATGAACATCCCCGTCACTAAGTAAATAGATAAGTTTTCTTAAATTATTAGTCATTTCAATATTGTTCTAATAAAAATATTTTTAAGGAATAACATAAAAATAGAATTCATTCTTAAAATTAATTTGAGAGTCAAAGATAAAAGAAGATATCCAATCTAATTAACCAAGGTCTAGAAACAACATATCTTATCGAAAAGGCCATTATTGCAGAGACTCTTTATAAAGACGGTAGTATTCCTGTAAAGAAAACAGCTGAACACCTAGAGATTTCTAAAACTATTTTGTATTTGTACTTGCGGCATCACAAAGCCGCTATTTGAGGAAAAAATATAGAAATTTTAGAAGATTAGCTCAGAATGAACACTTTTGAGGTTTGTTCCATGCGACCCCTATAAGGAGGAATTCACTTATTTCAGAATATGAGCCCACTCCCAATATCTGGCGAAACCTACTAGCAGTGTCTATAAAACACTTGTTTTTTGGCCCTAAATTCCTTCCCTTTTCAAAATCTTACCCTTTACTGTTAAACTCATTCCACCCCTTTTCAAGATCTTACCCTTTACTATTAAACTCATTCCACCGAGGATGATTAGTGCTTGTGGCTTCAGCATACCAACTCATACTTCTTTTTGCTTTTTCGCGTAAGCTACTAATTGTAGCCTGTAATAACTCAATTTTATTTTCTTCTTCTTTTATTGCCATCTCAATTGGTAGTAGACCAAAAGGATATACAATTCCTTTCTCATAACGCTGGGGGAATGCCTCCCTAACCGCCAATTGTCCTGTTATACTCTACGTATTGTACGTATACGACTCTTACCATTACCCCAATATTCTTCAGTGTACTGCCAGTCAGGAAATGCTGGATTAACTAATCGTCGCAGTTGTAGACTTGGTTCTTTACTCACTCCCTTGTGCGTTATTTCCAAATCGCTCCTTGATTTGAGAGCTTTTATCTCTTCCTTGATTAAGGCCAGGACTTGTGCTTTTTGTTGCATTTCTGTAGTATATTTGTCGTATTCTTGCGTAATCAATTTTATCTCATTTTCAGCTTCCTTTTTCTCTAATGTTAAGTTGCGGTACTGCATAATATAAAATTCTTCCTCACCTTTCACTATGGCTTCTTGCATATTAGGCCCTTCTACCCTAGGCTCAATACTAACAATCAAAAATTTTTCTTCTGACGAAGATATATCAATCTCTTTTCCCATACTACCATCGAAACAAGTTAAATGCTTAATATTTTCCTTATCTCCCGGGCTTTGCCGTACGACGCTGTACTTTTCAGAAGGTACATTTATCCAGTCCTGGACTCTATGAATTGGAAATTCCTCATAAGTGACTTTTGAGATAATCTCAGAGAAGGAAAGCCATTTATGGTAGTGAAGACTTTTTGACCTATCGCTCTGGAAAACCTTCTCCTCAATTAAGCGGTGAGGAAATATTTGTTGGTGAGCCTCAATGGAATAAGGCTTTTCATTGAGGTATAAAATACCACCAAGTGTTGCTGTTGTCATGTTCACATTGCCTCTTTGAGATGCGTAAGAAACATGGGGAACCCTATCATCCGGGGGTATTTTGGTATTATCCACTATATAAGTTCCAATAAACCGAAAGCCACCTGCTGGAAGAAAGAATAAGTGCTGTGTTAAAGAGGGAGCCCCTTTCTGTGGATCAATATGAAAATCGTAGGTAATACCAACCTGATTTATAAAATACCTCTGTTCTAGCCAGAGCATAAATTGTGCGTAGCTGCCAAAAGATACTGGCTTATCTGGTAAGACACACTTTAAGGGTGTCAACTCACAATCAACTTTAACTTGTAAGTTAACAGCTGGGTGATTTGTTGGGCAAGATGTAAAGTCTGTGAGAAAAATCCGGACGGGCACTTCTATATTTTCTTGCTCAATAGGCTTTCTCAAGCTTTTTAAATCCATGCTTACCTTAAGGAGAACATTATTTTCCGTTCCTATAGGAGCCTCTAGAGTATCGTCAACTCTTTGAGCCAACTGCATTATTGATGCCTTTTTCGACTCCCCAAGGGTACATTCGCTTTCCATGGCCTGAATCGTTTGATGCATAAGATAGGCTGTAATAATAAGAGCAGGCAAGATAAGGTGGGTTATTTTTTTCTCATAAGACTATCCTTCAAGGTTAAGACTAAAAAGCTAATAATGTTTTTATGTTTAAGCATCCTAGCTTTTATTCTGTACTCCCCTAGCAAAGAGAGGACTCATCAAGCCAAAATATCTTACATAAAGAACGCACAATAAGATAACTGATTTTATAATGCCCTCTAATAACTTCCTTATTAATAGTGATAAAGAGATTAAAGTAAAAAGAAGAATAGATCTTCAAAGAGAAAAGATAATTATATTTATACTTCATATTTCTTTATGTAAATGCGGACCGGTCCATATATGATATGACGGCACCTCAAATTCCCATAAGGGAATTGAACTTTAATAATAAATTTTCCTAAAAAGAGTAAGGGAAAGTCGGTAAAATGCATTGTTGTCAGCTCCTTAGAATTACTAAGAAGCTATTTGTTTGTCATGGATTAATAAGTTGAGTTTTATAAACAAGAAACAGCGGCATCAGAATTGCATAAACACTTTACCTAGGAATAAAACTAAAAACCTTATGATATTATTTGCAATGTCCATAGGTGCTATATCTCATGCATCTGCAATGATGAGCTTTGATGGCCCAAGTTTGTTACCTAATAAAACTATAGTATCAGACAAGGGGCAAGAATTAGAGCTTTTTACAGGTTTACTTTATACGGTGAGCGTTAAAGGCGGACCTTCTGATGGACATGTAACTTAATACCGCCGGAAAAAGTGCAGAAGGATACTATATTTAGATTTATCAAATTGATCGAGAGAAATATAGAGTTGGCGGAGTGTGGCGTGATTGTGTTTTGTTGTCGTTCTGGTCTACCGAAATTCCTGATTATTATAACTTGGGAGTACAGAGTCTTCCATGGGGATATATAACTTATACTGAGGAAAAAAGTGCAAGAGGGCACTATATGCAGCTTGCTTACAGCACACTTCCTAACTACGATAGCAACAATAAAAATAACTGGCTTTGCAGACCAAGTAAAGTCTAATAATAGGTCGGTATTTCCTTCTGCGCCAGTTAGCGCTGAAGTATTGAGTTCTTTCCTGCGAAATGAGAACTATCAAGGAAAAATTATTAGAAAGACTCCTGATGTGCTCTATGCTCACATCAGAGGAGAATTAACAATAAATGCTGGTTTAATACATTTTTTACGGCAGATACGCTTACTTAGGCTTTGTTTCATTTAGAAACTCCATTTACTCCGGTGATAAATTGGCATAATTGGGTTAAGTAATGACAAGGAAGCGGAAAAGGGTCTGATACACTTGCCTGTTAAAAGTTTGATAAAGTGTGTTGTATCAAGATAGCTTGATAATAAGAAAGAATGGCGGTTCTTTCTTATCGAAGCGGTGTTTTTGTTTGATACTTGGCCTTTTTGGCCGCAACACAGCTGAAAATGCCGCTTCATTGTCTATTCATCGAAAGTTGGTGGAGCTTTTTATACTCGTAGACAAGTTACTGTGTTAGAACTCAATTTAAGGAATTCTGTTTATAACTCTCCTCTATAATATTTTAATCCAATAAAAATTAGGATAATTAGTAAGTATTGATTACCATACATAATTCATAAAAAACTAAAGATTATCTTTATTAGGGGGCGCGGGGGTGAGTAGAACGGCCAGATCACTCTGACCGAACCCTCCTCAGATCCGGACGTGCCCAATTAAGGCATCCGGCTCCCGATAGATCAGTGTCCCCACACATATTCAGTGAACTTAGAACATTGATACAGTTTTCCAGCTTTTTGGATACTTGACAGCTTCAAGTATTTGAAGCAGTTTCTCCCATGTTACCCTTCGTTTACCCCCACGCCGATTTAACCATCGTAGTAGTATGCGTTTTGTCCGTTCGAGAAATTGCCCTACTCTTCGCTGATTATCAGAGACTCCATGATAATTGGCCCATCCTATTACGACTCGGATGACTGCTTTTATCACTCCCTGAGTGTCCTTTGAATTGAGGTTTTCCCTTAGGTACGTCTTCATCCCCTTGAGCTTTGTAGCAAATCTGTCTTTACGACTCGTGTATTTCAGTCGCCAGAAACCTTTCTGCGCCATACCCCAGTAGCAGGTAAATCCAAGGAAGTTGAACGTTGGTAAACGTGTGCCTTGTTGATGGGCTCGATTTGCGGCTATTCTTCCAGCCGGGATTACCTGCGATTTTTCCGCATGTATTTCCAACCCACCTTTTGCCAAACGTTTGGGCAACACGTTGTAAAAGCGCTGCGCTTCACTGTGCCTCTCAAAAACGAAGACCAGGTCATCCGCAAAACGAATCAATTCCGCTTGACCATTGATGGGGGTTTGTTTGATACTGTCAAACCATTCATCGATAACATGGTGCAAGTGGATATTGGACAATACGGGTGACAAGATTGAACCTTGCGGACACCCGCTGGTATTTTCCGTTTCCCGCTTTCCTTCCATGATTGGTGCGGTAACCAGGACTTCGATTAGCCTTAAAAAGCGGTTATCAGATATTTTCTTCCGCAGTAATTTTATCAATACTGGATGTGGTATTGTGTTGAAATAGTTGCGGATATCAATCTCCACTATAGCTCCATTTGAGTTTTGATACGTGGCTTTGTTCAGTGCTTTTAAGGCATCGTGGCAGCTCTTTCCCGGCCTATAACCATAAGAACAGGGTAGAAACAGCGGCTCGTAAATCGAGCTTAATATCCTGCTGATTGCGAGCTGCACTAACTTGTCCTCTATACAAGATATAGCTAGTGGTCGTGTACTACCATCTTCTTTTGGTATTTCAGTTATCCTGGCAGGCTTTGGTTTATAAGTGCCGCGACGTATCCTTTTGATGAGATTGTTTATATTCTCATCTAACGCTTTCGCATAATTAGCTTTCGTTACTTTATCGATACCAACAGCCTTGTTTCCATCAAGCTGCTGGAATTGCTCTTTTAACATATCAGTATTGATCAGGTGTCCAATGTTGTTAAACACCATTTCTCTATTTTCTGCTGATAGCTCACCTATGCGTTTAAGTTTTGTTAACCATGGTGGCCTGTCGTTGCTGTGTACAGTCATTGTTTCCCTCTTACGCTCGATCTATCTGTCAGTCCTTCGCTCCACAGACATTACTCTGCTTCATCACTAATATGGCTGACTCCGACTTCCACTACCCCATTTCCGATGCCTTGTGTTTTGCACTTGTGCATCAAATACTCCTTTTCAGAAGAGGATAGTGGATCTCCTGGGTTCCACACTTCACTCTATAAACTCGCCAACGTCTACGACTCCGGTAGGTGCTGATTGATGGATTTTCACCAGATTGACCATCAATCGACTATTGCCTGCTCTTCTTCCAAAAATATCGGCACCTACGGTTCGGGGATTTCGGAGCTATTTCTACGTTCATTTTCTTTTGGCTCGAATATTTCGCTGTCTACGCTTCGTTTCCTTTGTTACCGCCGGAAACGCAAGACTCGCTACGCAGCGATCTGGCTAATCTTCTGCGACGGGACTTTCACCCGCAAGTTAAGTGCAGCTTTGCCCAGCGCACTGGAACAAACCCCAAATGTGTTAGTTTGAAGGCAACCATCTGATAAATAATGGTTTTTATTTTAGAGGCTTATCCAAATTTTAGAAATAATCATGCTTATTCTTGGTACTATATTGTAATTTATGGTAATCAAATAGGGTTTGTTTACGGAACGCAAACTGTGTCTCCTTTTCGGAGTTTATCCATCAGCCGGCTAAGCTCTTTACGATCATCCTTAACACTAGAAACCTTTTCCATATAGATTTCATCGCAGCGAGAAGCTTTCAATTTTTGAACTCGGACATCAAGTTTTTGATCATTCTTCGTACACACCAGGCCTTCTTGGGGTAAAAAAGGACAAACCAACTTTTTCAAGGGGCCTTTAGAAAAAAGGAAGGTTTGCGCCTGGAACCACTACTCAATCCATTGGTTTTTCTAAACTTTTGCTTTACTTTAGAGACGACTAACTTAATCTGAGCTATTCATAAGAAGAAAAGGATCGATGAGAGCTAGGGGAGAGGCATTAAATTTCATGAGCAATTCTAATTTGCTAGGGTTATTAAATTTGAGCCTAATTTGGGTAAGGTGGAATTCAACAGTTCTTGGAGAAATGCCTAAAATGCGTCCTATCTCTTTTTGGGAATAACCTTGTGCTATTAAAGAAACGCATTGGACTTCCCGGCGAGTTATTTTAGCATGGTAAGAATTGCACGAGAAAGTAAAGGAATCGGGAATTGGAGAATGGGAGTATTTGCTTTTAAGGGGAGGAGGCAGAAACTTTTCTTCCGAAAATCCCAAAGCGACACTGTTGGAATTAATATGGGAATAGAGTTTTTCTCGTAAATACAAACAAAATAACTCCACTTCTGCTTTATTTTGCAAAATTTTGTTTAAATATTCTATTTTATCTGGGCTTCCAAAACCATAGTTCTCAATATGGTCATTATGGATAAACATTAAGTTAAAATGGGAAATGATACCATACTCTTTTGTTTTGGCAATTAAGGGATCAGGGGAGGCGGGCTCCGTTTGCCATAATAAATGCAAACTATTCTTGCTGGCTTGATTCTCAGATAGAGGTTTAAGGAAAATATTAATATAGTTTTTATAAAAGTTATTGCTAACCATAATATTTTTCCATTCTAAGTCATTGGTCAAGTCCATATAACATCCATTGAAAAAGTATTTTGATACCCAGATATGACTAAGATTAAAAAAACTCATAAAGTCACCGCTAATAGCTGTAAGATATGGGCTGCTTTGCTTTGCTTGTTCTAATTCAAGGTAATTTGATGGATAGATCGCAGTCTTATTTTTCATTTTTGTCTCCCGTACATACTTAATTGGCGAATAATTACATCGCTGTACCATTTAACAATTTCCTTTCTAGGGTCATACATTGATGCCTCTTGAAGTTGAAGATAAGGTTCTATACCCTCTACTTCCATAATATGGAGAGATTGATTGCGAATTATACAATCTAGTCGAAGAATAGGTGGATGAATTATCTCCTTCTGTCTAAAGAATTCTTTTAAAGAATAATGCAACCTAAAAATTTCGGTATGAGCGATTTCTAGATCCTGGCGAGAAATTTTTATATCAGGTCGGAAAGATCTCAGTTTTTTGAAAAAATTGCTCTTAATGAAGCTTAGGTCTTCTCTTTTTAAATGGAATGCGCGCCCCCCATAAAATTCTTGCACAAGTTCAGAATCAGAACAGCAAACTTTTAGATAGGAATGACTTAAAGCATCTCCCAGGAACACAAAACTTAATTCCCCTTTTTCATAAACTTCCGGACAAAACGGCTGTATTATTGCACCTTGATTATCTATCTTCAAACGATCCAGATGCTTTTGAGCTTTCTGTTGGTCTCCCTGTTTCTTCCCCTTATAATGCATATATCCAAACCCCGCAGCATCTTTAATCCCCTTCAACACAATATCATCAGTTCCCCACTCTTGTAGAGTTCGCGATAAGATATCCTGTATGGTTAAGCAGGAGTCGTATGAGATAGCTATACTTGGTATCACAGGAATCCCTGAGTCTTGAAGCTGAGTCAGGTAGGTTTTTTTGATGTTCCAGTTAATAAATCCTTCTGAATTAATCAGAGAAATTTTGAGCTTATGGATGTGTTCTAGCCAATCATTAAATTGGGATTTCTTGGTCGTATACCCCCACACGGGTCCTATAAATAAGAGTTGATATTTTGCCCAGTTTACTGTTGGATCCTCCCAGCTTAAAACTTTCGTTTTAAAGCCTTGAGCGCAGAGCTCAGAAACAATAAGCGAAAGTTGAGGGGCTCTTACCCCCATAAAATAATCCATTGTTTGAGGGTTAATACCATCTCCTCTTGGTTCTTGACTTGCTACAAAAACTATAGCAGGCATTTTTTTGGGTAATGGTTTGCTTATAAAAGTTCCCCGTATTAAAAGATCCTTCGCAACTTTTTCATTTCTCATAGAAAGAGCTTGGTGTTGCAAAGTGCTAAGTTGTCTTTGGGAAAGTGGGATTTGATGGTCTACCGTACGTCCAGTCCATCTGTCTAGTAAATGATCAGGTATTTTTGTTTCATATGGAAATTTGAGTAAAAGATGGTTTATGATAGCCATATCGGTTAGAAAGGGACGTTCTATTTCTATAAGTATGAAACGAACCATTAAGAAAGAATAATCCTCCAAATGAGGGCGTTTGATTTTTTTGTGTCGTAAGTGTTGAGCTATTACATTACTCAAATCTCTCCACTTTCTACTTCTCCCCGTTTTTACATCTATCATTTTTTCCTGAGAAATTGTCATTCGTGAAAGATATGCCCCTTTTCCAAGGATATAGTGAGTAACGGGTTCTTTGATATAGGTAGAGGTCAGATGAGGAAAAAATTCTGGCGGCAGAAATGTTTTTTCAATTAATATTAACCAATGTTCTGTCGATAAAAACTGGCTATTTACAAGGTCCTTAGTAATAAGAGAATATATATCTTTAAAACTTAACTCTCCCTTGCTCATAGCTCCAAATATATATTGATACCAGTAACCTCGGTGATTCTTCAGCTTTATCAGCTGGGGCATAATATTCATCTTTTCACAAGTATAAATATCGGGTCTTGAATCAAATAATTTCATGAATAATAGAGAATCATATTGGCGATTTATATACGCGTATGCAGCAAATCTCCAAACATTTGTTGCAGCATAAATATTCTCCAGCAAATAATTTAAAACTTTCTCTTCAGGATTAGATATCCCATATCTTTCTCCCCATG
>Ga0181464_1000336_pt1 | contig 19132 bp, 13 predicted proteins | sample InSIn2gowninarea_FD_119074 | JGI IMG/M metagenome (GOLD analysis project Ga0181464, IMG submission 119074) | Clean room microbial communities from NASA Spacecraft Assembly Facility at Jet Propulsion Laboratory, Pasadena, California, USA -... ...
GGGCTAATAACTTGAGTAAACAAGCTAAAGAAAAACAAAGTAACTTTAGGATTAAGGATATTAGTAATAAAGCCGATTTTTATCGCCTGTATTCTACTCAAATCTTGCTTAGATTTTAGAGTGTCTATTTTTACATTTGGTTTTGCTTTCAAAGATTTATAACCAATGTAAATTAAATAAGCTGCACCTAAAAATTTGATAGCGGAGAACAAAATAATCGATCTAGAAATAATTAGCCCAATTCCTACTAGCGTATAGCTTACATGAACTATAATTCCGAGCGATATCCCCAAAGCTGAGTAAATACCAGTCCGGCGAGAGTAAACTAAACTATTGCGACAAATAATCGCAAAATCTGGGCCGGGACTCATAATTGCTAATAACTGAATAATTGTAATAGTCAGTAACTCAGCATAAAAATTCATAGTTTAATAAAATACAAAATCATGATTACAAAAAATTATTTAATTCTAAAAAAGAATTAAAGTTCAAAATTTCCACCTGTCGCTGCTCTTTTGCGTAAGTTAAACTTAAGCTTAAATAATTTGGCGGCTTTGCTATTAATCTTTCCGCCCATTCAATTGCGACAATTCCTAAAGGATATTCCAATTCATTCCAGTAACTTTCTAAGTTTAACTGGCTAACTTCCTGGCTTTGCAAGCGATATAAATCTAGATGATAGAGAGGTAAACGTCCTTGGGTATACTCATTAATTAAGGTAAAAGTTGGGCTTACAATTGCTTCAGTAATTCCCAAGCCTTCACCAATTCCTTGCACTAACGTAGTTTTACCACTGCCTAAATCTCCCTCTAGTAAAAGTATGCTACCAGCAACTAAAGATTGTCCTAGCTTTATTCCTAGTTGTCGCGTAGCCTCAGCATTGGCTAGTAAAATCTTTAAAGGGTTTTTATCTTTAACCATAAGCGCGACTGTACCAACGCAATAATACTCCTGCTAGGCGTTGAGGATTATGTCTAACTACACCTGTTAGTTCATCTTCATCCATCACGTTTGCTAGGATAACGCGCCGCCCTAGCTTTGTAACCATTTCGCGGTCGAGAAATACTGGATGAGAGTTTTCTTGAGCATAACGCTTTAAACTGCGAGGAGAAGGGTCTTGCTTATGGACTAACACCGCATTAAATAAATTTTCTCCACAAGCATTATCGATCGCTCTAATATGATCGGAAACCGTATAACCATGAGTTTCACCCGCTTGCGTCATAATATTACACACGTAAATGCAAGGTACAGGGGGAACTTTACCGCCACTTTTGCGCCGGGAAGCGATCGCACTGGTGATTTCTGGTACTAATAAGTTGGGAATAACGCTAGTGTAGAGGCTGCCAGGCCCAATAATAATACAATCAGCTTCCTCAATGGCTTGAATTACTTTAGGTAAAGCGGGAGGACAGGCGGGGATACTGCCAATTTTAAGAATACTTCCCCCAGCTTCGGTAATGTTAGATTCGCCTTCAATTCTGCGTCCATCAGATAATTCTGCCCATAAGCGCATATCTGATAGAGTTGCGGGTAATACTTGCCCTCTTACAGCCAATACATCAGAACTTGCAGCGATCGCTCTTTCCAAGTCTCCAGTAATATCGCTCATCGCTGTCAAAAACAGATTACCAAAACTGTGACCTGTTAAACCATCCCCCGCCGTAAATCGATATTGAAATAGTTCCGTTAGCAATGTTTCTTCCGATGCTAGGGCTGCTAAACAGTTGCGGATATCTCCAGGTGGCAAAACACCATTTTCGCGTCGCAACCGCCCCGACGAGCCGCCATCGTCCGCTACAGTGACAATAGCAGTAATGTTGTTGCTGTAAGTTTTAAGTCCTCTAAGTAAAGTTGATAAACCCGTACCGCCACCAATAACAACAATTTTTGGTCCCCGGTGCAAGCGGCGATAGCTAAGTAGTACGTCTATTAATTCTTCTTCACCTTCTGGTCTTAAAACTTCTGTAATCGAACTAAGCGTGCGAGTTTGTCCCCAAAATACTAGCAGCAATCCAAATAACAAAATTAAAGGCCCGCTAATATAGTTTGGCAAAAAATTAGCGATCGCACTTACCAAGTCTTGAATTAGTTGAATTGCATAATAAATGGGTGTCAGTTTCACCCATATTGCTAAACCTAAAGCTGTGAGTACCACACCGCCAGCACTGATTAGTAACCAACGTTTGACCGATAGACCAGGCGAAAGCCATTTAAACCACTGGCTAAGTCTATATTGCGTCCGATTGCGCGACTCTTGCCTAAAAAGGTTAATGGCTTGTTTGAAATAACTGATTGACATAGACTAATTTGACAACAGGAGGATACACAACAGGGCCACTAGGCACTTTTGAATTTTTAGGTGATGGTATTCTAGTTTTCAACTGTAAGCACTTAATTTACTGGTGGGGACTGTTTAAGTTAGGTGCGCTTTCTACTTTACTAGCTTTAAGGACGTTGAAGCTTGCTCTTTAGTTGCGATAACGGCTTGTAGATGACTAATAACCACACATATCTTATACAATTAAGGCTCAACACAACTATTTAGATACATATTTTCCTTTAAGGCATTTTTAATTTAATTAATAATTAATGCTTGTTAATTGCTAGCTCAAAATAAAAAAGTAGTTTTTGTTCATAAAGATAATTTTATTATTCATTAATTTTTAAGATGGAAAAGCGCATTTTAGGATTAGATCCAGGGTTAGCTATCTTAGGGTTTGGAACAATTTGCTATCAACTAGAAAATTTTTTAGCCGTCGATTCATCTAACGGCAATACTCTTACGGCTAAAACAGTTAATAAATCGGTAAACTTATTAGATTTTGGAGTAATTAAAACGGCGGCTAATGTAGAGATGGGCAAGCGTCTTTGCATTATTTACGAAGACTTAAATACACTTATGGAACAGTGGAAACCCGATCTTGTAGCTGTAGAAAAGCTCTTTTTTTACCGCATGGCTAATACTATTACCGTCGCTCAAGCTAGGGGAGTAATGATGTTAGTATTAGCTCAACATCAGGTTCCTTTTGTAGAGTTTACACCCGCCCAAATTAAACAAGCGCTTACGGGTTGGGGTAACGCAGATAAACAGGAAGTGCAAGAAGCGGTAGCTAGAGAATTAGAATTAGATTATATTCCCCATCCCGATGATGCGTCTGATGCTTTAGCTGTAGCTTTAACGGCATCTTTTCATTTGTGAAAACGCCTACTTAAAATTACTTTAATATTGGTTCAACAAATTACATTTCATGGCAATAATTGTGGCATTATCTCGCGCACCTCTTGTTATTACTAAATTAATTGTATTATTGACAGCTATTTGCAAATTTTGAGTATCTATAAAAGTTTTTGCCAACTCAATTTGCGGAATTAGATCCCACACCCCGTCCGAGCAAAGTATAACAATATCATCTTGTTCTAAAAGTATTGATGAGTCTGAGCCAAAAGAGTACAACGTTTGAATATAATTAGAGCCTAATGTTTCTTTTGAGCCAATACACTTAGTTAAAATATGTCGTTGCGGATGCTTTTGACTTTCTTCGTAAGTTATTTCTCCATCAGCAAGTAACAACGCTACTAAAGAATGATCTTCACTCAATTGACATAGTATTTTTTTACGAATTAAATAAATTCGGCTATCTCCCACGTGAGCAATTCTTAAATGTCGCCCATTTGCCCAAGCAATACTTAAAGTAGTTCCGCCTTTATCCACATTCTCAATTACGCACTTATTTGCTTCTTGAACTACAGATACTAACCATTGATTATCTTTGTCTTCACTATCATTAAAACGGTTGATAGGTGCTTCTATTACTGTTTTTACAGCTAGGTAACTAGCAACTTCTCCTTGTGCTAGACCTCCCATACCATCAGCCAAAACTGCTAGAATTACATCTTTATCGCTGCTAGAATGCTGCTGCACAGCGTAACTATCTTCATTGTGCAAGCGTTGCATAGATAGCCCAATTGTAGAACTACTTGCTACATTCCACTGCACTTTGCATTTACTAAATGTTTGTTGAGCTTCACCCAAAACTTTTACTAATTGATTTAAAGAAATTCGTTCTCCGATTGTTGGCAAAAGACAGAGGCTAATAATTTGGTAAATACCTGGTATGGGCTGAAGGTCTAAAAAATTAGAATTTTGTTTAGCATCCGGTAGCTGATGATAAATAGCTTGATAAAGCAAAGTACCTATAAGATAAGCACTCATTCCTTCGCTAGCTGGAAAATTAAAAGCAATTTCTGGAGCGCAGTATGCAGTTTCTCTGATAGAAATAGTCGTTTCGCCAATCAGACAAATATTAGTTAAATCAAAAAATTTAATAGTCGAGTCTACTTGAATAAATTGAGGAATTAATTGAAAGAAACACCATCCTTTTTGATAAATTATTTGAAATAACTGACCAATTTGCTGTGTGATTAATAGAGGTGCTTCGGGGCTATGTTTTTTTTGCAGCCAAGTATCTAAAGTTTTTGTTGATTCCGGCAAGTAGCTTAGTAAAACTAATTTTGAACTTAAAAGAATATTTTGATTTTCTACGATCTCATCTTCTAAATAATTATAGTCATCGGTAGCTTCCCAAGCTTCCCCAAAGTAACTTTCACTGCTTAAAAATTCCTTAGGACTATAAACTAATTGTTGAGAATCTGATTCAACAATAGAATTAGTATTATTTAATTCAACATTGGTTGCCTCTAACTTTGAAATTTCGTGGTTAGTTTCTAAGCTTTGGTTGCTCTTAATAGGTAAGCACTTTTCTATCCCAAAAGTTAAAAGTTCTGATAGCATTGCGCTTTCTTTAAGCATATGGCGTAACTGCAACTCGCGGCTAAGTCCGCCGTTTATATCGCCAATACGCAGCAAGCCTAAATTATTTGAGTCTAAGTTAACATTAGTTTGCTCAATATCTTGAATAGTAACTTTGTAATAATCTACGTCCGCAAATTTACCTAAATGCGCTTTAATAACTAAATGAAAGTTATTTATTTTAAAATAAGTATTTTGGTTAAAAATAAGCATGACATGTTAAAAGGTATATTTTATTTTAGATAATTAAATAATTTATCTGTGTTTTATTCATAAAATTGTAAGTGATTTTTTACTATTTTCTGGGAGGCGAGAACTGAAAAGCTGATAACTTTATCAAGTATTTGCACATCGGAGCTATTTATAAACTTCTGACGATTAAACTCCTGATAAAAACCCTTTAACTCTAGGGAAACATCAAAACTGTTTGATCAAGGATTGAAAGGACATCTGAAAAGTATCAATTATTCTGCACTAGCCCTCTAAATCCCCCAATTCTGGGTGACTTTAAAGTTAAGTTCCCCCCAAGGCAAGGGGGGCTAGAGGGGCAAATCGAGGGCATCAAAAACTTCTCAGACATCCTCTGAAGGGCTAAGGGTAAAAAATCGCACTTTGCAGAAATTTAAAGCAAAAAAATAATTAAGAAGGCTGGAATACCCTCTTAATTATTCGTGTAGCGATTTTAAGGAAAAATGATTGCGATCTACTATAACTTGCGATCGCACTTTTAAAACTAAACTACCGCTTTCATCGCCCGTTCTAGAGCCTGCAACGCCTCGCCTACCTCGGATTCGGAGACAATTAACGGCGGCACAAACCGAATAACTTTAGGGCCTGCGGGTACGAGTAATAAGCCTTCCTCCATCGCCGCTTTTACAACATCGCTCGAAGTTAAAGAGATATCTCCCTTAAGTTCCATGCCATTAATTAAACCCCAGCCGCGCACCTCCGCAACTATATTTGCGTATTTTTCTGCTAGAGCTATTAAGCCCATTCTTAGCTGTTCGCCACGTTCGATAACGTTTTGCAGCAACGCCTCGCGTTCTATAGTTTCTAGGACGCATAGCGCCGCCGCACACGCAAAAGGATTGCCGCCAAAGGTACTAGCATGATCGCCAGGACCAAAAACATCGCAAAAAGACTTGCACATTACAGCCCCTATGGGAATACCGCCACCCAAACCTTTAGCACTGGTAAAAATATCTGGTTCAATGCCTAAGTTTTCGTAACCCCATAGTTTTCCGGTTCTCCCTACGCCAACTTGGACTTCATCAAGCATTAATAAAATACCCGTTTCGTCGCAAATATCGCGGAGACGTTGGAAATAAGCACGAGCGCCCGGACGCACGCCGCCCTCTCCCTGCAGGGGTTCTAAAAGAATTGCTGCCACACCGCGATCGCCAGAATCTAGTTCGGTAATTGCCGTTTCTACAGCTTTAACATCGTTGTAAGGCACGTAATGAAAACCGGGGACTAAAGGACTAAAATCTTTTTGGTACTTTGGCTGCCCAGTAGCGGTAATTGTTGCTAAAGTGCGACCGTGAAAGCTGGCGTTAGCCGTTAAAATAATTGGCTCATCAATTTTTTTCACAGTATGAGCGTACTTACGAGCGAGTTTAATTGCGCCTTCGTTTGCTTCTGCGCCAGAATTACAGAAAAACACTCGATCCGCGCAAGAAGTATCGATCAGCTTTTTAGCCAACTGACCTTGGACGGGAATGTAATATAAATTAGAAACATGATGCAGGGTTTGAATTTGCCGCGTTACAGTTTCAACTAAAGCGCTGTGAGCGTGACCTAGAGTGCAAGTAGCAATTCCTGCTACAAAGTCTAGATATTCACGCCCTTGAGTATCCCAAACCTTGCAACCTGCGCCGCGTTCTAAAGCTAAGGGAAAACGACCGTAAGTAGTCATTACCGCTTCGTTAAAGCTACTAGGGTCGTATTTACTGCCTAAAACGGGGGCGGATTCGGCGGGGATAGAAGGATTTGTAGCTAAATCTATACTCATTAATCGCTCCTTAAAAGATTATTTATTTTTATCAAGTTTAATAGCTGTCAGCAAAAAGTTTTGTCCGATTTGATTCAACTAACGATATTAGGTAGAAAAAACGATTATCGTTAGATTCCAGCCTAGGGTTAAAACCTCGCTCTTATAGCCAAAGTCGGCTTAAGCCGACTGCTAAAACTAAAATTTTGTCTGATAGTAATATTAATCGTTGCTCAAACCATACCTTGTGTTGCTACTTAAATAAAGCAATCTTCTATAATCCAAAAAAGCTAATTGCGATCGCAAATATCTGTGTACTCAACCTTCGAGCAAAAATACCGCCGCATCCGAAAAGAGCTATTTGCTGGTGCTGTAGCCCTTGGATGTGTTTTTTTAATTGGCACTTTATGGTACTCGCTTGTAGAGGGCTGGACGTGGGAAGATGCAGCTTATATGACCGTAATTACTCTAGCTACGGTCGGTTTTGGAGAAATTAACCCCTTGGGCAACCGGGGGCGGTTGTTTACTATTTCACTGATTTTAATGGGGGTAGTTACTATTGGTTATATTGTCAATCGTTTTACAGAAGCTCTGATTGGAGGTTACTTTCAAGAAGGAATCCGACTTAGACAACAACGGCGGGCAATGGAATCACTAACAGGACACTATATTATCTGTGGTTGCGGACGTATTGGGCAGCAAGTGGCGTTAGAATTAGCCGCCGAGGGGGTGTTGTTTGTTACTGTTGACTTAAATATTGCTTCCATTCAAGCGGCGCAACAGCTAGGTCATATCGCGGTTCAAGGCGATGCTACTTTGGATGAGACATTAATTAAAGTAGGCATTGAAAGGGCAGAAGGTTTAGTTGCGGCTTTACCTTCAGATGCGGAAAATTTGTATACCGTACTGTCGGCAAAAACTTTAAATCCCAGCATTCGGGCGATCGCGCGTGCGAGTAATCGAGAAGCGTTGCAGAAGCTGCAAAGGGCAGGAGCCGATGCAGTTGTCTCACCCTACATTACTGGTGGCAAAAGGATGGCTGCGGCGGCGCTCAGACCCCAGGTAATGGATTTTGTTGATGGTATCCTTACAGGAGCCGACCGAGAATTGTATATGGAAGAATACCGTCTCGATCCGTTGGTTTGTCCCTGCATCGGTCAAACGCTAAAAGAAGCAAGGTTACGCAGTCAATCGGGCGCTTTAGTATTGGCTATTCGGCGCGTGGATGGTAGTTTAATTGGTGGGCCTACGGCGGAAACTATTTTGATGGCGGGAGACTTGCTTATTTGCATGGGTACGGCGGAGCAATTGCGGCAAATTAATCAAATATTAGGCCCCATTCGCTACCGAGTTCCGCGTCCGCCTAAGCAGGGAAAAAACAATTAGTCTAATTTCAAAGCGTTAACTGGTACTTCATCCCAAGAAGCTACCGTCCGCATATTTGCTACCCACCCGGCGATTTTTTGCTTATCTGTTAAGTTACTTGCAAAAGAGTCATGGCAATCTTTGGCTTGGGCTTCATCGCAACAAGCAATGCAAGCATGAATCATCCCAGAGGGGTCAATTTGTTCGTTTACCCAAATAATCAATGTTTGTCCCTCGCATTAATTGACAATTGCTTTAATGAATCGCCTGTAACTCGGCAAATCCGCCAATCTGGTAACACTTCTGCGCCCATGCGCTCGTAAAAGGCGATCGCGTCTATATTCCAATCTAAAACACTCCACTCTAATCGTCCATAATTGCGCTCTAGGACAAGGTTGGCTAAATAACCTAATATCTTTTTACCAATCCCTTTACGGCGATACTTAGGTAAAACAAATAGGTCTTCTAAATATAGTCCAGGTTGGGTAAGAAAGGTGGAGTAATTGGGAAAAAACAGCGCAAACCCAGCAGTTTCACCCCTATACTCGGCAATTATTGCCTCAATGTAAGGATGAGAACCAAATAAGTGTTCTTGCAATGCTTCTACATTACCTGTAACAGCATGAGCTAATTTTTCGTACTCTGCCAGCGCTTGAATTAAGCCAAATAGAATTCCAACGTCTTTTAGTTCTACTTGACGCAAGCTCAAATCTTTACTCATTGCATACATCCACGGCTGCTTTTAAATTTTAATTATAGTTCTGCCGCAAAATGCAATTAATTTTAAATTAGCCAACCTTTCAATCGTTTAGCTATTTGCGGTCTTCGCAGTTTTCGCATTGCTTTACTTTGAATTTGGCGGACTCGTTCGCGGGAAAGATTGAATAAACAGCCTACTTCTTCTAAAGTGCAAGGTTCGCTAGTTGTCAACCCATACCGCAAGGAAATAACGTCTTTCTCTCTAGGAGTTAGTACATCAGCTAGTACATCCCAAATTTCTTGACGCATCATGGTTTCATTCATCTGCTGTTCGGGCGATTGTCCTTCCTCATCTTCAAGCAAATCTACGAGTTCTGTATCTTCTTCTTTTCCAACTCGATGATTCAAAGATAAAGATTTACGCCTTAGTTGTTGCAATTGGCGCAATTGTTCGGGGGTAGTATCCAAAGCCTCCGCGAGTTCGTTTTCTGTAGCGTTGCGATGCAATTTTTGCTTTATTTCTCGCTGGGCTTTTTTAAGTTTATTTAGTTTTTCAACAATATGAATTGGTAATCTAATAGTTCTAGCATCATTGGCGATCGCTCTAGTAATTGCTTGTCTAATCCACCAATAAGCATAAGTTGAAAATTTATAACCTTTGTCTGGATCGAACTTTTCGGTTGCTCGATTTAACCCCATTGCGCCTTCTTGAATCAAATCTAAAAATTGCACCCCTCGATTCAAATATCTTTTAGCAATAGATACCACTAAACGTAAATTAGAGCGAATCATTTTCCGCTTTGCTACTCTGCTTTGGTACAGCTTTTGTTCTAGCTGACGTTCGGTTAAATTCAACGCGGCGGCGGTTTCTGCTTGGGTAGCGTGGCGATTTAGTTCGCTACTTAGGCGCTCTTGCAATTCGTCTACTTCGACTAAAAACTGTACTCTTTTTGCTAACTCTACTTCTTCTTCGGCTTTGAGCAATGGATAACGCGCCATTTCTTTAAAAAATGCGCCTACCGCGTCATCCGAATCGGTTTTACGGTATCCTGATGGTCTAGCGGCGGCTAAATTATCTCCATCTCTGTCATCGGAACCTGTATTTTCTACATCGCCAATTTCTTCTACTGCTTCTAAAGTTTCTAATGATGGTTCTTCTAAATCATCCACACGAGAATTAATGGTTTCTTCTATTGGTAGTAGAACATCAATTGCGTCTAATTCAGTAATATTCATGTTTACGTTTAGGTAGATTGGATTAATTTGTTTTGCCTAGGCAGCAACACTTTACATAAGTAATTAAAATTATTTGCAGTGTTTAATTTAACTAAATAGCGAATTTTAGAACATCTTTTTCACTGTCTTAATTTTACTTTCTCCATTTATATAATTATGTTATTATCCTAACGCTAATACAAAATCTTTGTTTGTACTGAAGAAATATATACTGTGCAAGCCTTCTCTATTTTCGCGAAGTTAGGTAACATTGCTGCTCCAAACTTGCTTTAATTAGTTTTTTGATTATTAAAACTGCTTATAATCAATTCTAGGCAATCTTTAAACTAAAATTAGTGCTGTGTCACAAACAAAGGTTCAAAAATTATTAATTAGCTTTACAATTGTTTTTGCAAAAACTAATTTTGCAATTGACTAATTAAAATGGTAGATGGCAATATTTAATTGTTGTGGTAGAAGAAATTTATTTAAGTAGTTTTGAGTACAGGATTAGACATTTATACCTAAACGTTACTGATTTATTGACTTCAAAAACAGAATCCCATACATTTCAAAGCTTTTCTCTCTACCGATGGGGAGAAAATGCTGAACTTTAAAATAAGTAGCAGCGTAAAATTAATTACAAATTTTAAATACACTAATTTATTTTTACGCGTACAAAGTTAAAGATAGTAACATAAATTAGTATAAAAAATTTAAAACTCTAATTAAAGCTTTAGTTGCGAATACCTATTTTTTATGTATATACCTGAATTAAATGAGTCAAGTTTTGTATTATCAGAGCCTAAAAGCAGCTATCAGCCGAATTTGAGTAATCGGAAGCGTTGGATTGAAGTATTAGTAGATTGTCCAGGAACTACTGGTATATACACGTATAGATTGCCGGAATACATGTTATCTATACAACCAGGGAGTATTTTAAGTGTTCCTTTTGGTACGCAGCAAGTAGGCGCGATCGCAATTCGATTATTAGAGCAACCAAACGCTGACGTACCTATTGATAAAATCCGCGAAGTTGAAGACGTTGTAAGTGTAGGTTTTTTTAATGCAAGTTATTGGGAATTGTTGCAGCAAGTAGCCGATTATTACTACACGTCGTTGATGCAGGTGATAAAAGTTGCTTTACCACCAGGTTTACTAGGGCGAAGTCAACGTCGCATTCGTCTAAAAACTAAAAATATCCCCGTAGGTAGTGAGGCTTTTTTACCTACTGCTGCGCGTCAAGTATTGCAATTACTCCAAACTCAAAGTAAGGGCGACTATAGCGTTAAGCATATTAAAAGTCAGATTAAAGGAGCAAATTGGGGCATAGACCAACTCCTAAAACGCGATTGGGTAGAGAGTTACTTAGAATTGCCAAGATATTCCAAACCCCAAACAAAACAAGCGGTAACGCTAGTTAGCAGCACAACGTCTATAGAATTAAATAAACGTCAACAAGAGATTTTACAAGTATTGCGCGATCGCGGTGGCGAATTGTGGCTAAATGAATTTCTCCTGCTCTGCAAAACCACTCTACCCACTCTAAAAACCTTAGCCGCCAAAGGCTATTTAGTAATTGAACCGCGCGAAGTTTTACGTCAAGAAACATCGCCCTTGCAAGCTCAAGATCGTCCCAAAACCTTGACGAACGCTCAAACGGAGGCTTTGGCAACAATTAATAGTTTAGAGGGCGTAGCAGAAGTTTTATTACATGGAATTACAGGATCGGGAAAAACTGAAGTATATTTACAAGCGATCGCACCCTTACTTGTAAAAGGCAAATCCGCCTTAGTTTTAGTTCCCGAAATCGGACTAACACCGCAATTAACCGACCGTTTCCGCGCTCGTTTTGGCGAGAAAGTGTGCGTTTACCATAGCGCTTTATCCGATGGCGAACGTTACGACACCTGGCGACAAATGCTGACGGGAGAACCCCAAGTAGTGATTGGGACTCGTTCGGCGGTATTTTCGCCTTTACCTAACTTAGGCTTAATAATTTTAGATGAAGAACACGACAATAGTTTTAAACAAGATAGTCCCGTTCCTACTTACCACGCCCGGAATGTCGCTAAATGGAAAGCAGAATTAGAAAATTGCCCGTTAATTTTGGGTTCAGCGACTCCCGCCTTAGAAAGTTGGGTAAATAAAAATAAAGATAATAGCTATTACCTATCCTTACCCGAACGCATCCAATCACGTCCGTTACCTCCAGTAGAAGTAGTAGATATGCGCCAAGAACTGCAACTAGGTAATCGTTCCATATTTAGCCGCTCGCTGCAAGAGGCGCTTATAGATATGAAAGAGCGATCGCAACAGGGCATATTATTTATTCATAGACGCGGACACAGTACGTTTGTCTCGTGTCGCAGTTGCGGTTATGTGATGGAGTGTCCGAACTGCGATGTTTCTTTGGCTTACCATCATACCGAAGCCGAGGCGAGTAAACTATTGCAGTGTCATTATTGTAATTACGTGCGATCGCATCCCCGCAATTGTCCCGATTGCAGTTCGCCGTACTTAAAGTTTTTTGGAAGCGGTACGCAGCGAGTAGCGCAAGAATTAACACAGCAATTCCCCCAACTACGTTTTATTCGTTTTGATAGCGACACTACCCGCACAAAAGGCGCTCACCGCACTTTATTAACGCAGTTTGCCAATAAAGAAGCCGATTTATTGGTAGGTACGCAAATGCTAACTAAAGGGCTAGATTTACCGCAAGTAACTTTAGTTGGCGTAATGGCGGCGGATGGATTGCTGCATTTGGCAGATTACAGGGCTAGTGAAAGAGCTTTTCAAACCCTCACTCAAGTAGCTGGGAGAGCAGGTAGAGGTGACGATCCAGGGCGGGTAATTATTCAAACTTACACCCCCGATCATGCAGTAATTCAAGCGGTGCAACAACAGGAGTACGAGCCATTTATTGCTACTGAGTTAGCCGAAAGAGCGGCGCTCAATTACCCCCCCTACGGGAGGCTAATTTTATTGCGTCTAAGTAGCATTGATGCGGAGGTGGTGGAGCGAACGGCGTTGCAAGTAGCAGATAGGCTGCGTTCTTCTGAAAGTTACGAGATTCTTGGGCCAGCACCCGCCAGTATTTTGCGCGTAGCGAACCGTTACAGATGGCAAATTTTGCTAAAGTTTGCCGAGGAATCTTTACCACAATTGCCTAACTGGGAAGAAGTGCGATCGCATTGTCCGCCATCAGTTAGCTTAACTATTGATGTAGATCCGTTAAATATGATGTGATGAATAACTTTAGGAAGCCCCCTAACCCCCAATTCCGGGGGAGCAGGATTTCTTAAAGTCCCCCATTGTTGGGGGATTTAGGGGCGAACATTAAACCTCGATCAATTAACCGCAAAATATTATCCCTACCTTTCAATCTTCAAGCCAGATTGGACGCGCCATAAACTAGCATAAATTTTTTGCTGCGCTAATAACTGTTCGTGAGTGCCTTGTTCTACAAGTTTGCCGTATTCCATTACATAAATGCGATCGGCATTACGCACGGTAGATAGGCGATGAGCGATCGCAATTGTTGTTCTATTAACGGTAATTTTTTCTAACGACTTTTGAATCGCGGCTTCGGTTTCATTATCTACGGCGGAGGTAGCTTCGTCTAATATTAGTATCGGTGGATTTTTTAAAACTGCACGAGCGATCGCAATTCTTTGTCTTTGTCCTCCCGATAGCTTCTGTCCTCTTTCCCCCACAATGGTTTCGTAACCTTGAGGAAGTTCTTTAATAAATTCGTGTGCTTCAGCAATTTTTGCCGCCGCTACTATTTCTTTATCGGTTGCTGTAATTGTCCCGTAGGATATGTTTTCGCCTACTGTACCGTGAAATAAAAATACATCTTGACTGACTAGACCAATATGCGATCGCAAATTTTTAAAATCTAACTCGCGGATATCTACCCCATCTAAGCTAATAGTTCCCGATTGCACTTCATACAGCCGCAACAATAGCTTCACTAACGTACTTTTACCCGAACCTGTCGAACCAACAACAGCGATCGTTTTTCCGGCGGGAATATGTAACGATAGATTTTCAATTACTGGATTGCGACCGTTATAAGCAAAACTTACGTTCTCAAATTCCAACTCACCTTTTACTGAAGGTAAGGAAATATTGCCTGTATGAATTGCAATCGGCGTATCGAGTAAATTCATTACTCGTGTTGTGGAAGCCATCGCCCTTTGATATTGGTCGAAAGTTTCGCCTAATCTAGTCAAGGGCCATAATAAACGTTGAATTAAAAATACCAGTGTGCTGTAAGTACCAACAGAAATATCGCCCCTTACCGCCGCCAAACCGCCGTATAACAGCAAAGCTGTAAAACCCGCCAAAATAATCATGCGAATTAACGGTACAAAAGCCGCCGAAAGCGCGATCGCATGGCGGTTGCTTTGACGGTAAGCTTCGCTATCGTTCCTTAACCTAGCAATTTCGTAGTCTTCGGTAGTAAAACTTTTAATGGTTGTAATACCCGTCAAATTATTAGTTAGGCGCGCATTAAGTAAACCTACGGTTTCGCGTACCGCAGCGTACCTAGGGGCTAGACGACGTTGAAAAGTAATCGCCCCCCATAAAATAAATGGCATTGGTAGCATTGCCATCCAAGCCACCCCAGGAGCCAAAATAAAGAACGCACCGCCAATAATTAAGACGGTGGTAGTAACTTGAATTAAGTCATTTGCGCCCACATCTAAAAACCGTTCTAATTGGTTAATGTCATCGCTCAAAATCGACATCAAACCGCCTGTACTGCGTTCTTCAAAATAGGCAAGTTCTAATTCTTGCAAATGCTTATAAGCATCTAGTCGTAAGTCGTGCTGAATATTTTGCGCCAAGTTGCGCCACAACCGAGCAAAAGCATACTCAAACGCCGATTCTAGTATCCAAACAATCACTGTCAAGACAGATAAAAGCGCAAACTGTCCGAAGATATCTCGCACGCCGAAACGGGCAATAATTGAATCTTGTTGCTTGACGACGACATCTACTGCAATCCCGATTAAAGCTGGGGGTGCGAGATCGAATAACTTGTTTAAAACCGAGCAAATAGTCGCCAGCCAAAGAAGTTTTCGATACTTGCTACTGTAAGCAAGGAGACGCTGGAGCGGTTGATTGGTATTTGGTTGCCGAGAGGGCGATCGCACTGACACTATAAATAAACCTAGACACTAAACTTTAATAATAGAAGGTCAATAATATTGATGAATGCAAATTTTTTGTTATATGGCGCTAACGGCTATACAGGCGAATTAATTGCCCGGTTCGCGGTACAACAAGGGCTGCGTCCAATTCTAGCGACTCGTAACTCCCAAAAAGTAGCTCCTCTTGCTGCCGAACTAGGTTTAGACTACCGCGCCTTTGCTTTAGATAACGAACAAGCCATTGATTCGGCTTTAGCAGATATAGCTGTAGTGCTGAATTGTGCGGGGCCTTTTTCGCAAACTTCTGCCCCAATGGTTGCTGGCTGCTTACGCTCTCAAGCTCATTACTTGGATATTACAGGAGAAATTAATGTTTTTGAAGAAGTTGCTTCTCAAGATAAATTAGCAAAAACTACCGGGGTGATGTTGCTTCCGGGTGTAGGGTTTGATGTTGTTCCTTCTGACTGTCTCGCCGCCCACCTCAAAGGGCGATTGCCATCAGCAACGCGGTTAACCCTTGGTTTTCAAGCATTAGGACGCATCTCTAGAGGCACGGCTGCAACGATGGTAGAAGCGCAACATCAAGGAGGCAAAATTAGGCGCGATGGAGTTATAACCCCTGTTGCTGCGGCTTTTAAGACTCGCTCCATTGATTTTGGGCAAGGCAAAGTTGAAGCAGTCACAATTCCTTGGGGCGATGTAGCTACAGCTTTTTACAGTACGGGGATTCCCAATATAGAAATTTACGCCGTATTTCCTGCTTCTACACGAATTTTGGCGATCGCCAGTCGCTATGTTAGTTGGTTGCTAAAATTGCCCGCCGTGCAAAATTTACAAAAACAGTTAATTCAAAATCAACCTCCAGGGCCTAGTGCCATAGAACGCGCTGAAGGAAAAAGCTATTTATGGGGAGAAGTAGAAGATAGTTCAGGTAAACGATTAAGTTCTCTTTTGCAATGCCCAGAGGGTTACACTCTTACTACTTTAACGGCTTTAAAAATTGTCCAAAAGGTACTGGCGGGAAACTATACTTGCGGCTTTCAAACTCCATCTAAAGTTTACGGCGCAGACTTTATTTTAGAATTTCCTGGTGTTGTGCGTGAAGATATAGAGTGACGCGTTAAATGAGAGCGGAAAATTGAAAGATAGAGACGACCAATCTTGGCAAGGTATAGTTGGAGGAGCGATCGCGGCTATATTACTTTTAGTTGCTCTTAATGCTTTTGTGATTATTAATCCGGGGGAAGCGGGAGTAATTAGCATTTTGGGTAAAGCTAGAGATGGAGCTTTACTTGAAGGTATCCACGTTAAGCCGCCCTTTATATCTGTAATCGATATTTACGACTTAACGGTGCAAAAGTTTGAAGTCCCAGCGCAAAGTTCCACCAAAGACTTGCAAGACTTATCGGCTAGATTTGCCATTAACTTTCGCCTCGATCCCACTCAAGTTGTGGAAGTAAGGAGAAAGCAAGGAACTTTGCAAAATATTGTCTCAAAAATTATTGCCCCGCAAACCCAAGAATCGTTTAAAGTTGCCGCCGCCAGACGAACTGTAGAAGAAGCAATTACGAAAAGAAACGAACTAAAGCAAGACTTTGATGAAGCTTTGGGAGCTAGATTAGATAAATACGGGATTATAGTTTTAGATACTAGCGTCGTTGATTTAACTTTTTCTCCTGAATTTGCTAAAGCCGTAGAAGAAAAGCAAATTGCCGAACAACGGGCGCAAAGAGCCGTCTATGTAGCTCAAGAAGCCGAACAAGAAGCCCAAGCAGATATCAATCGCGCTAAAGGTAGAGCCGAAGCGCAAAGACTATTAGCAGAAACTTTAAAGGCGCAAGGGGGTCAGTTAGTATTGCAAAAAGAAGCAATCGAAGCTTGGCGCACTGGCGGCGCTCAGATGCCTAAAGTTTTGGTTATGGGTGGTGACTCTAAAAGCAGCGTACCGTTTTTGTTTAATCTAGGTAATGTTCAAGAATAGAATACTGGCAAAATTCAGTAATATGCCTCCTGGATATCTTTGCACGTTTACCTAGCCCACCTGGGGCTGAAACCCCAGGCTAATAGCTAAAGTCGGATTAAGCCCACTCTTTAGTTACAAGTCTAAGCAAGGTAATTGAAGAAGATTACCCTTTATGCCATTGAAGAATGATAAGGACTTGTAAGCTTATCCAACTGCTGAACTAATAGACTGAGGAATAAACCAACATCTGTAACAACACCCACCGATTCTACCGAACCGCGATCGCTTAATTTGGTCACTACCGCCGGGTTAATGTCTACGCAAACCATTTTTACCCCCGCCGCCGTCATATTTCCGACTCCAATTGAGTGCAGCATGGAAGATAGCATTAATACCATATCCGCACCTACTAATAGCTTTGAGTAATCTTCTTGAGCTTTAATTAAATTCATCTGCGTATCTGGCAATGGGCCATCATCGCGGATAGAACCTGCTAACGAAAAAGGAATATTGTTTTTTACGCACTCGTACATGACACCGCCAGTCAAAGCGCCGCTTTCTACAGCTTTAGCAATACTGCCATAACGACGAACGTTATTAATTACCTTTAAATGGTGGCGATGTCCGCCGCGTACGCTTACCCCACGCTTCATATCCACACCTAAAGATGTCCCCATTAGGTTTTGTTCCATATCATGAACGGCGATCGCATTTCCTCCTAGCAGCGCTTGCACGTAACCTTCACGCACCAATCTAGCCAGGTGTTCGCCGCCACCTGTATGAATCACTACAGGCCCCGCCGTCACTACCACCTTACCCCCTTGATCGCGGATTTGGCGCAATTCCCAGGCTACTTGTTCAACGACAAGCTCTACTCTGCGTTCGCTAGAAACTCCCGCCGACATGAAGCTAAATTCTTGAGTATTGCGTTGTTCGCGTGCTTCAAGTTTGCGGACGGTGCGAATACCTAAAACATCTACTACTACTTGTTCGTCTACTTCTAAGTCGCGCAACAGCTTGCACCGAGCCACTATCCCGGTGGGAGTTTTCTTTACTGCTACCGCGCCATCCATGCGCTGAGATTGAACTTTTATCCATTCGCCATCAATCCTTACTTCAGTCGGATAAATGGTTGTAACATAAAACTCATCGGGCGATACCCCAGCTTGAACAACCGGCTCTAACTTTGCGTCGCGCTCATCTTGGGGCAAATCTACGGCTCCAAGGTCGATTAATTGCGATAAAATCCCTTCCATTACTTCATGGGATGGCGCAGATACCTTAACTTCGGCGGCGGAGGTGCTTTGTCTTTGTTCTCCCAAATTAAAATTGAGGACTTTAAAACTACCGCCACTTTCTACGACTAAATCTAAAGCCTGATTGATTAAGCCCGAATCGAGCAAATGACCTTCTAGGCGAATTGTGCGGCTTTCTACCGATACATTGGCGCTAACTTCTGCTCTTACAGGTTCCGTTACCCGCAGCGTTAGGCACTTCGCCGCGCCACCAGCTTTAAGAAATTCTGTTAATGGGGTTTCTATTACTTGAAATCCCACCGCCGTCAGACGCTCTTTTAAAGCAGCGCTGGCTTTATTCATCACAACGATGGAATTAATATTTACCGAGTTACAGGCAAAATTTACCGCGTCCGCTTCGGTAATAGCGATTCGCTTTGCTTCTGGTACGCGCATCTCAATTACGCGGTTGGAGTAAGCATCAAAAGCGGCAGGGTAATATAATAAATAGCCGCCACTAAGCGGACAAAAACAGGTATCTAAGTGATAAAATCGCTCGTCCATTAATCGCAGAGATAATACTTCAATATCTAGCCATTTTGCTAAATAAGGGTGCGAATCGAGTTCCGAGCGAAAGCCGTAACCAGCCCACAGCCAGCGTCCTTCCCTATCTAATAGCGCATCGCCGTG
>Ga0181464_1000337_pt1 | contig 19065 bp, 11 predicted proteins | sample InSIn2gowninarea_FD_119074 | JGI IMG/M metagenome (GOLD analysis project Ga0181464, IMG submission 119074) | Clean room microbial communities from NASA Spacecraft Assembly Facility at Jet Propulsion Laboratory, Pasadena, California, USA -... ...
AAATCTGCACATAAGTACACCTATAGAGTTAAAACCCTAACTGTGACATAACAGAACCTCATAAAAATGTTCATTAAACAGAGAAGCTAATGATTGTTCACATATTAATATGTAAGTAACCAAGACCTTTATTTTAATTCAAAATAGTTAAAGAAACGAAGCAATACAAAGATATACCTTGAGAGTTAAGGGTTTATATCTTAAAAACCCTAGTCATAGCAATAAAAAGAAAAGGAAAAAAGGAATCGATTTAAGGAAAAAAACCTAGAGAGAGAATGTTTGTGTAGATAGGAAATTACCTTAAACAAATTTAAATTTGTTCTTCCAAAAGAGTCGAGTGTCAAGAACAAAATATTCTTTGGAAGATTAAGAGCATAGAGACGACCGCAGGAAACTTTTAAAAAATACCTATGATGAAAACAAGAGGGATTAAAACCATGGAAAACCAACTTTGAAGAATGAAAGTAACAATGAAACTTATAAGAACAAACATATAAATTACATGATGAGAAGTTACATGCAAACTCGTGAATATCTTGCACATGGCCAAGATAAATCTAAAATATCCTCATAGAATAATTTATGGCTGATGACCTGAATTGTTAAACGAACCCAAATGTAGGCAAAGAAATGCCAGATATACCTGCAAGTAAGCAAAATGAAAACAATGAGTCTTTATGAAATCGATTATAAATGAATAACTCTTTGTCAAAAACTAATTATAATTACCTCAGATGAAACTCCATAAGATATTTTAGGGTTTGATCTCAACCATCGATATTAGCATATGTCTAAGCCTGTGTGTTAATACCGTAGAGAGACACAGGTTTGTGGAATGGCACACCACATATGTGGAAGAGTCTAGAATTCATAAAGTTTATAATATATCACATGAATCCCGAGTGCAGGAATTTCAAAACATATATTGATGGTGATGATGGTGGTGGTTAACGTCCACTGAGACCAAATTGGTCTATCAGACCGACAATTTTCTTAGTTTTTAATTATCTGGCTCCTCGTCTTTCTTGGCGAGATTGGTGCTATAGATTTCTTTTTTTACTCTACGGTCTTCCAACTTCCTTTATCTTGCATCTCTTCTGGTTCTTGGGATATTGGTGTCTTAGCTTTGTGATTAATAACCCTTGGAAACCCAAAGATATAAAAAGAATATAAAGCGATGCAAACAATATCATGTTGAACCATTGTAAACGATATTACCAGGTAAAATATTTGATACAAAAGGTTATGTTATGCTTATATGTTTTGGAATGGAGAAATAAAACAAGGTACGTTAAGCATGGCATGGTTACAATGGTTGCTAATAAAACATAAGTGGTATCGTGAACTTAGGTTCGAATCACATGTATAAATTATGAATATATAAATACAGTGAACCTAAATCCTTTTATGTTTTTAATATGTAACTTGAGATTAGAAGACAAATATAAGTGTAACTTGAGATTAGAAGAGAAATATAAGTAAATCATATGGTGTAAATGGAAACTATAAAGAAATGCAAATGAGAAAACTTATCATGCCAACTATTTAGTTAGAACAATTTTACATAGAAATGGAACTCCTTGATGAGTTAAATAATGTGCATAATGTAGATACACCATTATATTTTGGAATTGAAAAATTAAGTAGAAAGTATTGTATTAGACAAAAAGAAACTTTACCCAAATGACAAGGTAAAGGAAAGAATGTTTTGCAAAAAGATTTCTATAAAAGAATACAAAGATAAACCTTAATAACAAATTAAAATTATGTGAATAAAGGGATATAGTATGGGAGTAGTTTTACCTACTCTATCTAATATTAATTTATTTTTTTTGGTTAATGAGGGTTGTTACAAGTGGTATCAGAGCTGTAGGTTACAACATTGGGCCTTCTATGGGTCCTAAAATGAAATGCTATTTTCTGTGTGATATACAAATAATTAAACAACTGTTAAAGATTTGAATTATGGTTGAAGATAACAATGGAAACCTTCTATAGGGTCGACTAGGGAAGGTAAGGAGCATAACACTGAATTGGGAATGATGGGAGGATAAACCAGTAATACAGATGATCATAAATCTGAAATGCTATAGGTATTTCATAGCTTGAAGGAAAAATTAGATAGTACTAAAGAAAATCAAGGAAAATTGTCCAAAGAAAAAGATGAACGAGAGGATATTAATGGGTACATACTAAAAAATTGGAAGGAAATAGTAGTAGTAGGAAGGCTGGAAAAAATCATAGGAAAAGATTTAGAAGTGAATCTACTAACATAACTAATTCTCTAACTTCTAGTGAAAGTTAAACACTTGGGTTTGATGAAAAGGAGCAACAAAAATATGATAATAATAGTACCTTTGTGTCAAAAAATAAAAAGAGAAAATCTTAGTTGTAAGGGGAATTAAAAAAGATCATACCTCCAAACTTTGATGGAGAATTTGAAGAGGGGGTAGAAGCTTGACTTTTGAATATGTCAAAGTATTTCGAGGTCTACAATTACCCTAGCAACTTGAGGGCCATATTGGCTACATACCAGCTAATTGGTAAAGCAACCTTGTGGTGGGAGGAAAGTAAAGCCATAAAGAGAATTGAAAGAAAAAAATTGACATGGAAATTATTTAAAAGGGAATTTAAAAAGAAGTACTTAACATAAAGATACTTCGGTGAGAAAGACAAATATTTCCATGATCTAAGGTTGGGACAATCAACCATGGATTAATTTGAAACAAGTTCATGAGTTTTTTGAGATACGTACCATACTTAAAAGAATGAAAGGAAAAAATACAAAGATTCATTAGTTGTATGCCTTTTTCATATAGGGAGAGGATTGAATTTGAAAATCCAAAAACCATGGATGAGACTACAAGGAAGGAAAAATTGTGCTTCAACCTTAACAAACAGAAGAGTGATAATTCTAAAAATGAAAAGTTCAATGTTAGAAATGGATTTCAGAAACTTTCATTTTACAACATTTTTTAGAAGTAATCAAGGGGGAAACTATAGCAAAAGTGTAAATCAAGAAAAAAACTTAGGAAAAAAAATTGGGCAAGAAATATGAATGGGAAATAGGAATTTTGGTTAATGAACTAGGCCACTAATCAAGTGTTAGGGCTACAATGAGAACCATTGGTGGAGGGATTTTCCAGAAAATCCTGTAAACAAGAAAAAAATAGTAAACGACATGCAAGAAGCCTCTATAGTTAATGATATTGCTTGCAATATATCGAAGATTAGTGTAGCGCTGGATGGAAGACAAGAAAATCATTAGTCCACTACGGTGGAGATCCTAGGTAAACATTTTGAGAAAAATATGATTGTGGTAGTTGATATTGGTTATACTTTAAGTTATATTTCCCCTGCTACAATTAAAAAATGTGGAATTAGAAAGGACAAGCAGAATAAGGATTAGTACAAATGACCACAAGAGCTAAAAGAAAAGTTACTGAAATAAGTAAATATTGTTCATTAGATCTGAATGGAATGAATACGGAATTAAATTTTAACATTCTACCTCTGGGGTCTTATAATGTTCTTGTTGGTATGGATTGGTTATAACCACATAGTGTAATTTTGAATTGTTTAGAGAAGTCTTTCACCTACATTAATTATGAAGGGGAGGCTTGTACAATAAAAGGAGATCCAAGGGCTATTTTTGTGAGGCAAATATTTGCCTTATAGTTAAAAAAAATGTGCTCGAAAAAGATGTCAAATGTTTGTAGTCCAAATTGAAGACCTTTCTAGAAGTAATCAGAAACCATCTTTAGAGGATTATCCTATATTGGAACAATATAAGGATATACTTCTTAAAGAAATGCCAGGACTTCCTCCAAGAAGGGATATAGACCTCACCATTGATGTCATTCTGGAGTAGTTCAGTATCAAAATCCCCATATAGAATGAGCATTCCTAATTTTATGGAGTTAAAAATTCAGTTACAAGAGCTACTATATAAGAAGTATATAAGACCTAGTGTATCACCTTGGGGTGCACCAATATTGTTTTTTAAGAGGAAAGATGGAACCCTTAGACTTTGTATATATCATAGGAAATTCAATAAAATGACCATAAAAACAAGTATCCTTTACCTTAGATTGATGACTTGTTTGACCAAGTCAAGGGAGCTTCAATTTTCCCAAAAATTGATTTAAGATCTGGATACTATCATATTAGAATCAAGGATGAAGATATTCAAAAAATAACATACTTCCATTTGGAATTACTAATGCACCAACCACTTTCATGTGTCTGATGAATGGTGAGCTTAGTACATTTATGAAATTTTTTTTCACTATATTCCTAGATGACATTCTGGTTTACTCAAAGAATAAATAAGAACATGATAAACATTTACAAATTATTCTTCAAAGTCTTATAGAAAATGAGTTTTATGCTAAGTTTAGCAAGTGCTCATTTTACCAAAAATAGATTCACTACCTAGGACATGTAGTATCTGAGGAAGGGATTGTTGTGAATCGAGAAAGATAAAGGCTATTATAGAGTGGCCATTGCCTAAGGATGTAGCCAATATCAGGTATTTCATCGGAATTACAGGTTATTACAAATTATTCATAGAAGGCTTTTATAAACTAGCATATCCAATCACTTCTTTAGAAAATAAGGGAACAAAATTTGAATGGAATCAAAAGTGTCAGGTTAGCTTTGAGAAATTAAAGAAACTATTTTTTTTAAGGAATGAGTAGATTATATTAATCAAAATATGGTATATGGGCTAGAACCCTTACAATCATAGACAAAATATCATCTTCCATGCTTCATAACTATTCAAAAAGAGTTGTATTGCTACCCTACATGTAGCCTACTATACCTTTAACAGAATTTATCTTATGCTATCTCAAAAAAAGCCATTATATACTATTGTTCGACATAACATTAAACAAAGAAAGTTTCTAAACAACAACTACATTCCTAACTATCTGTATGCAACTTCATTCCCAATTTCTTCCTCTTTCTGCGTTTGAATTTCTAGAAGCTGCTCCTTAGGTTCGCTTAACAGAATTGTTCCTAAAGAGGATGGCTCCTACAAGCCCGAGACCTCCTTCAAAATTCCCATTGTCGCTGCCTCTACCACAACCTCACTTCCATCAACCCTTAGAGTCAAATTATTAACTTTGGTGGACAATATTTCCACCAGAAGGTGAATCTGCTCCATATCCTTGCACAATGATTTTATTTCCCTTGAAACTAGAAAGAAATGGGTGTGTGCCTCGAGAAATTTTTTATCCTTGACCCTATCCATATTTCTAATGTGTTCCTCCCCTGTGATCTTTGCCTCCAAAATTTCACCACCCTCAACATTCAACAACGCCATGCTCCTTTGTAAATGAATTTTGAGAAATATTTTATGCAACTCCAACCTTGACGCTTTCCATTTATATTGGGTGGATAACCCCACTCGTTTTTCAATTTCCATCAAAGAGCATTAAAATTTTTCCAGACTCTAGAAATAAATCAAAATTACCAGTTCTCTGCAACATATCCCTCGCCTGATGCTTGGTCCAACTCCTCAAGTGGATGTAGGAGATACAAACATGAGGAGAGCTATATCCCAATGCAGGAGCACGTGGGTTATGACACCATATGTCCTCGCTCATGACGAGAGATCCAATAATTAACCACCTAGAGGGATGGTTTATCTCTGTCTCCAAAGCCATGAGCTTCCAAATCATCACCTTCCTTAACGATTCTTCATGAATGATATTTAAAACCAAGGAATGCCTTGATGCTTGCTCCTCTTGTCTTATCGTAAGGGATATCTTGCCAACCATCAAAATATTAATCCTATCAATAATCATGGAATGTATTGGAATGTTATTTTTCCTTGTTCTGGGAGAAGAGAACCCTGATCAAGGTCTATCCCTATATTGGCCTGTTCATGGTCTGCAATATTATTATTTTCTATTTTAACATGATAGCAGGATATAGATTCAAATTTTTGGAGCTGAATTCATATTTGCTCATCTAAAGGGGACAAATATTTTTGGGCCATATATTTTTCTTTATGGAAAGTCTCCCATTAAAATGAGATGATCAATTCTCCTTTCTAGCACTAATTCTAATCCTTGCCACAAAGTGAGTTCTTCTTCTTTATTATTGGTGGTTTTCCTAATCCTCATGAAAATTTCATCTTTGTTTCTTCATTGGGGATTATTAGCACCCTTCCCTCTCCTCCTTCCCCCAAATTTCCTTTTGGTGTGCCATCAAAGGATAATTTTTCCCTTCCAAGAGTGTTGCACCATGTTTGGAACTAATCCTTCTCTAGTCTAATTGCATATGATGGGATTTTATTCTTGAAGATTCCAACATGATGAATAGGTTTAATAGATTTGGTCCATTCCACTTCCTCCAAAGAGATCTCGTCCCTTTCATTGAGGTCAAGGCCTTTAGAGGACATGACCTCAAACAACAACTATGTTGCATTCATAGCTGTTGTAGATGGATCAGGGTTAATACTCGAGAAGATCATCTTATTACGTGATAACCAAATGGACCAACATATATAATTTGGGATGGAAACCCAACTTCAAACAATAAATGAGTCAACTTTACATTTCCAAGGGTATAAATATCTCCATATCTCGACATATCTATCCAGTTATGGGGAATGAATTGAACCGAAATTATTGATTTTATGGAAATATTCCAAACCTTAATAGTGAAGGGGCATAAGAAGAAGATGTGTTGTATATTATCCTCTGTTGCCTTTCAAAACACACACCTTGAGGGACCTTGGATTTTCTACGATATTAAATTCTTTGCTATCAATATATTACCATGACCTAACTCCCAACATGAAGTATTATCTTTAAGTAATCCATCTTTATTCCATATTTCACCCCAGCTCTTGGATTGTGGGGGATAGGGGAGGTGAAAAATTAGTATTTCATAACTATCCTTCATTGTATAGAATGGATTTTCCCTCCCTTCCATATTATTTATCATATTTATGCCTTTTGGAGCTCTTGTAAGAGATTTCTACTAGGAAAAAGATGCATCGACACATTGGGACACTTCCAAGCTTTGCATGAGTCTTCATGGTCCCATTCTAATATGTTTTCTAACCTTTGAAGACCATGATCCTCTATCCAACATGCCAACTCTAAAAAATTAGTATCTTCACATAAATATGTGGCTGAGGGGATTTGATCCTTCAATAATTGGATACACTTCCCATTACTAGATTGCCATCCCAAACACTACAAAATATAGGAATTTTTTCTTTACAAAGCTTCCAAATATTCGAGCCGCCTGGCTCCCAAGATTCATTCTTTGATATGAGAAACCTATTTTTATGGAAATATTTCCTCAAGAATGCAGTCTTCCACCAATCTTTCGACTTTGAGAGAAGTTTCCATATGAGTTTTGCTCCCAGGACCAAATTTGCGTACTCAGGGTATTTGATTTATAAACCTCCATATTTCTTTTGGAGCCTCACTATAGTCCAGTTTATTAAGTGAAAATGATGCTCATTCCCCTTCCCTCCTTGCCACAAAAAATTATTTATCATGCTACGTACTTATTTGATTGGATATTCCTTAAGGAGCAAGAAACCCAAATCCAATATACACCAAGAGTGAGGATAGAACCAATTTTATGAGGATTGTCTTCCTTGTTACATTCAACCACTGTGCACCCCACTAGATGATTCTTTCCTTGATATTTTGTATGAATAATTCCAAATATTCACTATTTTATAAGCCCAAATAAATTGGAATACCTAAATAAGTAAAGGATTTCCAGTTTCTTGCTACCGAGAACCCCATAACTCAAGCAATATCTTGCAGGGCAACTTCCAAACAATTCCAACCATACAAATGAATCTTTATTTTATTCATAAACCCTCCAGAGAAGTGAAAATAGGAGTCCAACATATTTTTGAAACTTATTGTTATAATTTTAGAGGCCCCTCCAAGCAACAACGTGTCATCCACAAATTAGGAATGATTATTTCTTGCGATACTTAATCTTGGGAGACTTCACTCATAGCTAGTTCCATATTTCTTCTTAGATTTTCTACCACTATAATATATAGTGTAGGAGAAAGGGGATAACCTTTCCTTAAACCTCTCGAAGTTGAGAAGAAGGGGGTGGGTCTTACATTAACTAACAGAACTATCTAGGGTGCACTAATACATGCTTTAATCCATTGCAAATTTTTTTGACAAAAATATTTCCATAACGAGAAAGAGGAAAGAATGATTTACCCTGTCAAAGGTATTGGCCATATCAAGCTTGATCACAAGTCTTGCTTCTCTAGCTTCTTTTCTTGAAGGAATTGGTTCTTGTACCAATACTATATTGTCAGGAATATTCCGTTGCTGCATAAATCTTCCATGGTTCTTGGCTATGAAGGAGGAAAGAAATTTCTTTAGCCGATTAGCCATCACCTTTGTTAAGATGTTGTAAGTTGCATTAAATAGAGAAATGGGATGAAATCGTGAAAAATTAATAGGATTCTATTCTTTGGGGATAAGGGCCAGGAAGGAGGAATTTATTCCTCCACCCAATTTCTTTTTTACCCTTGAATTATTCAACATACGAAGGAGATCTTTTTCTATCAGAGGCCAAAAATTTAATGTGAATCCATCTGACCTAGGAGCCTTATCTAGATCTAAGGCCCAGATTAATTCCACCACCTCTTCCTCTTCTATTGGCTTTGATTAGATCGATGTTCTCTGCCTGTAAGATTACATTAGGGAGTTCCTTTAAAATACCATTCACCTAATCCATTGGAATGGGGTCGGCCTTGTATAATGATTGAAAATAATTATAAGCCTCCAATTTGATGTCTTCAAAGGTGGTGATCTTTGGTCTTCCTTCCAAAGATATTTCTTTGGCATGATTTTTGGATTCTCAAGCCCGAGCTTGCTTGTGGAAAAAGGTAGTGTTCAAATTGCCATCCTTCAACCAAAATCTTCTGGAATTTAGCCTCCATAATTCCTCTTCTTTTCTACTTGCTGAGAATATACTCCTGGTTAAATCCCATTATTTTTTTAGATATTTTACTTCCACCTTGGCTGATTCCAAATATTCACTATTTTACAAGCCCTAAGAAATTGGAATACCTAAATAAGTAAAGGATTTCCAGTTTCTTGCTACCGAGAACCCCATAACTCAAGCAATATCATGTAGGAAAACTTCCAAACAATTCAAACCATACAAATAAAAATTTATTTTATTCATAAACCCTCTAGAGAAGTGATAATAGGAGTCCAATATATTTTTGAAACTTATTTCTATAATTTTAGAGGCCTCTCCAAGCAAGAGCGAGCCATCCACAAATTGGGAATGATTTATTTCTTTAATATTTCTTGCGATACTTAATACTGGGAGACTTCACTCCTATTTAGTTCCATATTTCTGCTTAGACTTTCTACCATTATAATATCTAAAATAGGAGAAAGGGGATATCCTTTCCTCAAACCTCTCGAAGCTGAGAAGAAGGGGGTGGGTCTTCCATTAACTAGCATAACTATCTAACGAGCACTAATACATGCTTTAATCCATTGCATAAATCCTTGACAAAAACCCAACTTTTCCATAATGAGAAAGAGGAAAGAATGATTTACCCTGTCAAAGGTACTGGCCATATCAAGCTTGATCACAATTATTGCTTCTCTAACTTCTTTTCTTGAATGAATTAGTTCTTGTATCAATATTATATTGTCAAGAATATTCCTTTACTGCACAAATCCTCCATGGGTCTTGGCTATGAAGGACGAAAGCAATTTCTTCAGTCGATTAGTCATCACCTTTGTTAAGATATTGTAAGTTGCATTAAATAGAGAAATGGGATGAAATCGTGAAAAATTAGTAGGATTCGATTCTTTGGGGATAAGGGCGAGGAAGGAGGAATTTATTCCTCCACCCAATTTATTTTGTACACTTGAATTATTCAGCATACGAAGGAGATATTTTTTTATCAGAGGCTAGAAATTTAATGTGAATCCATCTGACCTAAGAGCCTTATCTAGATCTAAGGCCCACATTACTTTTACCACCTCTTCCTCTTCTATTGGCTTTGGTTAGATCCATGTTCTCAGCATATGAGATTACATTAGGGAGATCCCTTAAAAAAATGTTCACCTAATCCATTGGAATGGGGTCGGCCTTGTATAATGATTGAAAATAATTATAAGCCTCCAATTTGATGTCTTCAAGTTGGTGATCCTTGGTCTTCCTTCCAGAGATATTTCTTTGGCCTGATTTTGGATTCTCGAGCCCGAGCTTGCTTTTGGAATAAGGTAGTTTTCAAATCACCATCCTTCAACCACAAGCTTCTCGAATTTAGCCTCCATAATTCCTCTTCTTTTCTACTTGCTGAGAATATACTCCTGGTTAAATCCCATTATTTTTTTAGATGTTCTACTTCCACCTTGGATGATTCCATAACCTTGTGATGCTCTTCTGATTGACATACCATATCTCTCCTTTCTTGCCTGAGCGATTTATAATTTTATTCTAGCCATTTCCTTAGGGAATTTTTGATAGCTTGAAGTTTACTTTCCCATACAAATGTCAGAGACCTTTTCACTGAGGCAAGCCAGGTTTGGTGGATTAGATCCATTACTCCTTCCTCTTGAATCCATGTTAGATTGAATGGAAAGGGAATTGGACCCAATTTTTTTACTTTCTCCATATGTAAAGATATAGGGCAATGGTCTGATTCCCCTTGTGCTATGATGAATGATTTTCTCTCGAGCCCTTTTAAATTCCATTTTGAATGAATGGCTGCCATATGAATATCCCCTTCCCAACAATTGGTCCAGGTATATTTTCCAACTTTAGGAGCTACATCAAATAGATCCCATTATGTTATCACATCCCCCATGTGTTCTCTAAAAGGTTATCTTAGAATACTTCCTTCGATTTTCTCTACCGAACTTAAATAGTGTTAAAATCACCTCCTATCACCGCAGTTTGATGCATACTTTAAATTTTATCTCCTCAAATGAGTCCAAAAATTCAACCTTATGGCCATATAAGACTGAAGCATATACATTTACCACTGGGATGCATTCCCTTGTATCCTTGAGATTCAAGAGGACCATTATCTAGTGTTGTGATTTCTAAAATTCAACACAAGACAAGTGCTCTTCCAACCAAAGGGTACATAATCCTCCTGACGCACCTTTCAAACTTTGAGCTATTCCAACACTTCCTCTCCATACCGCATCCATCATCCTTATAGCCTCTTATCTTCCAACTTGGTTTCCTGAATAAAAAAGACCCAAGGTTTTTCTTGCTAGGGATTTTACAGGGCTCCCCAGACCCCTTATGTTCCAGGATAATAATCTCATTGGAAGTAGGGATTTGAGCCACTCCCCCATCTGGGCCCGCTGATCCTTTACCTCCTTTTCCTTTCAGAATTCCCTAATATTATAGGTTAATTGCCCAATTTCTTATTCTTCTCCGCTTCTCATTCTTTGACTTGTTTCCTTTGTGGACTACCAACTTTGTTCTTTGTACTCTGTGTTTCATGTCTATTGCCTTTGTTAACCCATACTAAATTTTTGGGCCATATGATGAGTGATTACGCTGACTATTTCTTCTACTACATTGACACTAGGGAATTTTGAGGGTATTTTAGGCTAAGCAGGACCTAGATTCCCCTTCGGGATTAGGTCTAAGGCCTGTGGATAGATTCCTTCATTAATATCCCCATCTTCAATTTCCTCACCCTTCTCTTCATTCCCATGTTCTTCGACCTCTTCCCCTGCAATTGGATCTCTTGTTCCTTCCTCATTCTAATTTCTCAAGACATTGAATGAGTTCAAGGAGTTTGAAGCCACATTATTTCCATGCTTAGGAGTGGGTTTTGATGCAACATTCTTACCTTTCCCAATTTTCCTTTGGTTTTTCTATTTCTCTTCCATAAGAGTGGATGGGTCAGGACCCTTATTGTATGGTATCTTGCTACAATCATGAGAAAAGTGACCATACTCATGGAATTATTTGCATTTAAAGGGGATGTACTGATAATCCAAGATCTGTTGACGTTTCTATTTTCCTAGGGTTATATTTATTTATGTAGGTAATCCTTTCTCTAAATCCACCTCCACATAGATTTTTTCGCAAGTGAATTGAAACCCTTTAGGCTCTTCCTTGTATATGTAGCAACCTACTCCATTTCCAATAGCCCTAAGGCAATCGTCATTCCAACACGACAAGGGGAAGCTTGGAAACTTGACCCATAATAGAATAACAGTTGGGACATCCTCATCTAGATTGAAGTCCAACATCCATTTATTCAGGTACATTCCCCTCGAGTTGAATAAATAAGGCCCATTATAGAAGATCACATCTCGATCCTCTTTTAGCTCAAATAAGAAGGCAAAAAAACAATTTCCAACATCATATAGAGCTATATTCCCTTTTGATCATTGAACTCCAATTCTTATCAATCCAAATTTCCATGGACATTGATGAGGGTGACATACCTGTAATTTTTTTCAATTAGTGCTCACTCGGAATATGCCAAAGAAGTTCTTCGGGCTCCAACTGGGAGGGAAATGTCAGAAATCTCATCATTTTGTTTGAAAAAATGTAACTGCGATGTCGCGGTATTCACACATTTTGGCAAAGAAGCCACCAGGGCCTAAAATTCCGACGCTTCTTCCTCTACCAAGGGGGATGAGTGTAAGGGAGGTGGGGAGGGAGAGGGTGAGGGTGGGGATCCCCATCCATTGTAGCCATTGGGAACTAGGGTTTCAGAAGGTGAGGGATCAAAATAAATAATTGAGAACTAATAAATTAAAGCAACTATTAGCTATTACTCCAATTGTAAAATTAGTTGATCCCAATAAAGACTTTATAGTCTATACAAATTCCTATAAGGAAGGCTTGGGGGGAGTTATAATGCAAGAAGGCCATGTAATAAGTTATGAATCCAAAAAGCTAAATGATCATGAGAAGAATTATGCCACAGTGACATAGATCTAGCAACTATCTTTCATGCTCTAAAAATTGGGGACATAATCTCATAGGAAGAAAATTTCAGTTAAAAACTGATAATGTCAGCCTTAAATACATATTTTACTAGCCAAATTTGAATGCTAGGAAAGCAAGATTGACGCCATTCCTCAGTGAATATGACTTTGAAATCATGCACATTAAGCAAAAGGAGAACAAAATTGTTGATGCTTTAAGCAACAAATCAAATCATATTTGTGCCATTTCTAGAACTAGTTGAGAAACAAATCTGGTAGAAAAGATTAAATCAATCGCAAATTTTGATTAAGAATACATGAAAATCAAAGAAAAATTTAGAAATCTAATATGTTAGATGAAGAAGGGAGTGATATTTCAGTGAATGATTAGGATCTATTAATGAAAAATGATAGAATTTAGTTTCCTAATGATCCAGATGAAAATATTTGTCCTATATGAACTTCATAAGAAGCATATAACAAGACATCCTGGTTACCGAAACCTGATAACTACATTAAGAAAATAGTTTTATTGGACTAACTTGAAAACATAAACAACACAAATATGTTGCCAAGTGCTTGAAATGTTAAAAGGTTAAGAATTCCCATCAACATCCAACTGGGTTGTTACAACCTTTACCCATTCCATAATGGAAATGGGAAATAATATCAATGGACTTCATCAGTGATTCACCAAAAAATAGGAAGCAACATGATTCTATTATGGTAGTGGTAGAAAAAATCAGTAAAGCATCGCATTTTATTCTTGTAAAATATGCTTCATGGCCATTAAAATAGTAGAAATATTCATGAGGGAGATTGTTAGACTCCATGGTATGCCAAAAACTATGATTTTAGGTCGTGGTGCCAAGTTCACTTCCAAATTTAGGAAGGGTTTATTTGAAGGCATGGGAATTTTTTTTTTTTAGCATAGCCTATCATCCTCAAACTGATGGTCATATAGAAAAGACCAATCATATCTTAGAAGATATGTTGAGAATGTATGTCGTGGATAGACCCACTAAGTGGGAAGAATATCTCCACTTAGTTGAGTTTTCCTATAATAATGGATATCACACTTGTTTGAAAATAATTTCTTTTGAGGTTTTTTATGGAAGATGATGCAAAGTACCTTTGAGTTGGGACCATCTTAGGGATAGGTTAGTGTTGGGACAAAATAAGTTAAAATAGATGGAAGAGGTGGTCAGACAGGTAAAGCAAAATTTGAAAACAACTCAGGATCGACAAAGTAATTATGTAGAATTGAAAATAGTTTAAAAGGAATTCAATATTAGTGGTCATGTATACTTAAAAGTGAAAAAAAAGAAAATCACACTTAAACTTGGCAATTGTGCCAAGCTATCATCCAGATACTATGGACTTTTTCAAGTGTTAACAAAGATTGGACCAATATCCTATCAACTTGCTCTTCCAGTAAACATAAAAATTCATAATGTAATGTATCTTTATTAAAGAAATATGTACATGGATCAACTCATATAAATAATTGGAATGTACAAGTAGAACCAAAGGGAGAGTTCTTGGCAAAACCTCTACATATTCTAGATCAGAGGGTAGTCACTCTTCAGAATAGAAACATAGCTCAAGTGAAAGTTCAACAGAAGCATTTCAACCTAAAAGAGACAACTTGGGAGTTGGAGGATGCTTTTAAAGAAGCATATCTATCTTTATTTTAGAAAGATGAAATGGATTCTGGAATTTGTGAGCAAACACTAGGATTATGTAAAACTCAAGCACGGGAGAATGTGATATCCTCCTTCTATATGAATGTTGTTTTTATTTTAAATAACCTATTTGGAAAATAGTTTATTGGTTTTTTATTACTGATAAATATTAAATGTGAATTTGTAAATTATTATCTTGGTAATGAAATAAAGGAATCTGAAATTTAATACTAAATCTACACCTGGCTGAGAAATATAAGGTTGCAAGATAATATGGATATTGATTACCCTATTTATTAAGTCCTAGGCATATAATATAATTGATTAGATTATTTATGATTATGTAAATGATTGATCCATAACTTCCCTTAAAGAGTGGATTATGTATTTGAGAGTGGGATGTAGAGCTCATAAATGAGTTAATAACTACCCGCCACTGTTGGGTGAGGTGAAGGTGGTTACTAGCTAGCAATTGAGTGTGTAGATGGGTAATCCATTCTATATTTCTTATTGGAAAAAAGAGTAACATAGTGTTGAACTAATGAAAAGGGAAAGAAAAGGAAAAAACTAGGTATCAGGAAAAACTCGCAGACCTGTGATTGGGGGGACACTTTTGAAAGAAAAGTGTCAAAGGTTGGGTGGAGCTGATGAGCTCCCATATTAGTTTCCAGACTGAAATTTTCAAGTCGATACTCTGAACTCCTAACTTGTGAATTTTATAGGGAAGAGAGAAAATATGATGTTTAAAAGTAGATTTTCTAGATAATGAAAAAGGAAAAATATTAGATGAACAATATTAGTGAAAAGACATAGCATCATTTCTTTCTCAGAGTAATTACAATGAATCTGTATGTATGTATTTTTATTATTTAGTGCAAAAGTGGATATGGTTCTTGAAAGGAATTTTATTTGTTATAAGACTTCGTGATTGTACATTCACTAGTATTTAGATGTGAATATGGTAAACAAAAATTTAGAACAACTATTGGAGTTTAATTTTTGGTTGGATTAGAAATAATATATCTATTTATATATGTAATATATGCAATAAGCTATCTACTACGCTGGTAAACATAATAGAACCTAGCTAATATTAGTATGCCTTGTTCTAAGTATATTCATACAACACTGTAAAGATAAAAAGAAATTATCTCAGAAGTAACTATATTTCTTAAGAAGTAAAGAGTAGTACAAAGGTATGAATATATGCACAAATTTCATATCTTTAGTATAGAACTCGAGGTTGTTAGAAGACCTGAGGATTTATAAAACTGAATGAGAATATGAAAAATCCTAAGTATTTAGATTGCATCTATTTACAAAAGGATCATACTAGATATTGTATTAGTTAACCTTTAAAGATTAACTAAGTTATGTTTATACAAATACTGTAATTACGATACTACATGAAAAGAATGTAAACACATATTACAAGACATCCATAGTAACACAAATTTTAGACAATGATACTGAGTATAAAGACTTAGTAAAATTTACATATGACATGGGTAATGGAAAACAATAAAATACTAAGGTTAAACATATATATTGTACAAAAGGTAGAAAATACCTAAATAGTTAGAATCAAACAAAGAAACAAGAGTGATCAAAATCACTATATAAAAGACATGAGAGTATAAAGACATAAAGAAATTGATATAGTCATAAAATTGAAGTACGTTAACACCAATATCTTATTAACAAAGATAAATATGCTTTAATAATAAAATGAGTCGAAATTGACCTCAATATATTACAACTAACAATAGTTTTTGGTTGAAAATACTATTAATTAAATACTTATTTAGAGATAGAAGCATGTAGTTCATAATATTCTAGAAAGGAAGTGAAAAGTAACAATATTAGTTCATAAATTGAAAGACAAATGACAAAAGCCTTGGTAATTTTCCTTGAACATAGGAGTTGTGTTCAACCACATAAGAATCCAAGGGTATAGGAACATCCGACTTGGAAGAGGAAGCCCAAATTAAAGCATCGAAGGAAAAACTTTCAAAATAAACCTTGGCAATATTATTAACCTACAAATGTACATAAAAACACAAATTTTATTCACACTTCAAGGTATAAGAAAGCTAAATTAATTCACAAAGTAAGAAAAATATTCAAAAAGGTATTGACTTGGAGAGATTTCCATTATAGGTGCATTCTCAAAACCCTGTAAATTATGAAAAAAAATATTAGAATTCAAAAGGGTTAAACCTAGAATATTAAAAGAAAAGGAAACTTGGTAAAGATTAACTGAAATATGGTAATGGTTTAAAACCCCGTAAAATTCCTAAAGAAAAACCATAGGTGAATGTATGTGCAACTATACACATAAGTAGGCCTATAGGGTTAAAACCCTAACTGTAATGTAATAGAAACCCATAAAAATGCTCATTAAATAGAGAGGTTAATGAATGTTCACATCTTAATATACAAATAGTCAAGACCTTTATTTTGGCTTCAAAGTAGTTAAAGAAAAGGAGTAATACCATATCTTAAAAACCCTAATCATAATAATGAAAGGGAAAGAGAAAAAATGACTAATTTAGGGAAAAAACGTAGAGAGGGAACATTTGTGCGGATAAGAAAGTATCTGGAAAAAAAATTAAAGTCATTCTTCCAAAAGAGTCGAGAGAGCCGAGAAAAGAAATATTCTTTGGAAGATTAAGAGCCAAGTCCAACTATGGAGACGACCATATAAAACTTCAAAAGAATACATAAAATGAAAACAAGAGAGGATTAAACCCTGGAAAAACAAGTCTGAAGAACAAAAGCAACCATTGAAGTTATAATATAAACATAGCAATTAGCTAGTGAGAAGTAAGCTGGAAAATGGTTAATATCTTAGGAATGGTGAAGAGAACTCTAAAATATCCCCGGCCAATGACCTGAACTGGTAAATGAACCCAAATCTAGGAAAAGAAACCCGGGATATACCTACAAGTAAACCCAAAAAAGGGTATGAGCCCATATGTAATAAAACAATACAATAGTAAATATTATAAAATAAATTAATTATAAACGAAGAACTCTATGTTGAAAATGAATTATAATTACCTCAAACGAAATTCCATAAGAGAATGAAATTATGGTTTGGCAGAGCTAAAATGATTCGTTTGAATTACAAACATAGTAACATCAAGGAGGAGCTGGGGTGAGTTTAGTTACAAAATAAATGAATGAGCAAATGGACAAGTTGGTGATTCGAATAGCCCTTTGAAACAATGATAAAACCCTACTTAACACACACCGTAGATATTTTAGGGTTTGATCTCAACCATCGATATTATCCTACGTGTAGAGACACAGAGGTTTATGGAATGACGCTCCACATCTATGGAAAAGTCTAGAATTCATATGAAACACAAATGCAAGAATTTGGTAACATATATGAATAACCGTTGGAAACCCAAAGGTATAAGGCTAGCGCATAATCATACGTGATCACAAGAATATAAATGGGTGCAAATAATATAACGTTGAACCATTGTAAACCATATTCGATACGTATACGTTTGGAATAAAGAAATAAAACAAGGCACATTAAGCATGACATGACATGACATGCTTACAATGGTTGCTCACACATTAAGCATGACATGCTTACAATGGTTGCTGATAAAACATAGGTGGTCTCATGAAATTAGGTTCAAATCACATGTATAAATTAATAAAGACAATGAACCCAAACCCGTTTATGTTTTAGAATATGTAACTTGAGGTTGAAAGAGAAACATGATAAACAAATACAAACGGGAAAACTTATCATGCCAAAGATTTGGTTAGAACAAGTTTACATAGAAAGGGAACTCAATGAATTAAATAATGTTCCTAATGTACATACACCAGCATAGCATATTTTGGAATTGAAAATGTAAGTAGAAAACTATAGCCTTGGAAGAGAATAATTAAAAATGTGAGTAGAAAACTATAGTCTTAGAAGAGAATAATCTGTACCGAAATGACGAGGTAAAGAAGCATATATTTTGCAAAAATATTACTATAAAAGAATACAAAGGTAAACTTTAATAACAAAGTACAATTATATGAATAAAGGGATATGATATGGGAGTAGTTTTACCTACTTTATCTAATAAAAAAAAATATTTGGTGTGTTAATGAGAGTTTGTTGGGTTGTGTTGTATTCTTTCCACGACTACCTTCGTAGTGAGCTGGGGGGCAAGGGGGAGGCCCCCTTGGTTGCACTAATTGTGCAGCGGGGGGTCACAGGGGGTTTGAGGGGGGCAGGTAGGCCCCCTCTACAGGGTCCTGGGTAGTGCCCCGGGAATTTTTTTTTTTTGGGACCCTATATTAGGTTGGGTGAACCTACCTATGATTTTCGGTCCATGGTTTTGGACATGATGGTTTTCGGTCCATGGTATTGGATGCTTTGGCATGTATAAATATGTATTGTAACATTGAAAGGA
>Ga0181464_1000195_pt2 | contig 19041 bp, 14 predicted proteins | sample InSIn2gowninarea_FD_119074 | JGI IMG/M metagenome (GOLD analysis project Ga0181464, IMG submission 119074) | Clean room microbial communities from NASA Spacecraft Assembly Facility at Jet Propulsion Laboratory, Pasadena, California, USA -... ...
TATCCCCCCTACAATGATGATATTCTAAGAAGAGAGGTACATTTGATTATGGAAATCTTCCAAGGATTGTATGGTATTGAGGACCTTACCTTTGGTAAGAAACTCAATATATTGTATATGGTCGTTAGAACTAGAATGTGTTTCATTATGTTCAATCTATATTGTAGTGGTTTTATTTTTCAAATATCTTGTTGTTTCTTCATCAATGTCATAGAATATCATTCATGGATTGTAAAAACTAGCAGGAAAAATATTTTTTCTTTACTTTTAGGTGATGATGATGCAATTTGCAAGAAGCTGCAATCAAAGGTGTTGGCTATTTGGAGGAAAGGGTAGGTTGGTTCACCTATCACTCATGAATTCTCAAAAAGATTAGTTGAGCTTAACCTTAAATGGTTCAAAAGTCAGTTGATTGAAAGAGAGTTAAATTTAATGGGGTTGCAAGGCACACAATATGCCAACAAAAGTAAGAACCAAAAAGGAAGGAAGCAAAATGGCTCATCACAGAAGAAAAGGAGGAAAATTGATCATTGGGGTGGAATTGGAAAAAGAAAATATTCCTTGTAGTCAAATGGTGCTAAAAATAAAGGAGCAGGTGGAACCATCAAGCGTGGAATCAATGCCATACCTCAAGAAGAAGATATGTCTTGTGACGAGGAACTAGTAGAAGAAGAAAGAGTTGGTGAAACACATTCTTCATCATCTACAACTGCCATAGCATAGGAGGATGACATTAGCATTAACACTCAAGATTTGATGGGTAATTTGAATAGGAATGAAGAATCAATGCATTTGCAAGGGCATGAGGAGTGATATAGTTTGCATCGAAAGGATCATTAATCATCTCTTCCAAAGAAATCCTTTTTGGAATTATAATTGCACTTAGAGGGTGGTGAATCGGTGTGATGGCCAATTTAATCAACTAAAATAATTTCAGAATTCATCATAATTGAAAGCATAATAGTGCATCAATAAAATCAATCATCACATCAATACACATGAACATCAGATGTATGTGGAAACCCTTGCAGGAGAAAACCACAAATATTTTTATCTTCTTCAATCTTTGATTACATCAATTTCTAGGCACCAACCCACAAAGGTATGGAGGCTCCATCTTATTGTAGGATTTAACCTAATTTAGGCTTCAACATGATAAGGCACCAACCTTTGTTATGTATTGAGAAGTGTAGCAAGAAAGGCTTAATTTGAGTTTGGCTTGGTGAAATTGAGTAAATAATTTCCACATTAGTAGACAACTTGGAGGCAGTTAACTTAGGTGACATGGCTCTTGTCACTCAGTTAGATCAATTCGAGTTAGAGGGATTAAATTTTAGATATGCATGTGTGATTGTTAATTTGTAGCAATCTAATTTAGTTATTTCCAGTTGTATTTAGTTAAACTAGTTCTAACTGTAGAACTAGTTGGAGGTCAGTTGTGCAGTGGGATAGCAATCTAACTCAAAGATCATCTAGTTAATTGATCAATCAACCCAAAATATTTCATGCATGCAAGGAATTTGAATTGCCCAGTTGTGGTGGAGATTCCAAGGCAGTGTAACATCAGTTGTAAACTAGTTTTGAGTCAATTTGGAGGAAATTCCTAAAAATTGGGAGCAAATTTCCTCAGGATTTGTGCAAGGAAATAGGAGCTTGGGTGGAAGAAGAAATTGACTAAGCCTAGGTCAGAGCTTTTCATTGAGTAGAGAGAATAGTTATTCACTTGCAAGTTGATCTTATAACGAGCAAGAAATTGTAATACACTATCTATTCATATTATTAATGCAAGCATGCTAAAAGGGATTTTTACCAATTGGTTTCCCCTAGATAAATCTATGTACTTGTGTATGTGATTGACGCATTTTTGCAAATGTTGTTCTAAATTGTGAATTTATTTTTGCAGAGCAGTAGAGTAAAATTTTGTCTTTTGATTTAGATTAAATTTCTTGAGTAGTTGCAATTATATCACCATATTTCTACATGGTATCAGAGCAGTATTCACATTAGAACAAGAATTTCAAATTTGTTCCTCAGGAGGTTCAAATTTGTAGCTTCAGTGTAGCAGGATTTACTCAGAGTTGGGAGAATGGCCTTCAATGGACTAATATTAGAGTATGCCTTAGAAGGTAGCTCAAATTTCATTTCCTGGAAGGATCGCATGGAGGTAGTGCTTGATGACAATGGATTGTTGTAATATGTCAAGACAAACATTCCAAAAGTAGGATCAATTGATGCCCAGAACCTAGCCCAATGGAAGAAAGATGTAGCCAAGGCGAGGAGAATAATCCTGAAGGGAGTGAGAGGCCACATTGTCTCAAATATCCATGGAAAAGAAACTCCTTTCGCAATGTGGAAGGCATTGACTGAGCTACTTAAGAATATCAATGATCATAGAAAACTAGCCCTCAAAGAAAAACTTTGAAACAATAAGATGCAGAGGAATGAAATTATTCCGTAGTATCTCACCAAATTTACACAAGTTTGGGATGAGCTTGGAGGGGTTGGTGTGAATGTTGCAGAAGATGACCTGGAGAGCCTAGCTCTTCTAGGCCTTCCCAAAAGTTGGCATAGCCACTAGGACTCAGTGATCAGCAGGGATAAATTACCAAATTGGGAACGCTTATGGTCTGATTTGGTACAAGAAGAAATGAGGCGAAATAATAGAGGTGGAATTTCATCAAAGGGAGAGGATGAAGAAAATTTTGCATTGATTGGAAAGGGAAAGAAGGGAGAAGGGAATAAATCTCAAAACAAACCAAAATCTAGCCAAGGGCTCAAGAATAAAGGCTTATCCAAAATAAAATGCTTCATTTGTCATGAATTCAAGCACTATGCTACAAAGTTTACACATAAAAATTCTAACAAGAAGAACTCAAGAGGAGCAGCAGGTGAAGCATTGGCTTCACAATTAAAGTTAGACTTCACCCTAATTGTATGCATGGTCAGCACTATGATGGGGAATCTATGGTACTTGGACTTAGGTGCCTCATTCCACATGACAGGGTATAGAGATTTTTTCAGTGACCTAGAGGAGAAAGATCTCCATATGCATATTGATCTTGGGGATCACAGAAGATACAATGTTATCGGGATTGGTATAGTAACCTTTAAGAGGGAATCAGGATCCCCTATTTACCTCAAAGATGTCATGTTTGTACCAGGCCTGAAGAAGAACCTCATCTCTGTGGCAATTTTGGAAGATCATGGTTATGATGTGATCTCTAGTAAAGGGAAATCCTTTTTGAGACACATAGTTACTAGGAAGGTGAAGCAGATCAGGCTTCATGTGAAGAACATGTATAAACTTGATGTGGAGGATTGTGGTGCATTAAGCAGTAACGTAGAGAAATTGCAGAGTCGCAATGTCTGTGAACTCTCGCATAGGATATTGGGCCATTTGCGTCATGGTGCCTTAAAAAATATGCAATAAATAACCATTGGCCTCCCTAAAGGATCACTTAAGCAGCAGGATGTCTGCAAGGGTTGTACCTTGGGGAAGTATGTAAAATCCACATTCCATGATTGAGATAGTAAAGCAAATGAAGTCTTGGAGCGAGTCCACTCTGATGTTTGTGGACCCTTCTCAAAAGCCTCCACTGCCAGAGATAAGTACTATGTTATTTTTATTGATGATTTCTCAAGAAAGTGTTGGATCTTATTCATGTGGAAGAAGGATGAGACATTCTCAAAAATTGTAGAATTCAAGGCACTAGTTTTGAATTACTTCAAGGATTTCTATGCAAAAGAAGGCATTTGAAGAGAGTTGGCAGCACCCCATAACCCACTGCAAAATGGGGTAGCTGAGAGAAAGAACTGGAGCATTGTGGGAGTTGCGAGAGCTATGCTACATGAACAAGGTCTGCCTTTACATTTGTGGGAAGAGACACAATAGTCTACTTGCAGAACCAGATTCATCATCATATTCTTGGTATGATTACAGTGGAGGAGGATTTCTCGAGGATAAATTCAGATGTGTCTCATTTCATAATTTTGGAGCCTTTGTTTACTTCCATATCTCCAAAGATTCAAGGAAGAAACTTGAGCCGACAAAAGAGTTATGAGTTTTTGTGGGTTACACCAAAACTCCACACGACTACTGGGTGTACTTACCTTCCCTCAGAATGACAGTTGTGTGAAGGGATGTAAAGTTTGATGAGGAAAAAGCAATGAGATTCTCTCCTGAGAGGGAGCTTCAAATCCCACCAAAAGAGGAACTTTTAGCTCTAAAGGAGGATCCTCAGCAAGATGTGGAGTAGCCACAAATGGAGAAGAGAGGAGGAAGAGTGGAGACATCCACTCAACAGAACCATCTAGAGAAGGTAGAAAAAGAATCATGGATTCTGATAGATTGGTGCAGAATGTGAGGGAGAATTTGGGATCTCCTTCAAATTTGCGCGGGAAAAGGAGGTCACCTAGAGGTACACTAGCTGCATGGATCTAATGACTGAGCTTGTAGAGACTGAGCCATCCTCTTTTAAGGAAGCAGTTAAGAAACCAGTTTGGGTTGATGCAATTATGGAAGAATATAAATCCATCATGAAGAACAATGTTTGGGAAGTGGTCCCAATACCGGAAAAAAATTCAGTTGTGGGTTCGATATGGATCTTCAAGGTTAAGCATGCAGTAGACAGAAGCATAGAGAAGTATAAGGCCGGATTTGTGGCCAAAGAATTCTCTCAATTTGAGGGAATTGACTATGAGGAAACCTTTATTCTCATAGCAAGGTATTCATCCATTAGATCAATTCTTGCACTAGCTACTCATATCGGGTGGAACATCCACCAGATGGATGTAAAAATAGCATTTCTCAATGTTGTTATTGAGGGGGAAGTGTACATAGAGAAACCAGAAGGTTTGATACATTTGATCAGGAGTCTCATGTGTGAAAAAACAGGCAAGCATTGTACAGTCCCAAACAGACACCCTGAGCTTGGTACACTCAGATTGATAGTTATCTCACTGGATTGGGCTACAACAAAAGTAAAGTGGATGTGAACCTCTATCATATTTTGGTAGAAGGTAAATTGACTATCATTGTTTTATATATTGATGATTTAATATTGACAGATGATGAGCATTTGATCACCTCTTGCAAAGAGGACCTTGCAAGGTAATTTGAGATGAAAGACATGGGTATCATGCACTACTTCCTTGAGCTAGAAGTATGGTAAGGCAATGGGAATTGTTTATGTCTCAAGGCCAAAATGCCACCAAGATACTACAAATATTTTGCATGGAGAGTTGCAAGCCCATGGAGACACCTCTAGCGACTAACTAGAGGAAGGAGAATGCCACTTCAGGTGAATAGGTTGATGCTAAATTTTACCGATAACTAGTGGTTTCAATGATGTATCTTGTGAACACATGACCAGATATGTGTTATGTAGTCAACCAACTAAGCCAAGTTATGTTTAGGTCAACCAAATTGTATTGGAAGGAATCTAAGCATGTTTTACGACACCTTAGGGTCACTACCCAGTATGGATTATGGTACATATGGACAGAGGGAGTGAAGTGTGTGGCTTCATAGATGCAGATTGTGTAGGGATTCCATCTAACTTAAAGAGTACATCAGGTGGAATTTTTAGTGTTGGGTCCACAAAAATTTCCTGGTACAAAAGGAAGCATATGTTTGTGGTGCTCAGCGCGAGAAAAACTAAATACATGGCTACAAGTCAAGCAGCATGTGAGGTGATCTAGATGAGAAAGATACATGTGGGACTGTTTGGTCAAGAGATGGATCCAACTATGATATATTGTGATAATCAGAGTTGCATTAAGCTCTCTGAGAATATAGTATTTCACAATCAATCCAATCACATAGATATCTGGTATCATCATTTATAGTACTATGTGCAGAGGAGGATAATGTTGATACAATACATTCAGACAGACGAACAAGATGCTGACATCTTGAAAAAATATTTGTCAAGAGGTAAGTTTGAATTCCATAGGTGCACGATAGGGGTGGTTGAAAATCCATTTCTTGCTAAGAGGGAGTGTTGAGAAGTATAGCAAGAAAGGCTTAATTTGACTTGGCCTTGGTCAAATTGAGTAAATTCAAAATTTCCACATTAGCGAACAACTTGGAGGCAATTAACTAAGGTGACATGGCTCTTTTCATTCAGTTAGCTCAACAAATTTGAGTTAGAGGGATTGGAGTTCTATTACGCATGTGTGATTGCTAATTTGTAGCAATTCAGTTCAATTATTTCCAGTTGTATTTAGTTAAGCTCATTCTAACTATTGATAGAACTAGTTGGAGGTCATTTGTGCAGTGGGATAGTAGTCTAACTCAAATATCATCCAGTTAACTAATCAATCAACCAAAAATAGCTCATGCATGTAAGGAATTTGAATTGCTCAATTGTGGTGGATATTCCAAGGCAATGTAACATCATTTTTATTCTAGTTTTGAGTGTACATGTGTTGAATGCAATTGGTGATCAATTCTTGGGAATTGTGCAATCAATTTGGAAGAAATTCCTAAAAAATAGGGGCCAATTTCCTCAGGATTCGCACAAGGAAATAGGAGTTCGGGTGGAGGCAAAATTTGTCTAAGTTTGGGTTAGAGATTTTCATTGAGTAGAAAGATCATTCATTCACTTGCAGGTTGATCTCAAAGTGAGAAAGAAATTGTAATACATTCTATACTCATCTGATTAAAGCAAACAAGATTAAGGGGTTTTTACTAGTTGGTTTCCCCTAGACAAAACTGTGTACTTTTGTATATGATCGATGCATGTTTGTGAATGTTGTTCTAAATTGTGAATTACTTTCTGCAGAGCAGTAGAGTATAATTGTGCCTCTTAATTTAGATTAAATTTCTTGAGCGGTTGTAATTCTATCACCATATTTCAATATTCTAGGCACCAACCTATATTGTAAGCTTCAACTTGATGAGACACCAACCTATGTCATAGGCTTCAACCTAATGAGGCACCAACCTCCTTCACCAAATCATAGTGTATCTCTTTTCACAATCTTCTAAATTTCATCCATAAGATCAAAACATAATAAATGCCCCTTACAAATCTGATCATATCAATGCAACCTCAACTTGTTCTTCAATCATCAATAATAGAATCTTCTTCATATTTCGTGAATCTAATCACCAACTAAACATGTTGACAAGCCCTAAATCATTCTACAACAACAAAAGAAATATAGCCTCTTGCCCTTAAAATTTATTCTTCATGACTTTTCATGTCCTCTTTCAGATCACAACAAAAGTATTTCCATCTACCCCTTTTCAAAAATTAATTTGGAGCTCAAAATTACCCACAAAACATTATAAAAATTAACAGTTTGACAAAATGATCCTAATGGGTTGACAAACTATACATTTTTTTATCTGTGGTAAACAGAATGCACTTCTCAATGTGTCCTCAATAGAATGCACCCCACCAATTTGATAGAATTCATTTCTAAGTGTGCTATTTCCACACCTCAAAAATTCTTGCTTTGGCGAGCCCAACAGGATTCAAACGCATGACCACTTGCAACACAGGTCAAACTAACACCAACTCAACTATCGTGTTCTTTGTTTATGCCTTGCATCTAAAAATTGTTTTAATACGAAACACACCATAGGACAAAACTAATTACCAAAGATAAGCCACAACTTGTGACTTCAAAGCTGAAAACCTTCACGCTTAACCATTGCGCCACAATTTTCATAATGTCTCAGACATAATGCATATTCTTTCCATTCCATTGCACCCACATAAATGCTTGTGTGTGTGTGTGGATGTCACCCAACCATCGTTGATTCAAATTGAGGTTGACATTCAAACCTCCATATGACCGTTTTTAGCGCTTAGGTTGTGACCAAGGTAGCCCCTTAGGCTTTCTCTTTTCCTTCATATGATTGTGCCATGTGACTTGGTCCTTATGGGTCCATACTCAACCATATGTTGGCATCAGTGTGATTTAATCGTGTCATGTGAAACCCTTTGATTGGTGCCATGTGTCACTCAAATTTTTCTAATTAGCCACCCAAAAATGTTGACTTGGCATGCCACATGGCACCCTGTCATAATACCATGTCATCCACCATACTAACACATCATCAGATGTTATCTCCTATGCACCAATCCTATGCTTCCACCTGGAATATATCATCTATGTGGACACCAATCCTCCTACTATGTGTCAAGATGTGTATTGTGGAGTCTTGTCCTGCCACATCAACAATCACCACATTAAGAGTGTATTAGACTCACCCCATCAAACTTATAATCTACCACATCGAACCCACCAATTTTTCCATGTGTATGGTGAACAATGTGGTATGGGGGGTCATGCCCCTCACAGTTCCAATGTGGAACCAAACATAAACCACACACAACTCTCATCTAAAGTTCATGAAACTTCAAACTCCCACCATCTTTGATCACCCGAACTAGGCCTAAACCACCTAATCTGCCTACAAAGATGCAAACTCTTTAGTGAATTTTGGGTTTTACCCCTTTTTCTCCATTATTAACTTGCTTGACTTCTCACCAATGTTTCTCCTTATTCCTTGGGAGTTTGACCAAGTGTCATATATCGACGGACAACTCTCCGAGAGATCTATCTAACCAAACCATTTGCAAACATGTTTGATCGATATAACTTCAACAAATGCTCAATAATGTTTAGGGTACCATACCTCCTTTGACATCATAATGTGTCAAAAAACTCTCAATGATCTCCAAGGCATCATACCTCCTTTAACATCAATGAAATGACAATATTTTTCATAAATGAAAACATGTCATCCTACAATCTCCCCCTTTGTCATTGATGGTAATACCACCAAACATTGATGTTCGTTGATGAAAATGGACGAAACTCCCTTATCATACTACTACAAAGTATATCATCATGATATTGTCAATGTATGTTATCTCTCCCCCTTTGGCATCAATATAAAAGGGACCCGTTTATCATGGTTACTCATCTAATGACCAATGATGCATAATCACACTTTTGAAGTTACAGCTTCTACTTATGGACTTTCTCTTGCTATGAATGGGCTCTCCCTATGGATGTTGTGGTCAAATGTTCTTGCATGTCCAATTTATTTATGCATTGTTTGTGAGGATGGCTCCCCCTATGCCTCGGATTCCTTTAATCGTGTTTTTATCTGCATATTTATTCAAATCTCAACTTCTTGATTATGTTTTCCATACTATTTCCATTACCTATTTCAAAGTACTCAATACTACAAACCCCTACTTCAAGTTTCATCTTGTATTAAACTTTCATATAATTGAAGAAACCTTCACCATATTACATTTGAGTCTTCAAATCTATATTTATCTCTTCATGTTTCCTTCTCCATACCTTAGTGATATTCCTTATATCAATATAGAACTCTTCTTCCTTTGATTGTTCAGAAAAATGTCTCATGTCAATTCTGCAATCACGAGTTATATGTCCAACATTGTGACATTTGTAGCATCATGTGTTGAACTTGAATAATGGAAAAAATGGTTCATATTGTCTGTTGTTATAAATTCTGATTTGATTGCCCATATATTTTTTCCTGGAAGTTTGTTATTAGCCTATATTTCTAATATAATCATTCATGGCATAGGTGTTGCAATCTCTTGATTTATGTCCAAATCTTGTACGTGAGAAACAATGACCAAAAATATATATTTTGATACCTAGCTTAGTGGAGTTATCTTGATAAAGCATTGCTTCTTAATTTTTTCCATTGTGTAAGAGATTCATCTCTTTGTCAATCTTTGACTCCTATTCCATTATTGCTTGTATATCCCTTGAGAAGATTACAATGGCTTCTTGAGGTTGTACCATTTTCAAACTCATCGTGTTTTCTTTCTTTTCTCGGGTTGACTTTATGATCATCTTGTTGATTATTTTTCTTCTTGATTGTCACTTGTGTTGTTGAAATGAACATGTTTATGTTTATCCTTTTATTGATTGGTATATTCAATTGTATTGTTGTTGGATCCTATGAATGTATTGGCATAGCTCTTGAGTTATTCTCCATTTGGTGTCCTTGAGCATGATTAATATTTGGATGTCTCACGATATTCCTTATAATTAAGGATTTTTTTAATGAGGGGATATCTCTGCTTGCTGAAAATTGTGTCTATAATTTCAATTCCTTTAACTAACTTCAAATTCCAATTTTCTTCCTCTAATTGCTTATTTGTGGAGAAAACTTCCTCTTCTAGTTTTCCATATTCCTGCAACTTTTCTTTAATTTGATTCACCAAAGCATCCTCAATTCTCTTATATTCTTCTAGTTGTGTTTTTATAATAGCAACATCACGATCCCTATTTTCAACCTATTCTAGGAGTGATTCCACAGTCTTCTTATCATTTTCCAATTTAATTTTTAGAATATTTGAAGATTCTTCAAACTCATGCTCTTTCTTTTCATACTCCATTAGCTTATTATTAGAGTTTTCTAACTCATATTTCAAAGAAATAATCTCAGCTTCTAGAGCCTCACAATGACCTTCTCTTTATTTTAGCTGGCTCTACCTCACTTCTTCCATCATTCTTGCTTCTTCTAGTTGGGCCTTAAGAGTATCATTTTGTTGGTCCTGATTTTCATATTTCTTCAAAATCTCCTTTTTTTTGTCTTCTTTTTAAAGCTTCTTTATGAGTTAATATTTACCTTCATAATTTTGGAGCTATTCTTCCAATTGACTAACTCTTTTCCTTGAACATTTAATTCCTCTAATGCACTTATGATTTCTCCTTCAAAATCTACCTCTCCTTCTACTTTTTATTTTTAGTAGTTAAACTCAATCATATCGGGAACATCACCTTCATCATTGGTGACTAGATATGGACATCTCATAGTATAGTGACCTTCATTACCATAATTGAAACAATGTAGACTACTTGATCCCTCTTTCTAGTTGTTTTATGCATCCATGACCATGAAGAAAATTTATTCATTGACATCTATATTGCTTGCATAATCACAACCCTTTATATGATTTTCCTTCTTCTGTGATGACTTCTTCTTACTATTCCCTTTATTGGCCATAATTCCTTGGATCTACCTTCTAGCTATTAGACTACACCTGAAGGAACCTTGCTCTAATACCAAATGTTGGAATTATAATCACACTATGCGAGGGGGGTTGTATTAGTGTAATGACTAATTTAAACAATTTCATAATTCATCATAATTTAAAGCATAATAGTGCATCAATAAAATCAATCGTCACACCAATACACATGAACATCATATGTACATGGAAAAGCTTGCAGGAGAAAACCATAAATATTCATATCTTCTTTAATCTTTGATTAAATCAATTTGCTAGGACTTGCTAGAGGCACCAACCCCGAAATATATGAAAGCTCCAATTTTTTGTAGGCTCCAACCTTATTTAGGCTTCAACTTGATGAGGTGCCAACCAGTGTTTTAGGCTCCAATTTGATTAGGCTTTAATCTGATGAGGCACCAACATCTATTGTAGGATTAGACCTGATGAGGCACTAACGTAATCACACATCATATCCTATGCACCAATCATTGTGTCGCCCCCTGGCATATATCATCCATGTGGGCACCAATTATGTGTCGCCATGTGTCAAGTGGTGTATTGTGGAGTGTTTTCCTGCCTTATCAACAATGGCCACATCATAAATATGTCATGCCAAGGGTGTATTGGACTTTCCACATCAATCTTATAATATGCCACATCCGACTCGCTATTTCTTCCATGTATATGGTGAACAATGTGGGATGGGGGCCCACGACCCTCATGGTTCCAAAGTGGAACCAAACACAAACCACACACAACTCTTGTTTAAAGTTTGTGCAACTTCAGACTTCCACTATCATTGATTACCTAAACTAGGCCCAAACCACCTGATCCACTAGCAAAGATGCACAATGTTTAATGAATTTGGGGTTTGACCCCTTTTTCTCTATTATGAACTTGCTTGAATTCAAATCAGTGTTTCTCCTTACCAAGTGTCATATATCAACGGAAATATATCAAAGAGAATTATCCAACCAAATAATTTGCAAACTTGTGTGATCGACATAACTTCAACAAATTATCACAAATATTCAGGTTATCATATTGCCTTTGACATTATTAATGTGGCAACAAATTCTTAATGATCTCCAAGGCATCATACCTCCTTTGACATCAATGACATGATATTGGTTGTCATCAATGACAACACACTATCCAACACTCATCAAAGGCTCCAACAGAAGAATTGGGCTAGATTTTTGGGCATTCACAATATGGACCATCCATCAACGAAATGCAAGAAGAAATAGTGCTTATAGGCCTTCCAGTTGATAGTCACCAAGATCGCATTCAAGGAAATATTAATAATCTTGTAGAAGACCTCTTACTAATGAAGGAGAAACTCAATAGGCTAAAGGGCACAATATTAAAGTAATGAGCTTGAAGAATGAAGGATCAGGAATGGAAGGACAGTTGTCAAGCTTAGTATTAAGGAGTTGTTAAAACTAATGATAAGGCAACAATAGAAACATGCTCTTGAGTTTATTTTAGCAAGAGGAAGAGGTGAGATGTAAAGTAGCCCTCTTCATAAATACATAGACAAGGCTTGCAGTAACTTGAACCCACAATTGCATATGAGCAGGTACACAATTAATAAGAAACCTTGCACATTATTGTTCAGCGTTGCACATAGAAAGAATGTTATGGAACATAAGTTTTGGATGGATGGATGGTGCAAGGAAATAGGAATCCAATCTTGCGGGCTTTTAGAGCAGGATAGCAAGTATATCGAGATTCAAAAACAAAAGTCATAGCTATGGAGTAGTATCATCTCAGTTATAATTAGAGTAGTGCAGCGTCAACATGGTGGCTTGTTTCAGGGATTATTAATGATTGGTGGTAGAGACAATCATTAGGAAGTCATGGACTCCAAAGGTGTTATGGTGACAGTTGACATATACTATGACAAAGTTCCCTAGTAGTTAGACTAGAGGGATATTATGATTCGATACCCTATCAAATGGGAAATTTATGGGAAATTACTTCTAGCCAAGGGTACAATGCAATTGGAGTGTCAGGCATTGGGGATGATGGATTCCCTATTTGGAAATGGAATCGAGGTGGATTGTCCCCTCATATGGAAAGGCTTGACCAAGTAGGAGAGCATAGCTAGAAGTTAGGAGGTACAAGAGTTGATAATATCTTATTGATGTAGCAAGATTTTAGTGAAGCCTTCTTCATATTCATTTGGGATTTAGATATTGGTCCTAACATATGGATTATGGGTTCCATTTTAGTGATGCAACAAGGATTCTTCATATCCAATTTGGATCCTAGTATCGAGGATAGAATTTGTTGGGCTCAAGCAATTTTAGGAAGGGAGGATTGTAATGTCCATTTTTTCAAGCATTGGGAACAGAGCCTAACTCAATAGCCTAGACATTCCCATAGGAAACAGATTAAAAAGCAATGATGTAATATCTGGGAATTAATTAATTAAAAAGTGACAAAGGAAAAATAATATTATAAGTCACTTTAACAAAAGAAGAAAAAGACCCATGGTATTCTAATAGTCCATGACTATTAAATGAAATGAGAGCTCACTCCTTAGGGATGCATATTTGGATTATTGTTTTGTTATTGAGTTGAGCTCTTGAAGCTTGCTTAGGTGAGAGCCTGTATGAAAGAGGGTAAGTTTAGGTGGTAACTAATCCACCATAGTTGATCTAGTCAAGGGGGATTTGGTATTAATATCATATACCCTAGCCATTCAAAGAGGAGGGATCAAATCAAATCCACTCATTGGAGTTTAACGTGGATACCAGAAGGAGAGGTAAATTAGATCTCTCATGGGAGCATAATGTTTGGAGAGGAAGAATTTAGGAGGCTAAGTTCCAAGTTGTTGCATTCATATTTGAGGCCACAACATTAGTTAATTATCCAGCCAAGCATGCCATGTAGCAAGGGCAATTGATAGATCTATTCCAAAAACTTAAATCAAAGCATCAACATGTAATCCCATATTTAAATTTAGTAAAATAAGGCTAAATTTGTGTTGCTATTTCTCAAGTTTATTTTGAGTTCTAGCATCTCTCTCTATTTTTTGGGCTTTTTACATTTGCAATTTTTATTTGTGTTGGTAATTCTATTGTGCAAAATTTTTCAATTTTATGACTTTGGAAAATAAATTTATGGTGTATTTTTCTTAAGCAAATTTCTATAAATTTTAGTCAATTGATTTTATAGGATATTATAGTTAGGGTTTTGAATATTTTAGATGAAGCTGGGATCTAGGAGCGTGTCAAGAAAATATTTTTACACCTACCAATTTGATAACATGTTAAGGAGGCCAGGGAAAAGGGAATCATTCCTAATTTGGTGAAGGATAACCTCATACCTTACATTGAAAAAAAGTCAACTAGAAAGATCTATGAGACTTTAGTTTGTTTATTTTAGATTTCTTATGTCTCTAGACAGATGGTCTTGCAAAACAATTTTTGAAAAATCTACATGAGCGACAAATATATATTGGTGAGTTATTAATCCAAGATCACAAACTTGAGAGATCAATGGGTTTCCATAAGGATAGTAGTCAAGGATAAAGAATCGGTTTCAATTATCTTAAATGGACTTACTCCATCTTTGAAGCCTTTTGGACAATATGTGTGTGCTTGCAAGAAGTTACTTGATTCTGTGAGATTTTAGGATAACCTTACAGGGGAAGGGTTTAAGTTGAATCCTTCTTGAATGAAACAAGCAGTAGAATACTTGGTCCTCAATTAGCAAACAAGGAAGGGAAGAAAGAAAGGATTAAAGAAATGTAAGATGGAAGATTCAATTCCAACAAAAAAATTTTACAATTGGGGGCATTATGCTAGCTAGTGCCCAAAGTAGAAGAAGGGGAAGGCCAAGCAGTGGCAGGTTGAAAATAGTGCAAGAAGTATAGAAGAAGTGGATGATCGATCATCCCTATATGAGACTACCTTCTCTATTGTCTCTATTTTATCTTCTAAGATTGTGTCAAATGTCAAATGGTATGTGGACAATGGGATATTAAGACATTACTTACGACAAGCACTCTTTTGCAAGTTTCAAGAACAAGAGGAAACTATTAGTGGATTTGCATGATGTTTCCTCTTATCACGTGAAAGGATTGGACTTCATTTCCTTCTTATGTAATCAAGTGATGTTCTTGACCTAAATGATGTTTTATTTGTTCCTAGTTTGAAGAAATATATTCTTCCAATTTCTTATATTTTAGAGCTTCAATATAGAGTTGTGTTTTAGGGACAGTTGTGCATTATTCATGATGGTAGTATAGCATGTCTAAGGACTTTTTCTAGAGGTGGGTGAGATAGTGACTTGTACATTCCAATGGGAAGCCAGATGAGCCTTCTAGAATTGAGAAGCCATATGTAGAGCATGTATGGTAGGATGTTGTGGAGATACGTTCATAAACTATTTTGAAATCAATAATTGATTTCAAAAAAGTGCCGTAGAGTATAAGGATAAATTTGTCTGATTCTCTTTCTCGTATGGAAAGAGTTGGTCTTGGTGTTACTCTTTCCTCAGGGTTCTCTTAAACAAACAGAGGAAACTTTGTTGAGGTTGATGCTTCAATGGCTAGAGGTTTTGAGGTGTATAAGTGAGATGCCGGTAATTACAAATTATTAATAGTTTTGTCCCATGAATCTAACTTGTGGGGTGATGGAGTTAGCTATGGAGTTACGATCCAAGGTTATGTTCCTTCATATTCGCAAGTGATTAGTGTTCCTTAAATGTTTAGGATATTATGATAGCATTTTGTGTTGTTGGATATAATAAGACTTCTATAATCTACAAGATCAATATCCAACATAATTGAAGATTGTGGTGAGTCAAGATGTGAAACTTGATAAGGACGTGTGATCCTCTAACTCACGGCTATCTCCTTCGGGAATTGAAGGGAGTGTGGGAGTAGTAGTTCCACATTCAAAGGTTAGAGATTAGTCAAATTTAGGGATGGGTGAAGTGAGATGGTTGGTTGACATAGCCTTATCATCTACTTTTATAGGAAAGAAGACAAGATTGCTTAACTAGACATTATAGGATGCAAAAGAGCATGTAGAAGCACCCAAATATTCGATGAGGGTGAGTATAGATCCTAGGAGATATACTAACCATATTGCATTGAATTCTTCTACTTGCCAAGCATTCCAGTTATTTTGAGGAGGTCAGGTGTGATGCAATGATGGATGGGTGTGATGATGGGGTGACATTTCCTTTACAAGAGTTAGTGGTTGAATCCAAGATTACAAGAATTTCAAATTTTCATATGGTGGGTTTTGTTGAGTTGTAATGGAAGCACACTAGTGTTGGTGAAAACACTTCCCTTGTGAAGAGGAAGTCTTAACTTTTGGGGTTACTTTAAAATTGTTTATACCATGCTACAAGGTGCTTCATATGATGCAAAGTGCATGGTGTATGGACGACCCTTGCTATACCACAATGGGCATAGACATTTGAGTTGCCTTGTTCATCAATTGTTAGGCCTTCTCTTGATGCTTCAAAGGCATTCTTCTTTGTAGCTTTGTAGATTTATGGAGCTTGGTGACTTCTTCATGTCACCAACATGTGGTGGATGGGTGCTTTCTTAAGAGGACAACTTACCTTGAAGGTTTATTTGGCATCTTGAAGGAGGTATTTGAACCATAGATAGAATAGGGACAATTGGTTTCTTGCATGGATGCTTGTGTGTCATATAGGTGGGAAGGATTCTAAAGTACGCATGTCTTAGGAGGTGTGATGGACCTTTAGAGGCCTTTGGAGGAGCATTGGAACTTGGTTGATGAGAATTTAAACTTAGAGCCTTACTTGTTGGATTTGCATGCCTCAAAGCTTGACTTATGTCACCTAGAGTCAAAGTATTCCACATGTGGACCTATCTTGTGTAGAGTTAGGTTTCTTGTAGTGGACTAGGTCCACTTTGTCTTGTTGGCATCCCTCACTTATCTAAATAGAGGGAGGAGAGAGTCATTTGAATATACTTGTACTTGTTAACTCTTGTACTCACATGCTTGAATTAGACATATGAGACTAGGAAAAACTTGTCTTCTTGTAATCTTATTCAAGTCTATTTCTTTGTCTCAAGTGTTAGGGATCCTTGGAGGAATTCTAAGGGAAGACTAGGGTTATGTTTTCACTCTAAGTAGCCAAAGAATATTAGGGCTTGTGATAAACTCTTGAGGAATAAAGGTAACATTTTATCTTGTAGCTCTTGCGAATAAAGAATACTAGAGTTGTTTTCCATTTGGAAACCTTGATCTACTTGTTATGCTAGTTGTAGAGGAGAAGAGAAGCAAACATCTTATACACTTGTGGGATGCAAGTGTATGTGCCAAGGAGGATTTCCATATAATGATGCTAGCTTGTTGAGGATCTTTGCTGGAGTAACCATTTTGGTTGGGAGTGCGATTTCTAGCTGAGATAGTGCCTAAGATTTTCTTATGGTTTCCCTAGCCAAAGTTTGGAGCTTGACATGTACCAACCCTATGATAAAATTGTGGTATTTACTTCTACTTCATCTTAGGAAATTTAAATCTACATGTACACATTATGTGAAAAGATGGAAACTTTACATATATGACAGCTAGAAATTTAACTTTCAAATTGATGTTATCTATTCCAACTCTTTTTCATGTTGATTTGACATGAGATATCAATAAATTGATTTGTTGATTTAACACATCTTGAAGATAAAGGATCAAATCTACTATTATTACAATTTTAAAATAAAAAGTTGGATCTATTACATGCTTGAAAGAGTGCATACTAAGGGTTGTAGGATTATGGTATTGAAGTAGACTCGTTAATATTTATCCTTTTGGGCTACAATGTGAGATTGGGTATTGAAGTAAACTTATAAAATATTTATTTTCTTGCATTGGGATGTGAGATTGGGTTTAAGTAAAGTGAAATATTACTTTTATAATTTAATATTTCAGATCAACCTAAGGCTAAAATTTCACTTGGAATAGATCTACGAAACCTCAAGATTAAGGAGAAATTTTTTGAAAGTGTTATTTCATGAAATTTTCACTAATCTCCCAAAAATTTCAAGGTACCCTCAAACCATCCCCAAAATCCATCTCCTTGTGCCTATAACACTCCCTCCCACACCCCATGTATTATCTCAAGCTATGGGAGATGTTACTTTTCGTTTACCCCAACCTCCAAAGTCTATTCTAAAGGTGGGGTTACAAAATTCCCTTATTTTGAAGTCCTCGAATCTTAAAACAAATGTCACCTTTGCGTTCAGCTCGTTGAGATCTTTCCAGTGACATAAATTTTCTCTCTATCTGACTCCTAGATTGAAGTTATGCCCATTCGAGGTTTGACCAATTACATTATGCCACATCAGTAAGGGACTTCCACATGTGATCCACGTGGCTCTTCCACATCACACCGAATAGTCCCACATTATTTGTGAACCATATGTGGCACCACGTGGCCATTACTAGGCCTTTGTGTTGCTTGCCACCTCAACCCAAACTTGTAGGTCCCACTAGGCTCAAATTGTTTATGTTTTGCGACCATTTCTCGTTATATATGGTTCCAAGGAAATATGGTTTGTCAAACATTATCCATTGTTGACACACCCCGAGTCCCCCGAACCCATGGATTATTTAGTTATGTCATGGAAAATCTGGCTCCATGGACGTTTGGGGCTCCACAAGGGTGTGCACCACTTACCACCATGAATCATAAATTCTCTTAATCATATGCAATTTCTATGGAAACTACAGTCTTGGTCCTATCTGATAATTTTCATATGTGTACAACTCAACCACCATCGAATACTCTGAATTCTAGATGCAACATCCACTTATGGAAAAATCTGGCCTCACGCAAGTGTTCCACCCAAGCAGGGCCCACCTTGGATCTTTGATCATAAACTATGTTTCTCACATAAATCCAATCTGACTATACCCGGTTCATTTCAAATGTGCACATTCCCTAACTAGCCAAGTGGTTATATTACTAAATGCATCTACAAGTCAACTAGAAGAAGCAAGAATGATGGAAGAAGTGAGGTAGA
>Ga0181464_1000338_pt1 | contig 19033 bp, 19 predicted proteins | sample InSIn2gowninarea_FD_119074 | JGI IMG/M metagenome (GOLD analysis project Ga0181464, IMG submission 119074) | Clean room microbial communities from NASA Spacecraft Assembly Facility at Jet Propulsion Laboratory, Pasadena, California, USA -... ...
AAGTTATTTATTTTTATGTTTTTGTTAGCAATTTCATTTTTATTTTCTTATTATAGTTTCTTTTTCTCATTTTATTTCATTTTTCATATCTAAGTATTATCCTTGTTTTATTTTTCATTCCAACTTTGATAACTTGAAGAAACAAGTAAATAACTTGGTTGTTCAAGTTGAAAAGGCAAGGAAGAGTCTGCTTAAAGCATCTACGGCCAAGGAGAAGTTGCTCAAAGCTTTAAAGGATAATAATACATTGAAATTAATAATAAATGAACATAATATGGACTACCATGTTTTGATAAAACAAAAAGAGGAGATTGAAGCTATGGTGATATCGGGAGAGGATGGGGAAAAGAGTTAAGAAACTTAATACAAACATTGGATACTACATAAAAAGTATTATTGATAGCAGCTGAGTTGGGATCAACATCCCAACCTACATCTATTGAAACTACCACTCTTGAGCAGCAAAGTGAGGAGATTCCTGAGACTGTTGAAGAATTTATTCAAAAGATAGTATTTCATATTTAAACATGAAGTAGGAATTTGGTTGTTGGATGCTTGTTTCATAAAAAAAATTTCAAAGTGTTTTTAAATTTAGAAAGACCTGTTGTACCTGTTTCGTGTTGTGGAGTTGTTGATAATGTAAGGAAGTTTTTTTTTTAAATCATTACAATTGTTAATGGACATTGAATGTTTGCATAAGTATGAGCAAATGTTTTTTGAGTATGTTTCGTTTACATTAATATGTAATTTTAAATGGTATAATGGTATTTTTGAATGATTGTTGAAAGACATTGAAATATTGAAATGAATAGTAAGGCCCATGATTGAATTAGAACTTTAGAATTTTTGCATAAATATGTGATTTAAAATTGTATTTTGTAATGATTATGGAAAGGCATTGAAATATTGAAATGAAAAGTAATGCCCATGATTGAATTAGAAATTTAGAATGTTTGCATACATTTGTGTTTTATATTATAGCTTTTCAAATTTGCATTAGCAACTATGTTCAAAATTTATTACAATTAGAAATTTAGAATGGGCATTACTATCGTCTTCGAATGATAGCATTTATATGTAATTTCAAATGGAGAAGATTGTCAATGTATTAACATAGTCGATCGTCAGTGTCAAGACACAGACGATCATCAATGTCTTGACAAAGACACAAGTTGTCAGTGTATTGACACAAATGATCATCTGTGTCAATACACTTAGGATCGTATGTGTTAATTATCAAGACTCAAGACACATGCATTCATCAGAGAAATTAGAATAACTATATATAATTTAATCTAACTTAACAAATCTCAAATACAATGTTTGCATAACATTATTTAAAAACAACATTCCCTTCCATCCACACAGGGAAAAATCCATGAAGTTCCTAACAAATTACATTACAAGGGTCACAATATAAAAATTGTCTCATAGTTGTGGTAGCTAGAACATGTTCATTAGAGAACCAACTCCATTAGTGCGCGCATTTGAATCTTCTGAGATATTCAAAATGTGGTCTATGAAGATATCCCCATCTTCCTTTTCATCTGTTTGATTTACTCCCCTTCTCTCGCTCAATAATTTCCATAATGCTATTGCTCTATCATAGGGAAAACTTTTAAGCGTATGATGTGAGACATAAATTCGCAAATAAATTTCAAGATTTTTTTCCAATCTATTTCATATTTTTGATTTAACATACTGCAAAGCATTGAAAACCCTTTCATCTTCCACAGAACCCAAAATCATTGTCTGATAGAGTTCGTATAAATTAAAATACTCTGACATTGAATCTTGCAGCATACTACTTGGATACAATTTTTTCCACAATCGTGTTATAGAACCAGGCTCTAATGCATTCAATAATTCTTTAAACTAACCAACCATTGTCAAGCCAAAAGTTCCACACTGTTGAATCAAAATATTTTTTGTCTAAAATTCCTTTTATCTCAACACCATTTACTTCAACAATTCTTCCAAAATGATTAACTTTATTCTCCATATGTTTATTAAAAAATTGACTTGTATTGTTGTAATCCGATATTGGATTCCAAAATTTTGGATTCACCATAACCATAGCTTCAAGCAAATCATCTTTATGAAATATTTATCTAATTTTTGTTGTTAATGTATCTGAAATTCTTCGAAGCTTAATCCTTGATTCTTGCAAAATTCTTTCAAATCTAACTGGCGTTACAGGAACTTGCTTAAATTCAATTTCAGCAGATGACATTACACCCTATCTTTCGAAACAATATAAAGGAATATCTATATCATTGACACTGGTACAAATTCTATCAACAATATTGAATCTTAAATTTTTTTTTGGATTGTTCACATTTGTCAATGAATTCCAATTTTCAAATAATGGATTTGTAAAATTTGTTTCATAAAACCTGTTAATAGTTCAGCATACCCATTTTCTTTCACTTACGAAATCAATTATATATATATCTATCTATCTTGAGCCATCTTGATCAATTTATTCATTTCATATAACATTGGTATCATTTCACAAAATATTAACAATGTTTCCAATTTTGTCATGCGATACAATAAATCTTTGGCTCTATCAACAACTCTTCTATTTTGATAAAAGAAACCTGTTAAAAATTTATATTGCTCAAATACTCTTTCTGCAGGTTTAAACATTGAAATCCATCTGGTGTCAACATGTTTTAACATTCTTTTTCCATCAGATTTTCCAAGAGCAAATTATTGGAATTCAACATTCCTTTTGGAGCTTTTTGAAAAGTATGCATACACTTCATTTATCAATTCCTCCACTTTGGCCACACAAGTATGTGTAATTACTATTTTGTATGCAAGGTTCAATTTATGAGCCATACAATGAATAAGAATCATATACGGAGCAACCGATGTTTGAAGACGAATACAAAGTTCATTTTTGTTTCCTTGCATTACTGAGGCACCATCTGCACCTACACATATTAGCTTTCTTGCAATTTCCATATCATCTAAATTAGCAACCTCTTTCAAACTGTTTACAACAAGATTGAAAAGATTTTCTGAGTTACAAGCTTCTTTCATTCTGTGTATTGTTAGCAAATGGGGTTGTCTAACATGTTCAATGAATGTGTAAACATGTATACATACCAGGGATGTGATATCTACCATAGTTACCTCAATTGATAAGGAAATGAATCTTGGTTTTTTTACACTTTCAACTAAATCTTCCTTTCCGACCAATGCAAGACATTTAGCCATTTCCCAACCATTTCGATCAGACGAATGAGAATTTGGGAAGTGTTGCACATCTGCTAAATCAAAAAGTGTTTTATGATAATAAAAATTTGTTATTGGTCTACCTTGTTTCATAAGATAAAAAATATCTACAAATTGTAAACTTTTTGAAACTAATATTTTTTCTTTTGCTTTTTTGTATTGCGTTGTAATTGTTGCTCCAATTTGATCGTGAATTTGTTTTTCTTCCAACATCTTGTTATATTCAATTTCATATTTCTTATAGAACCAATTAGTCTCATCCTTTACAATTTATTTTTTTCTAATTGTTCCATCTTGATCTATTATTTTCACATATGCCTTTCCATAATGTTTTTCAATTGTATCATATTTAAGTTGCATTTTTTGATCCCTTCCTAATTTTCATGAACAAATCTCGCATTTACATTCTGTTGGTGGATCACCATTCTTAAGAAATCACGGGGACAATGAACGAAAATCGTGATGACCATTCTTCCTTAAATGATCTACCAATAGACCAACGAATTTATTTTTTCCTGGCTTTCTATGAAACATTACCTGTAGATTTAATTTTTTTTTATATGTTCTATATCTTTGTCATATTCAACATTATGAATTTCAATAGGAGTTTTAGGAGCTGCAGTAGCCACATCGGGTGCAAAATCTATGCTTTCGTGATTCAAAATATTATCATTATCATGCATATCATCATCAAATATTTCTTCAAGTGATGGCATATCAGGATTGACATTGTTATCAACAATATCTTCAAGTGGTGGCATATCAGGATCAACTGTATTTTCAAAAATATCCTCAAGAGGTGGCATATCAAGATCAACAATATTTTCAAAAATATCTTCAATTGGCTGCTTATTTGGATCAACAATATTTTCAGGAATATCCTCATGTAGTGGCAAATCGGGATCAACTGTGTTTTCTGCATACAAGTATATTCCTAAGCATATGATGACTAAACCATAATTAAACTATTGATGTGTAAAAGCAAAATAATAAGTGATTGTACAAAGGAACCTGAAACAATCATATTGTCAGATGCTGATGCCTGCCCATGCGTGAAATACTTTTCAATTTTTTTATTTGCAAGAAGATTGTCCCACTTCTTTCTCTTCAATTTTCCAACGGGTACCATTCCTTAGAGATTAGAGTTTGCAATCGATCACAAATGAGTGTCTATAATATCCCAAAAAGGGGAATATACTGATAAAAAATTATTCTTGTGAAGGTCATCTTATAGTTGAAATACTCTACCTAACGAGCGTCTTCAATACCCTAGGGAAAGCATCTGCAATGTTGCCAAGATGAGTGTCTGCAATGTTGAACAAATGAGCGTCTGCAATGTTGCACATACAAGCATCTGCAATATTGCATCGACAAGCATTTGCAATGTTGCTTAGACAATCGTCTGCAATGTTGCACAGACGAACATCTTTAATTTTGCGTAGACGAGCGACTATAATTTTACACAGATAAGCGTCTCCAATTTTGCATAGACGAGCATCTCCAATGTGTCACAGATGAGCGTCTTCAATCCCACATAAATGAGCATCTTCAATTCTACACTAACGAGCATCTTCAAGGACACATAGGCGAGCATTTTCAATTCTCCACTAACAAGCGTCTTCAATGACACATCGTTGAGCATATGCAATATCGCACAGACGAGCATCTTCAATAAAGCACTACCGAGCGTCTGCAATCCCTCGTAAACAAGGCTCAAGCATCTTAGAGAATTTGAAAATTTGAAATATTGGTATATTTGACTGGTCTCATAAGCTTTATATATAGGGTATAATTGACGATTACGTCGAGAAAAAATGTTTTTTTTTTTTAATTTATTTTCAAGGTGATTGCTTGCAAAAGTATAGGAGGTGTAGGTGGCTATTTGCACTTATCTTTATAAAAAAATTGTAAAATATTCGCAAGCCGACCCATAATTTTTTTTGTCTTGAAAAATTTGGGCTAAATGGTGCAATATCTGAGGTCTTGATTTTCGAAATATTTTAACATTAAAAAACCTAATATTAGCCTATTAGCAAATATTTGCCACTATGCATAACACTATGAATCTTAATGATGTTGCTCTTTCTAAAAAATGTTGATTTTTGTTACAAATGACAATGTGATTTTATTGGATAATCCATTTTAATGCTCCTATGCAAGTACAAGACTTATCAAATGAATAAATCCCCCTAGAAACAAACCTAGATGAACTAATGCACACTTTATATGATGAGGTAGCTAACGAAAAACACTGAGCAAGTGAGCATGTGATTCTCAATTATGTTTCTCTTTCTCAATAATGTTGCTTTTTTTGTTCAAAAATGGTGATATGATTTTATGTCATATTGTATTTTAATGCTCTTATGCGAGCATAGGACTTATCAAATGAGAATATGTCTCCAGAAACAAACCCAGATGAATCGATGCACACTTCACATGATGAGGTAGTTGATGAAAATACCAAGTATGTGAGTATGTGATTGTCAATTATGTTGCTCTTTCTCAATAATGTTATTTTTTGTCAAAAATGATAATGCGATTTTATTTGATACTCCATTTTAATGCTCTCATGGAGGCACATGACTTATCAAATGAAAAACTCCCTCGAGAAACAAACCTAGATGAATCGATGCACACTTCACATGATGAGGCAGCTAATGAAAACACCAAGTAGGTGAGTATGTAGGCCCATTGACTTAATTTATGCATGTTGAATTAGTGTTACCTTTATGATGCATGTCCTTTTCAAAAACTATTATTCCATCTTATGTCTTAATGTATGCATGATATAATATTTTGTTGAACATAACCATCATCATTACCAACCTTTCCCTTTAATACCATCTATATATACTTCCCCCCAATTCAAACATAGAGTGCATCTCTTGCATATTTATTGGTGGATATGATAGTGAATAAAAGGTTTGTACTTGTGAATACCAAATGTTGGATATTTTGTGTAACTATCTAATGGATGGGTGTCTTTTGATTGAACCTCATTATGTGGCAGTATTTTGTTGTTCCTATCATAAACATGGCTTTATGATGTTCACCTTTGAGTACACTAAATGGTTATACAATCATTCTTCATTACGCAAACCCAACCCAACTAAGAAAGAAGAAAAGAATGCAAATGCAACAAAAACATAAAAATAAATAACTTTAACAAAGTTCAAAACCCTTAAAAGACTTCCGAACTTAAAGATAATCTTGGCTGCATGTTTATTTTATCCTTTATCTACTTATGGTTGATTACAACGTATCCATATCTTAATTGAAGATTGTAATACAATGTATCTATAGCTGATTACAATGTACATGGTCAAAGATTGTAGTTTTCAATGTACTCTTTTCTCAATACCTTGAATCATTTTCTATCTACCTTAGACATTAATAACATTTCATTTCATTTCTAGCTTAAAAGAATGTACCCTCCAGCCCCAACTATTTCTAGTTAATTTTTTGCTTCATTGTGTTACTGAAATTCCAAATATGTTTTTATTCTGAAGCTCCAAAATCAGCTTGGTAGATGACCTTCTCTTAGATATTCCTGTTCTCCTATGAATTCACGCTTAGTATTTATCTTTTAATTTGATCTGATACTGAAAATTCAACCACCTCAATCCTACTTCTCCTTAGCCTCCAATCCCAAAAAATCTGCAATACATTATCATCCTCTAAGTCCCCAAGTGCCCATTGGTACCTTGTTTAATGTACTTCCACTCTTTATAGGCAAACTCTTAAGGAAACTGGTTGATCAGAATTTTATGTTCGTGTCCCTTTCTTTGAAAATCAACATGTACTAATGTCACATAAAAAGATAAAAAGTGTACGTTGACTGACAATGTTATTAGTTGACGTAGTTGATGTTTTGAAAGAAGTTAGACAAAAGATAAAGTTGAATGCAGAAGAGGGAAAGAAATTGTGAAGTTGTTGAAATCTCTATTAAATAGCTATAAATTTTCTTTGGAACGAGGAAGTCAATGTTAAAGACCTACAGATAATCAATTTAGTGAAGGAGTGTACATATGATCATCTTCCCTTTGAATAAATTGTAGTTAATTTGAAGAGCATGAAGAAAGTCAATATATTGTATCAGAAAATATAGTAAACTAATTCCCTGTGGAAAAGCCAAAAATTAATTACAATCTTTCCCTTAAAAGAAGGAGATAAAATCAAATCTTGAACATTGGTTCAAGTCCTTGCCAGTCCATGATTGCTATGTAATTCATGCAGTGTTTTTGAAGAGAAATTCCCATAGTGTATCCAAATCAAATCCCTGCAGGAAAGCTAATAATTATCTTCTATCAAATACGTTTTAGAAAAAAAGTTATCTATAAAATTTATCTTGCTGTAGAGCATCCAAGGCATGCTTTTTCATATGCTTTTTCTTTTACTGGTGAAGTATAGTGACACATAGCATATGAGATGCACTGTATGTGGAATCCAATGAGAATTCAAGGTTATTTGTCATGGAGACAGTGGCATACTGACACCAAAAGTAAATGCATGAACAATGATACCACTGCTTTTTTGCACCACGGGGCCAATAAACAAAAAGTTTAGGTATCAACCACTGATACACTTGATATGATTTGTATTTGAGCTAATGTTTGTAAGATTTTCCTTTTTTGTGTTTTAATCTAATAACAAGTGAAATGTTATTGTCAACACACCAGGTAGCATTCCATAGAGATATCATGTAAATAACTAAGCAAAAAACGAAGCATTGATGAATAAAATAGAATGATCATATTCTGGGTGTCTAAAATTTGAAGCCAAACTTTTCAACTCACAACCTTTCTAAATATATTTCAAGTGGTTTTACAAATTACCTCCTAATTCCATTCATAATTTCTATAGTGAAAGCTTTTGAAACCTTTATAAAATCAAAGGTGTCCCTTCATAACAGCATTCTGAAATGCAGAGAAAGAGTGGCATCAAATACTCATTGTACAGCACCACCTACATAAATAGAATCTAGATCGATTATCGACCAATCTCGCTACAAAACCTGTCTATCTAATCTTCCTCTACACACCAAATTCCACTGAGAATGCGAGGATGACCAAACACAAGCAGAAACAAAGGGAGAAAGAGAGGGCGGAGGCGGCCGACATGGAGAGGTCGACCACTGTGACCTGATCAATAACAGGACCGCACAAAGAACTCCTATCCACATTCCTCGTATTGTAATATATACTATAAAACGCAATGCGCGTACGTGCAGCTTTTGCAGTAAAGGTCACATTGTTGGTTTCATACGTAAGGATTGCAGGAGGGGTGTAATGAAAGTTATCGGCTTGATCACCAGCAAAAGCCATTACAGCCATGGGCGTCTGACAGTTATTTCCTGCGTCTCCCATCAAAAAGCTCATAGTATATTTTTTGCCCGGTTCTGTTTCCACCATCTGTGATATAATCCCTTCTTTCCCAGACAGCAGCTCTATGGCTCTTCTGCCCTCTGGTACTCTCGAATGGTTGGCATCTATGTATCTGATAGCCTTGTTGGACTCCACAATCCACCCGGGCAGAGGAGATCTTGTCACGTCCAGATTAGTAGGCAAAAGCACCCCCAACGACGCATTTCTATACATCCAAGGTCCCTCCTCGAAATCTCCATTCACCACAAGATTATCTGCACATTATAAAGTCTTAAATCCATTTTATCTTGTGCATTCTAACTTCAGGCCTCTTAAAACTTGATTTAGTAAAGTCGAACAGCTTTAAATTTTTTACAGCTTCTTCCTCACCTAATTATCTGCTTATAGCTAAAGTTTCACCAGTCAATGCACAACTACTAAAAAACAAGTGAAGTGAACTTACTTTTGGTTTTCTCAGGCGTGGAAATTTGTTTGATGGCAATGTCGTCAAGAACAGGGCCACAGGTGGGATCTTCTTCCATGCCCTGATTGCGAAAAACGAGCTCTACATGATCTTGGTCCGATGGGGCATGGAAGGCCCAGGCATACGCATCCCATCCTCTAATATTATACAATGTCTGCAAATCAATGTTAGCAGAAGAAGTAGGAACCGAAACGTTGAGAGATTCCAACTGGGCACATGTTCGGGCAGCGCTGAGGGTGAGAGAATAGGTAGCACTTTTTTCCACCGTGATTTCTTGGCTAATCTGAGCATCGTTTCCCAATCTTAGTGCGTGTGTTCCGTGGGGAATCACCAGCAGCATATTTCCCTGCCGTTGGCCTTCCCCGACGTATTCCACCGTTCCGTCTATTTTCCAACCCACCAATGACTCTACGTTTTGGCCTTCTCCCCACGCTCGATTCCCACCGGGAGCCGTTTCGAAATCTCCATTCACCAGCAGACCTGCAGGAATTTTCAGTCATTTTGATTACACATTTTTGCATATATACTAATGAAGAACCGTAGGAATGCATTTCATGTTTTTTTTACTAACCATCTTCTCCAGATGCGGAAATGATGTAGTGAAGAATGCAGAGAAGCACAAGGGAAGCTCGAACCAACGACTGTTGAAGATTTGGAGACATTGTGGTTGGGGTAAAGGAGGAGAATGGCAATGGGGTGTTAAAAAACAGATAGTGTTACAGAGAATCGTACAGTATGAAAGAGCTCACTTTGCGTGTGGGTAAAGAATAGGTAGAGAATAATGGTGTCCGGCTGTGAAGGTCCCATCGCAGTCTGCTTTTGTCAAATATTCAAAGAAGGAAAGATAGGTGGGGCATGCGACGCATAATGCATAATTCATTCCGCAAGTTACGCAGCATAAATGAGTGTGTGAGAGCAAGGCATTCAGGATTTTCAATGGCTGGTCCACACGCACATTAGAGTTATAAATGGAAAAGGGTGAAGTGAAAAGTCATTTAAACCTATTGGTTTGGATAAAGGTAAAGGAGTAAATCAAAATAACCGTGTGTAGGGTTTTTGTTTGGGAGAAGGTTAGAAAATTTTTGTGTTGGTTGAGGTTATAGTTAGTTATTGTTTGTGTTGTGTTTGATGAAGTGGGATTCATAATTATTGTATAAAAGTAATTGAGTATCCCATAGAAGTAAGTAACATCTTCAACAATATAGGTAATAATTTTTGTACGATAGTTGTTTGAGTTAATTTGTAGATTATAGATCAGTGTCATCAACAATAATATGGGCAACACCTTCTGCATTGGTCTAGGTCAAGGTGTAGATCAACATAAAAAAAATAAATGTTGGATTTTAAAAAAAAAGTGATTAACAATATTCGAACTCGTATCAATGGGTTCTCAATCTAATGTTCTAATTGTTATACCATTAAACCATTCATCAAAACCTCTCTCAACTGATAAAACTAATGGTTGGAAGTTGACTATCGCATAGAAGTAATCAACGTCCTCATCGACAATACAAATAACAACTTATGTGTAATAGTCTATCTAGGTCCCACCTGATCAACCACAACACAAGTGACAAATACCTCCAACTATTGGTTAATGTTGGTAGAGTTGGTCTATTTTTCGACTTAAATTTATCATAAAGAGCATGCATGCATTTCCATGGCGCATGCATATATAAATGCATTATTTTTACTAAAGGATAAACATTTTATGTTTAGCTTGGGATAAATACCCACCATTAAACATATTATGTTTATCCTCAAATAAACATAATGCATTTATTATGTAAACATGCATAATATGTTTATCTCTCCTTAAAAATGTTGTGTTTATCCCACTTAAAATGTAATGCATTTATCCATTGTCAAAAAAATACATTTATCCCCTAGTGAAAACACAATGTGTTTATCTCCTTATAAAAATCGTTGCCTATTTTTTGCACACGGATAAACGCATTGCATGTATCGATACATACAATGTATTTATCCTCACTTGAGTAAACACAATGTGTTTATCCAGTATCATGTATTTTGAGAACTTTTATTGTCACCTTACATGCAAAAATTAATACCAAGCATCACCAACCACTCAAGCATTTGTTAATGGTGAATGTGAGGGTCATTGACTTACCATATAAAGGCTAGGGTATTCATGTTTTTTGCATTGTTTAATTGTTGGATATTGTTGCAGAGCCTTGGAAAGCAATAATGATTTATCAACAGCTAGTCATCTTCCACACCTTTGCAACCTAATCAATATATTTTTCAACCGTATGGATACATTTTCCATGTTTAGCACACATTCAACTCCATAAACACCATATGATGTTACACAATAAGCTTTTTTTTAAATCTTAGCTGGGATTTCACATCCATGACATTCGATGAAAACCCTTATTTTTACATCTTACGATATTGTAGTCCATAGAAACGTGTTTGCACCATGCATCTTCTCAAACAATTCCCGAGCCTTGTGTATTATTCAAAATTTTGCATACATGTAGAACAATACTCAATGAAAACCCATTTTGTTGCAATTGGTGTATGTGTTTAACAACCCAAAAGAATTTTTTAATTTCTCACTGTGGTGGCAAAGAATTTGCTCCATCTCTTCATCTTTAACATTTTGCAGAGCAAATTTCCAATTAGGAATATATCCTATTGCTTTTGTCACCCGAGACATTCTCTCCAACTCTCTATAAATATCCAATGTATTTAGATGTGATCTTCTCCCATACAAAAAGTATGAAGTTCTTTATTAACCATAATCCAATTACATCCACGTATTTGGATGCCTTTATATTTCATCTTTATTTTATATATTTTTAATTTGATTCCACCTACCATACATAGCATAAATGTTTGAGAGCATATTTACGCTCCAAAAAAAAAAAAATTGGTTGTCATAAATTCCCCTATTGCTACATTCTTATATGATCTACAAACAACAAGCAAGCACATCCACACACCCAATTCAAGTTTAATGGGCAATTTGGCAATGAAGTTCAAAGCTTTATCAAGATAGTCTACATGGCCAAGAAGGTCAACCATGCATGTATAATGATTCATCCCAAGAATAATGCAATAAGATTCACTTAAAAGGTTCTTCATAAAGGAGTTAGATAAAGCAAAAAAAACACTAACAAAGGTGCATTCATTTCATGTTGTGGTTATTGGAGTTTCATTTTTTTACATATTAATAGTGCATTTGTATTTGAAAATATATGGAATAATAAGTATGTTTGTATCACCATTAATCTCCATAAGAACATTTTGCATGTTTGAAATTATGGAATTTGTTTGCATCCTTCACAACAATATCCCTTGGAACAATCTTGGAGATAAAATTGGTTGTAGTATGGCAATCATCACATACTCGAAGGTTCTTCATAATGCAACATTACAAATGAGTGATTGTTCCATGTTAGAGAGATTAGTTATGTATCTTTGTTCCAAGTTAGAGATATATTTTAAGAGATTTAGGAATCTTTCTTCTTTTTGAACATTACCTATAAGAAATTATTCTAAGTTGAAGAGACTCCAAGAGAGTTTTAGGAATTTTCTTTTTCTATGCAATATTTTAATATTTTTGAATGCTCCAAGTGAAAGAGACTTCCTAGCTTTGGGCATTCTTGTTGTAATCGATCATTACAGTCTATAAAATTATGTATGTACCATGGCAACCCTAAGGTTTGTCATCACTTAGCCACTTTGGATGGTGGCGAGAGGTCATGGATGAGAGTTGTAAATATTTTATTAATATAAGTGACTCTTATTGCATGATTGCAAGGATGAATCGGTATGTGTGCATGTCATGGACGAAGGAAATAAATACATTATTAGCATAAAGTGACTCTTACTGCATTATTCTATGAATGAATCAGTATGGACACATCATTGTGAATGAGTGTTGTAAATACTTTAATAACATAAACGACCATAAGACCATCTCCATCTCCTTCTCTTGCTTTTGAAGGCCATGGTTTTTTATTACTTGTATTTTCACAATCATACAATCTCATCACTTACCCACCAAAATGATATGAATACCACTCTCCCTCAACTCTATTGAGACGAGCGGTTGAAGGATGCAATACACATTTTCATGGACTACAATAATCATAGGATATGCATAAAAATGGATATGTTGAAAGGGCCCATGAATTATTTGATAAAATACCTTGAAATACAATCTCATCAACTGCAATGATTCTAGGATATGCACAAAATAGATATGTTGAAAGGGTATGTGAATTGTTTGAAAAAATACCTCATCGAGATGCAATCCCATGAAATATAATGATCACAATATATGCTCAAAAGAAATTGCTAGTTTCTTAGTATGGTGGTTGTAGTAGGTAAATAATGCAATTAATGCAAAGGGGGTTGATTAATGCACTATTGCTCTACTTTGTAAATATTGACGCATATATCAGAAATATGGTAATAACATGTAGCAGAAATGCAACAGTGTTTACTTAGATTCTATATTCATTCCGTTAATCATAAAATAGACAAAAGACAAAGCATACGTTCATGAACAAGTACGCCATCGACATCGTAAGATAAGTGAAATTAATACGCGAACAAGAATGTAGGGATGAGCGAATAATCAAATTATGAACATACATGCGAACTTACAAAATAATAGATGCACAATGTAGATAGATAAAGCAAGCTGCAATCTTTCAAATGATCTTCAATTGATAATCCTTGTATTATCTTGAAATGATTATTTGCCTATGATTCGCTCATGATCTATAGGTCATCAAATGATGCCTTTATATATGATACAAGTTTACATGAATTTGATATTTTGGCCCCTTGTATAATCCACAAGGGTCAAATACATGGCCTACACCTCTTTTATACATTTTTAATCCCTTTTTACATAATAATATGTTAAGGGATTAAAATGATTTATTAAATACATAAAGTTTCATATTGAGGCATCTACATTTGCCCCTCTTTGGATGTGTGATTGAAGCAATGAAAGTACATGTCCAAAGAAGAAGTGTAGCCAAGACATAGAAGAAAAGTTTTTAATCTTTTTGTTGATGTTGTCTTTTATTGAATGATGTTGCGGGTCTTTATGTTGCCCCCCTTTTGACTTGGGTGCCTCAGGAAATATCCTTAAGTGGAGTAGCTAAGGAAAAAGTTGCTAAAGAATTTGTCTTCAGGAATACTATTTAGATGATGTTTGGATGACTATGAAAATCCATATTCGAGGCTAGAGATGGAAGGTATGATGTGCCTCATTTATATTATCTCAATCATGAATTTGGTCATTCCATCATGTCTGATCCTCGAGAACCATTCACACTTATGTCCATGCCTTGAAATAGAGAGGTTATGCTTTTGATTGGTAGAAATGGTAATGAAATGTACATCGTCGATGGCCCAACAGACTATGAGCACGATGCTGGCACCCTAGTTTTGACTATAATTTTCTTTTATTTTACTAGATCTATATACCTACAATGAAATGTTAGTCGTAAAATAATGATGGATGCACAATAAGTTATTTCATCCATTGGAGATTGTCCAATGTCAACATCTTACTCATGGATGCATTATTGGTTTATCTTTTGAGTGAGTGAACTCTCACTAGCCGTATCGATGGCCATCGATGAGCATACATTTATATGTCTATGATCTGAAGACAATATACTTTAGATGGGTTCAAAGCAAAAACCATGTGGATACATAGCAAAATGTATCGTCCATTGGATATGATCCAATATCAACAAATTGCTAACGGTTGTATCGCCAGTTTACTTTTAAGTGACTAAACTCTCACTAGCTATTTCGTTGGTCATCGACGATCATACGTTTGTATGTCTACGATCCGAAGACATTATGCTTTATATAGGTTTAAAGAAAAAAACCATGTGGATACATAGTAAGTTGTATCATCCATTAATGATGAGTCAATATCAATAACTTGCTAACAATTGTATTATCGGTTTGCTTTTAAGTGAGTGAGCTCTCACTAGCCGTTTTGTTGGCCATTAACGATCATGCATTTTTATGTCCATGATCCGAAGACATTAGACTATCAATTTTTTTTGTGCACACCGTTGATGTCACGCTGACAGTCAAGCACACCATCGGTGTCGTGTTCTACATGGATCTATACATAAAATAAAAAGAAATTATGCCCCTGCTTTGATATGAATTATTTTGCAAGGGCACAGAGCTATGCTTTTCAAGTGTAAAAATGCTTGAGATGGATGTCATTGAAGATTGAAGGTTTTTGGTTCTTCCTTGCCATCCAAAGTTGATAACCTATATGCTCATAATCCTGTTGCATCAACAATAACATATGGGCCCAACCAATTGGGTTCAAATTTGCCTTTAGCCTCCTCATTTGTTGTTGTTTTGTTGATATTCTCTTTTAAGACTAGGTCCCCTATTTTGAACTCTTTATATTTTATCTTCTTGCCAAATGCTCTCTTAAATTTGGCATGATAGACCTTTTGATGCTCAATGGCTCTGATTCTTTTTTCATATAACATCTCCAACTGTTGTAATCTTTTTTTTCTTGCATCTTCATCCTAAACAAAGGAATCTCTAACCAAGTGGGACAATGGCCTCATCTCCATATACTAATGAAAAGGGGGTTGGCCCAATGGCTATTCAGACACTAGTTTTATAGGCCCATAGTGCATATGGAAATTGCTCATGCCAATATCTTCTGTACTTATCCCATGTTTTGGAAAGAATACTCTTAAGTGTCTTATTTTTTGCTTCAACTTGGCCATTGCCTTAAGGGTAGTAAACTGAAGAAAAGGTTTTTGTGATGTGAAAATTTTTACAAAATGCTTGCATATCCTTGCCCTTGAGATTTGGACCATTATCCATCATCAACCTTTGTGGCACACCAAATCTAGTGATGATGTATTCTGTAAGGAATGCAATAATCGTTTCTTGTGTAACTGACTTCATGGGGATGAATTCCACCCACTTGGTAGTATATTCTGTATTTGTGATGAGAAATTTGTGTCCTTCTCTAGAATGAGGATTAATCATGCCAATCAAATCTATTCCCTAAGTAGCAAAGGGCCATGGAGAAATAGTGGAATTGAATTCTTGAGTAGGCTGTTTTTCTAAGTTTGCATGCTTTTGGCTTGGCACACATGCTTTGACATGAGTTTGACAATCTTCTTCCATAGTGGCCCAATAGTACCCTATTCTCAAGATCTTTGTATAAAGAGCTTTGGCATGAAAATGGCCACCACATAATCCATCATGAGCTTGCTCTAAAGTAGTAGCTATCTCATCATATGTTAAACATCTCAACAAAGCACCATCAAAGGATCTTCTATATAAAATATCACCAATGATAACATATGTCATAGTAGTCCTTCTCAATCTTAGTCTATCATTCTTAGTATATCTAGAAGAAATACTTTGGTCTCTTAAGTAGCTATAGATATCAAAATACCAATCTTGAAAAGCATCATTATTGGCAATAAGACAAGAAAAAATAGAATGAAGATGAGTTGTGTAATATGGAGAACTTAACTTACAGATAGTGAGAATGGTCTCCTCATCTTCAAGCTCAATTGGTACCAAAGAGGTTGCACTTTTCATAGCATTTGCATATCTGTTATTAGTCCTAGGAATGGTCATAATAGTATACATGTCAAGCCTATACAACAACTCAATCACAACCACCCTATAAGGTATTAGCTTCTCATCTTTGGTATCATAAGTACCCTTCACTTGGTTGACAATAAGCAACGAGTCCCCATAAATTTCTATGTCTGCGATTTTCAGTTCCAAAGCTACCTTTAATCCCAGTATCAAAGCTTCATACTCAACCATATTATTAGTGCATTTGAAATCGAATTTATATGCAATAGGAATTACTTGATTGGTAGGGGAGACCAAAATAATACCTACCCTTGCTTTGTGAATGCATCTAGAACCATCAAAATACAGGCTCCAAACTATAGGCTCATCCTCTAGAAGATAAATATAATCATCAGGGACAAAGATCTCTTCAAATTCGCACCATTGGCACCCTGTTGATAGGTCATTAGGCCGTTGGCATCATGGCTTCTTCTCAAAAATGTCAAGAAATTATTCATGGACAACCTCCTCGCCTTCCTAAGGGAAATCTGCTATCAGATTTGTAATGGTCTATCCTTTAAAGAATTTTTGCTTCACCATATTAATATCAAATTCATGCAATAACATTAGACACTTTGCAAATCTACTAGATGAGTGTTGTTTAGCCACAAGATATTTTAAAGGATCAACAAGACTAACAACATATGTGATGCAATATAATAAGTAATGCCTTACTTTTTCAGTGGTAAATATCATAGCAAAGAAAATATTCTCCATAGGAGTGTACCTTGTCTCATAATCAACCAATGTCTTGGTTAGATAATAGATAGCCCTCTCTTTGTTATTTTTCAATTTTTTGAAACAACATGGTTCCTATGGCATACAAGGAGGTTGAAATATACAAGTAATTAGGTTCGGAAAAAATCTATGGAAACAAGGATAGGGGGGTTAAGAAAATATTGCTTGATATATTCAAATGCTTTTTGGCAATTCACATCCCATACAAACTTGACATTCTTCTTAAGTAAGTGAGTGAATGGTCTACACTTGTTCCCTAGTTGTGATATGTGCCTGTTAATTGAATTTATCTTTCCTTGAAGAATTCTAAGTTGTTTCAAGTTTCTAGGGGGAGGTATGTCAATAATAGCTTTTACTTTCTTAGGATCTACTTCAATTCCTCTATTTGAAACCATGAACCCTACAAATTTTCTAGAAGTAACTCCAAATGCATACTTTAAAGGTTTAAGTCTTAGTTTCTACCTTTGCAAAATGTCGAATACCTCTTCAAGGGCTTGGAGATGGTCTTGAACATGATTTGATTTGATAAGAATATCATCAACATAGACCTCCACTATTTTATGAATATGCTTATGGAACATACTGACCATGGCTCTTTGATATGTAGCACTTGCATTTGTTAGTCCAAAAGGCACAACCTTCCAACAAAAATTGCCCCAAAGGGGTTGTGCTAACAGGATTAATTAAGATTTGATTGTAACCAAAAAAACCATCTATAAATGACAACATATTATGACCAGCTATGCTATCAATAATCATATCAATATTAAGTAATGGAAAATCATCCTTAGGACAAGCATTGTTGATATCATGAAAATTGATACATACCCGTATTTCACCAATTGGTTTAGTAATAGGAACAATGTTAGACATCCACTCAGAATAATCAATAGGCTCTATGAATCCTACTTGCAAGTAATTTTCAATCTCTTTTTTGACTAACAAGGCCTTAGAAGGATGCATTTTTCTAGGCTTTTGCTTAATTGGTTTGGCATTTTCTTTTAATGGAAAATTATGCATAACAAATGAAGGATCTAACCTAGGCATATCATCATAAGACCAAGAAAAATTTCCAGAACATATGTGATGAATTTAGATTTGTACCTTTCTTTCTTGGAAGAGGATAGGGTTGCTCCAATTTGAAGCAATCTTTCCTTATCTGTAGTGCCAATGTTAATGTTTAGCAACTCTTCTTGTGGGAAGGTGAGATCCTTCTTTGTTGGTAATAATGATGGCAAATCCTCCATAGTAGGATCAACAATCCTAGCTTCTTCTAAGGGATGAACCTGTAACACATCATGAAAATTGACCTCTTGGCCAAAGTAAGCATACTCATGAAGCATATAAGAGGCATGTTTTTCGTTAGACTTGGGAAATTCTGAATGTGCCCCCAAGTATTCAAGCAAATCACCATCAGTATTGAAATAATCAAAGAAAAGAGGCAAGCTATGATCAATCCACATATCTTCATCAATTTCATCAAATAATTCTATCACATTGGATGTTTTAACAAACTGTATGGGACCCCATTTTTGTTTGACTTGTCCATCACTACCTAGACCTG
>Ga0181464_1000340_pt1 | contig 18993 bp, 12 predicted proteins | sample InSIn2gowninarea_FD_119074 | JGI IMG/M metagenome (GOLD analysis project Ga0181464, IMG submission 119074) | Clean room microbial communities from NASA Spacecraft Assembly Facility at Jet Propulsion Laboratory, Pasadena, California, USA -... ...
AATATTGCATAGGTTTAATGTGCAAGATAGTAAACTAGTGAAGGTTCCTATTCCTGTATGTGTAAAGTTATCTATTTAATAGTTTCCTAAGACACAAGAAGAGAAAGAGGGAATGTCTCGCGTTCCATATGTGAGTGTAGTTGGTAGTATGAAGTATGCAATGGTTTGCACTAGACCATGCATTGCACGTGCTATGGGAGTATTGAGCAGGTTTATGTCAAAAATAGGGAAGGAGCATTCAACGACAATGAAGCGGATTTTTAGGTATTTAGGTGGCAATAGTGATTATGGTTTGTGCTACCAAGGAAGACCAAAACTGCACAAAGTTTTTTACATTCATGGCTTTGTTGATGCCTAGATCAAAGAAGATCTACAAGTGGTCATGTTTAACCTATTTGGAGGAGTAATCAGTTGGATGAGTAAGAGGCAGTTTGTAGTGGTACTTTCAACTACAAAGGTTGAATACATTGCATCAACTCATGAGAGCAAGGAATTTGTTTTGTTGCCGAGATTATGTTCAATTATGGGGTTGGTACAGTGATCTATAAGGATTACTATGATAGCCAAAGTGCACTTTTCTTGGCTAAGAACCATGCTTATCATTCAAATACAAAGCACATTGATGTTCATTATCACTATATGAGGGATATGGTTAAGGAGAAAAACGTATTGGTGGTAAAGGTGGACACTTTAAAGAATGTTACGGATGCATTGACAAAGCCTTTGAGCACTGAGAAGTTTTCTTGGTGTAGAGAAAGAATGGGCGTTGCAAGGATGGACCAATGACTAAACTCTCATATGACCCCTTGTGTCGATAGAAAACAACAAATGGGAGCATGTTGGGTTTGTGTTATATTCTTTCTACAAATTGTTGCATGCATTGTACATTGCATGGGGCGCAGTGTGGGGGTAAAAGGGTGGGGGGTGGTAGCCCCCATATCGGAGGGTTTGCAAGGTGGTTGTAACCCCCTTGCATAGGGTCTGAGGCTATGCCTCAGGAAAAAAAAATATGCAAACCCAATAATAGTTGGGTAGACCTACCCATAGTTTTGTCCATGGGTTTTACACATGGTTTTGGGCGTGATTGATTTTTGCCCATGGTATTTTGTAGATACGGTCAAGGGAGCTATGGTTATGTTCTAATCCATGGTTAATGGATTGGGATTTATGAATGCTTCAGTGTGCATATATATGTATTGTAACATTGAAAGGAAAATGATGAAAAATCAATCTGGTAGTCCTAGTTTTGGGATCCAGGCGAAAATCTATGTATATTTGTTTTATGTTCTCGCCATAGTATATTTTTCTAGTTCAAGAGTTTGTTTGCATGTAATTTTTGTATATGGTAGTATGACGTATGTAATGGTTTGCACTAGACCATACATTGCACATGCAGTGGGAGTATTGAGCAAGTTTATGTCAAAACTAGGGAAGGAGCATTGGACAACAGTGAAGCAGATTTTTAGGTATTTACGTGGCACTAGTGATTATGGTTTGTGCTACCAAGGAAGACCATGATTGGACAAAGTTTTTTACATTCAAGGCTTTGTTGATGCCTACATTAAAGAAGATCTACAAGTGGGCGTGTTTAACCTATTTGGAGGAGCAACCAGTTGGATGAGTAAGAGGCAATTTGTAGTGGTACTTTCAACTACAAAGGTTGAATACTTCGCATTAACTCATGCGAGCAAGGAGGTCATTTTGTTGCCGAGATTATGTTCAATTATGGGGTTGGTACAGTGAGCTATAAGGATATACTGTGATAGCCAAAGTGCACTTTGCTTGGCTAAGAACCATGCTTATCATTCAAATACAAAGCACATTGATGTTCATTATCACTTTATGAGGGAGATGGTTGAGGTAAAAAAGGTATTGGTGGTAAAGGTGGACACTTTAAAGAATATTACAAATGCATTAACGAAGCCTTTAAGAACTGAGAAGTTTTCTTGGTGTAGAGAAACAATTGGTATTGCAAGGATGGACCAATGACTAAACTCTCATATGACCCCTTGTGTGGAAAGAAAAAAAAAATGGGAGGATGTTGGGTTTGTGTTATATTCTTTCCACAACTAATTGCATGCATTGTACATTGCACGAGGTGAAATAAGAGGGTAAAAGGGGGGGTTGCTAGCCCCCCTATCGGGGAGTTTGCAGGGTGGTTGTAGCCCCCCTGCATAGGGTCTGAGGTTGTGCCTCAGGACAAAAAAATATGCAAACCCAATAATAGTTGGGTAGACCTACTCATGGTTTTGTCCATGGGTTTTGCACATGGTTTTGGGCATGATTGTTTTCTGCCCATGGTATTTTGTAGATATGGTCAAGGGAAATATGGTTATGTTCTAATCCATGATTAATGCATTGGGATTTATGAATGCTTCATTATGTATATATGTGTATTGTGACATTGAAAGTAATGAAAAATCAATCTGGTAGTCCTAGTTTTGGGATCCGGGGGAAATCTATGTGTATATTTGTTTTATATTCTCACCATAGTATATTGTTCGGGTTCAAGAGTTCGTTTGCATTTAATTTTTGTATATGGTTAAAACCTACACATAAACTACGCATTGTGTAGTCTCAAGGCTCAAGCCTGACCCCTGACTACCTGAGTTACACATTTGCATAGTAAATGAGCCTCTCCCTTAACCCACCACTCGGTTTCGGCTCACTCATTGGATTGAATTGCAACATGTTAGGTTAGTGGTTTATTGCATTGATTTCGTGTTTCCATGAGTGAATTGCAGATGTAGGTACTCTATCATACCATAAAAGTATGATGAAGAATAAGATGGTGAAGAGGAACATGTAATAAGACACCTGTGTAGCTAGATATGCAAGCAGATTAATCAAAAGAAAGAAAAAGGACGCCAGTTTGAGACTACTGCTCAAGATCTGATATCACTGAAGGCTCCTCCTCTCTAAGCCATATCGAGGTGCATCAAAGACACAAAGAAATAAATAGCAAGAATTACTTGACATTGCCATGTCACCATGCATTCAATGTCATCAATGTCATGTCATGTCATGTCACGTCATGAGTCATCATATGCCACATCACTTTTGTGGATTATGTAAATTCATATTCAAAATGTATTGTAAAGTGGAAGCCCAAAGGACATGTATAGAATATGAAGAGTCATGTAAAGTTGAAAATTCATAGGAAGTCAAACAGTCATGAGGGTTGTCAAAGAGTCACAAGGGAGGTGAACCATCACCCCATTGGTTATATATGCACCCTCATTATATGAAAAAATTAGTTTTAACCTTGGCTCCTCTCATAGGGTGTCAAAGAGACAAGATAGTTCTTTTTGGGACCAAGTAGTGGCTCCAACGCTCCACTATTGGAGCTACTGGTGTTCATTGTATATATGTGTCTTGGGACCTTTACTTAACATATGAAGCATGATGGCCAACATGTTCTTCGTGCATGGATTACGAATGTTCATAAGATTGTTCTGTGAATGTTTACGGTTCATGTTTTTTTTCACATGTACTAAAGTAGTTGAACTATTTTATTTATTTTAGTAATTATCAGATTGAGAATGTGGTGTAATGCTTGCAATGCCCGTCACATATTTGTAGACTATTCCACTAGATGTTAGATGGATATCTCTTGTTTGTGTGTGTTTCTACCATCATGGTACTATTACCTCTCTCTTAAAGGCTCACATTTTGTTCCCTCCACAGTAGAACAACCTTGACACACCTACAACCAAACCTCACCAGACACACTTACTTTCCTTTCAAAGGCACACATGGGTTCTTCTCTCTTGCTGACAGTTAGAGTCAAGTAAAATATTTAAGAAAATTATAACTGAGATGTATTCTAGATGGGGCTCCTATCCCAAATGGTGTGAAGTCTAATTGGTACTACATATCAGGGAGACCCATTAAATGTTGGCAAGTCTAGCACTATCAACATTTCTAGAGCTAGAAGGAGGGAAGCGATATTTTTATGGTTGATAACCTCACCCACCCTCATCATACTTCTTTCGGTCAAGGTAGCAATATTCCCACCACCTCCCCTACTCATATTCCTAAAGTTGGGGGATCTTCTCAACCCAGTCTCAAACAAACCTGTGAAATCTCTTACGGGCACATATGGGGCATATAGCCTATAACCCATTAGTTTACAAAGGCTATTGCATTGATTCGTGGAGTACATAATCTTCCTTATTTTCCAAAGAAGAACACAACCACTCTTACTGGGATAGTGGTTTTGATAGTCAAAGATTTGGTTATGGCCATCCTTAAAGAGTTATCATATATTTCAAAAAGCATAGAAAAACCATAGAAGCCTCCATCTTTTGAGAGAGGTGATGCAGACAATGTTGTACTCTCATATGACACTTTCTGCGGGTTAGGTGGTGGCGAAGAAGAGGAAGAAGGTCCATTAGATCCAGGAGAAGAAGAGGAAGATCCATGAGATTCTTATGAAGAAGAGGAGCACAAATACAAAGATAAGGTAGACCAAGATCTTGATTAGATGACTCAGGGCCCACTTGTTGTGTTGAGTGTTTTACACAAGATTCCAAGGCACCCGAAAAAGTTGTTAATGAAGTATGAACCTGACAATGTAGTAAAAGCGGAGGACCATTCAGACAACTTCTATCTACATCTATAAATGCTTGAGGTATGTTACAATGATGTTGCATGTAGACTTTTCCCTTGTACCTTATATGGAATATCAAATGTATGGTACCACAATCTCCCTTCTAACTCAATCAAGAATTGGAAGGGATTCAAAAATTTTCCAATGACAAAATCGCTGCCATGTTATTTAAAGAGTTGGGAAATATGAATATTGAGTAGAAAGAAAAGGTTAAAGAATGTAATCATAGATTCAATCGTATATTGGACATATTTCCTACATATACAAAACCTCACGACTCCATCACTATTGATTATTATACCTCTACCTTACCAATAAGAAATGTGTAGTTTATGAAGAGAACTACCAAAGCAACTCTTACATAAAATTACGAAGAATATATTGTAGTTGAGAAGGACTTGTTCACAATTGAAGTCACCATGGATGATGAATCATCAAAGGACTACAAAGGCACAGGTAAAAGGTCTCAAGTGTCCTTAAGTAATTCCAAATATAAAGAACAAATGATATTGAAAGCTTGACGCATACCATCAAGTCTTTGTCCAATGAGTTGGTAGAACTGAAACATAAGTCAAGAGAGAACACTGTAAGTAGCAAGCCCCCTATATTCGACCTCATAAGAAGGGATATCAACTCTGGTAGCAGTAGCAATCAACCATCCAAGTCTGCGTAAACATTTAAGGTAGTGCTAAATGTTGAGAGCATGGGTATGGATCAATATTGTTGGTTTCATCAAGAATATCATTCAAAAAAAACATGCCCACAATGGAACCATAGCATGAGTTATCTAGCTATGCATTTCATTGACACATTTACTTCAGATGAAAAAACTGAGCCTATGGAAAAATAAAAATAAAAAAAATTGTTGCAACCAAATAAATTGTGAGTGTTGGGCACATAGTAAATATGCTCAGTTATGTATACGTAGATGAAAAGAAAATTGCCCTAATGTAGCCATTGAGTGAGAACCCGACTTACAAGAAGAATGGTCAATATAAATTTAGAAGGCAAGGTCCAGTTTCTAAACCAGAGTTGAAAAGGTATAACTTGAAATAAAATTTGTTAAGGAAGATCACACTGCCTATCAACTCGGCTCAAAACACTCAAACCAAGTCTGGAGACACTGTTATAGTGAAGAGTACTTCTTCAAATGGTAAAAGAAAGTCCATCACTCTGGAATTATCAGATCAATTTACTCCTATAGACACTTTAGTGATGCTCATTGCACTTGATTATAATATAGTTTAAGACATGAAGAAAAATTGCACTGGCATTTCACTCTTTGAACTTCCAAGGATCGCAAGCCAGTGGGAACTACTCGCCTTCACTCATGAACAACCTACCTCAGATTACAACGCTTCTTCGCAAAAGGGATCTGGTAAGTCTTTTGGTCCACTAGAATTAGTAATTAATGTATTAACATTAGAAGCTAACACACTCTATCCTCTGTTTTTATTAACATTTGAAATTTTTAATTACAATGTACACAATTTCTTAGTTGATTATGGTGCATTCGTAATTGTAATGCCACTATCTGTAGCTAATAAAATCAATACAAAATGGGGTAGGATAGATGCATGGTTCATTTAGCTAGACAATACTCTTGTCCAGGCAATTGGTGAACTCAGGAAATGTGTTTATTCATCTGTCATCCAATGAATGAGTTCACCAAAGTATAAATATAGTAATTTTGGACATCCTGGAAACATACCGTGTATTGGTAAGTAGAGACTAGTCCAATAAATTATAGAAGTATTTTTCTACCGACTCTTCACATTTATGGCTTCTGTACAAGGGAAGAAACAACCAAATCTAGGTAGACTCAAAACCTTACATGAAGCATATTTTCATTCCCTTGTAGGGGCAAAATGAATTGGTTGCTTTCACATAATTAATCTTTGGTATTTTCTTCTTAGAGACTGAACCAAGGTGCTACCTTGCTCAACCTTCCCTAGTCCCACCAGATATATAGTTGAAACTCATTCCTAGTTCAACTAGCACAAATGACTTATGTACAATAGATAATAATAGTAGTACTAGTGTAGGGTGTAGCTCTTATACATATGATGTTTGGACTTTGTTTTTTATGGTTCCAAGACACAAAAGGGCTTTGGATTTGGTTGTGTTTTATTAGACCTGCGAAAAATAAAACACCTGATCTCATGCTACTTGGAATTCGAGTGCACTAAAAACAAAAAAAGTATGAAGAACTCATCCTTGGCTTACATAAGTCCATTGACCTCAATGTTTGGGTTCTTAAAGAAATAGGTGACTCAAATATCATCATGTGGCAAGTACACAATATTATACACTGTGTGTCTCCTAATTTGAAAATTTATCAACAAGAGATACGATGTTTAATTTCTTAATTCTGACCTTTTAATATTATATATGTTCTTAGAATGTGTAACGCAGTTGTGGGTGCATTAGCAAATGCTACTACTAGGTAGTCAGCGCTTAGGGATAGTTTTTCTGTTGAAATTCCTTTTAAACTATTACTCCCTAATAATATCACTAATTTATGTTTTTTTAATGATGGAAAGCAGATACTGCATTTCATATCCAACACTAATGTATTCAAAGATGTATTTATTGATGAAGATGAGCAAGAAAAAGCGGTGCAAGATGCAGCTCGCATAAACAAAGAGAACCCCATGCCGAAGGGTGTGGTATCATTAGAGAAGTTGTATGACTTGTAGAATCACTTCAGAGGGTCAGTCAATGCCAAAACCCATAGTTCAACGTTGTCACATCAACATATTAACATTGAAATGGGGAAATATCTGAATTTTGTTAATATCAGTACTTGTTGCACACCACAAGAGTGACAAACTTTTATTCACTTATTCAAGCAATACATATATGTTTTCATGTGGACATATGTGTTGTAGTGGCTACAACCACCCTCCAAAATTTTGGCTCGCATGAAAATTTTAGAGCCTACCTTGGATCCTGCGATCGATCATCCTTGGTCACTTATTGGTAACCTAATGATTTCAAGCTCCCCTAATTGATCCTAAGAGTTGTCCGCATTCTCATCTTTATGCAACATGTGTCATCATCGGGCATAGGGGTTGTTATTTTTCATGGAAAGGGAATTTTGTCTTGCTTCAAAGGAATTGTGTGCATATGAGTGGTTGTCATCACATAGACATGTTTCACACTCACTTCACGCACTCTTGTCACAGAGGTTGTTCCATCAAGAAAGGTATGTCTTATGCATTTTGGATGGTCTATGTTGTGTCACTAAGTGTCTGTGTGTGATCATAGTCAATTCCTACCAATGTTTACATATGTTTCATTGGTCTCACACTTAGTCATTTTCCCAAGAAGCCTAGCCACATCCAATTTCCCAGACTTGTGTGCTTCGATTCTGCAACCATCATTCTTCCTCCCTTCCCTACCAAAACCTCGTAGTGCGTAGAGACACCAATCTCCCTTGCCTTCTAAAACTCACAGCTGCAGAGACCCTAACCAACACTACTCTCTAGAAATGCATAAAGTAGTCAGCTAGCCAACACTGCTCTCCAAAATTACCAAGAGCAGTCCAGCCACACTACACTCAAAAATTACGTAGAGGTGTCCTCTTAGGACCCCCATCCTAAAGCAATATCATGTGCCTCAAAACTATGTAATGTTTTCCAAGCTTCCTTTCCTGTCTTGCATGCAGAAACTACACAGATGGGCCTCCCAGGACCTCATCATGGCAGCAGTCACTATCCACTAAAAATATGCAGATCTACCTCTCAATGACTACAAGAAAAGGTGACATATTGAAATTGCTTCCAAGGAGTTGGGGAGAAGGACCAAGGAACCAAGTAATGGAAAAGATCAGGACCACATGAAAACTCTGTCAGATGCATGATTATCCTAAAGGTAAGTATGGTAAGTAAGGAACACCTTCTGAAGTACACCTCTTAGTTGAGTTTGTAGGACGGCTTATCAATGTCATATCATCATGTCCTCAATAACATGCATGTGCACAAAAACAAAGATCATTGTATGTGTTTCTTCTACATTTCTTGCTTTGTTTTCACTTGTTCGACCAATTGTCCTCTTTGGAATTTTGACTGCTATGTCATTCTTGCGACCTTGTTCTGGTGATGTTGAAGGTTGTGTTTGAGTTTGCTATATAACATCTATTGCACTCACACATGATGTTGTAAGCATGGTCGCGCAAGTATCATCGCGGTCATCTGAATGTCTATCCCAAGTGTCACGCTTGTCGCGCGCACCTATCAATCAATCACACTAAGTGTATGTTGTCTTCATGGTTCGAGATGTCTTGTCATAGAGTCATGTTGAGTGTGTGTTCGCAAGGTCATGCATGCACAAGTTCACTCGATCACACACTTATTCATTTTGCTAAAACTCTATCGACCAAACCTCCCTCTAATCATTAGACCTCTTTTGAGCTACATTGCGTAGTCTTAGCTCTTAGTAAACATCTATTGCTACCTAGAATTAGGCAGAGCTTGAGGTTGCCTCCCAAGCAGTCTACATTGCACAATCCTGGAGTCAACCTGACTGACTATCACCTAGAATAGCACAAAAGTTTCTCAGCAAGCCATCTCAATCTGTGTTTCCCACAAGCAAATCAACAAAGCCTCCAGCTGGTCAACCAAAGAGTTTGACTGGGCAGTGACCCCAAACCTCACTCCTCCAAAACGTTGCACATAATCTTCCAAGAATGCCCACTTTTTTTTTACTTTAGAAACAACTTACACACGTCGAACAGACACCTGCTACCTCTCATTGCACTACCCTCAAACTTTGTGCAGTTTTTCCAACAAGCCACCCTGTTAGTCCGTCTATTTCTCATCCTGAAAACAGTGAACTTTTCATGAGAAATCTCCCAGCTAGCCAACATCCCACTTATTTCAAAAACTACACAAGGATGTTCAGCAGGCAAACCTCCTAGCTCTATGTAGTTTTTTCCAGCAGCCTCTTACAGTCCATTGCCAGCTCCCCAGAAAAATTGAGTAGCTTTTTCCAGTAGCCCGTTGTCGGCTCCCCGAAGAAATTGCGTAGTTTTTACTACCAATCTCCCTCTATTTCCTGCACTATCTCCCTGAGAAAAATGCACAGATTTTCCCTCCAACCGAGCTAGATCCCGCAAATAATCACTGGTGATCTGGATTTCCCATCTTAACTTCCCAGTGACCTCTGTGCATTTTTCATGGATAATGCCTACAACCCACATTTTGGCTTGAAATTTTTCTTGTATAGTTGCAGAGCCTTTTCCTCTCTCCCGGTCACCTGCATCTGAAAGAAAAAGATAATGCATCATGGTAGACTATGATATTTATGGATTTGGTGTTGTCTCGTCATGAGTGATTACAGATACAAGTACATGGATGAGAGATGGTGCGATGATGAATGATATGAACAAGGACTACATGCAAGGAGGTTTATTCATGAATGGATGAACACATGAAGCATGCCAAAGTATAAGTGAAGGAGCAGCATGCACATGAAACATTAAGTGAACATTAAGACCATCGAAGACTCTACACACCTTGACATGTGGAGGTGAAGCTATGATACACCAAGAGCATATCCATCACTCAGTAGAACTTCATCTCAACATGCACACCAACAACAACATGAACATACCAATTTTGTTGTGTCGAGTCATGTCATGAGTCATCTCGGCCACATCACTACTGTAGGCCATGTTCTTGTAGTCAATGTAATATAACGTGGAAGTCCAAGAGACCCACATGTAAATATGAAGAGTCATGTAAAGTTGAAGGGTCATGTAAGTCAAACAGTCACGAGGGAAGTTGAACAATCACAAGGGCCATTTTACCCTTGACTATAAATACCCCTCATTTGTACATGCAAAAGACTTTTCACCTTGGCTCCTCCCACATAGCCTTGAGAATCTGTAATATTCTCTTTAAGGAGCGAGCAATGGCTCCAATGCCCCTCTATCGGGGTTAGTGATGTAATGGTGTACAAAAGTGTCTTAGAACTTTCTCTTAATTCAGAAGCCTGTTAACAGGCCAACACATTTTCACACATGTATTGAAACTGTTGTAAGGCTAATCTTGAACACTTGTAATGCATGTGGCTTTAACCTGTGTTTAACACTTGACCATGTAACATATGGTGTTATGTTTGACTTGACTTTGTTATTATATTTTTGAATGTTATTTTCCCTCTCGTATTTTCTTTATGGTCGTTTGATTTTAGTTGCTTGACTCAATTCTTTGTGCATTGCCTTCACTATTTAATCTATCGCACAGATCAAAGTTTCCATCTTAGTCCTGACGATGAACCACACTAGATGGTTTGAAATGAATACACACAAAAATTCAAATGTGATTTTTACCGGAAGAATAAATTTACAAAAATATGGATCAAAAAAGCTTGAATTCAAAAAAAAATACTACTTTCGAAATTATTCTTCAAATCTCTTCTAGATTTTTTTTTCTAACTCATCCTTTTCACATTCTTAAGGTCTTCCCACCAAAGAGAATCTCATCGATTCATGTTAAAAATGGTACCTCATGCCTTGATGCTTCCCAAGTAGTCATGCACATGAAAATATTTCTTTAATACAAGAATCCATGCTTCCACTCTTCAACTATCTTTACCTCACCATCAAAACTAGGTGGCTTAGATTTCAAAAATTATCTCTACAAGGGATATTTGAAATACCTTTTCTTCTTATGCTTACAAGAAGTAGTATTAATATTATTGTTATATTATTCATTAGGAGTATTCATCACTCTATCATATTTATCTATTGACATATCCTCATTAGATGTTTGATCTCCATATTTTGGTGCCTCTTCTTAGAGAAAATTGCTTTTTCATATCTCATGGATAGTCCCTGATGTAGGTTTTTCTGAATTTCATATAGAGTTTGCAATAATACAACATTTACCTTATTTTTGTTTTTTGAAGCTTATATTAGTATTTAATTGTCTACCTTACAACATTGAAGCCATACTTTCTTGCTTCTTTTGGTTTATACCATATTCTAATTTGTTTAAACTGTCCTTATTTCATTTGATTCAATGTGTCAAATATTCAATGTCTATTCCATGCCAAACACTTCAATGATGCTAATTAATCTAATTACTCACTTCATTTTTCATGTTGGATAAAGAAAATTAAAATTTTATTATTATTTATTGTGACATAATTATTAACTACTAATCCTTTTGAATGAGCCCAGAAGATTCCTTTATTACAACACAACTTAGGTTCCTTGCCAGTAGTAGTCCAATCGTGAACCATGTTTTGATACCATGTGCAACATACCCAACCACCTGGGTAGCATTAAGGAGGATGGGTATGCAATTTTAACCCTTACATCACAATTATAATATCAAATTTTATCTTACAAAGGAATTATATTTGTTAAAATGTTTCCATTGATTGTACTCTTGATCAATTATGAGCTCCAACCACAAAATTATGGCCCTATAAATTTTTCGTAAGGGATTTCCCTCTCTTAACATGTCATCATCCATATGTGGTTCCACATGTTTCAAATGATGGGGAATATTATGGAGAAACTCCATTACTTGTATAGATAATCCTTGAGGTACATGATTAATGAGGAAAATTACTCCTTTTTGTCCTATCATATCTAGGAAAAGCTTATGTTGTGTGTTATATCACAACTCTAAAAATATTCTCATCACCACCCAAATATTTTAAATTTTTTATATGTCATATGATGCAAATTTTTCATATTGTGACACACTCCCACTTAGGTTATCACATCATCCAATTTTTTGTTTCTTGTGACATACCACAAGAAATTTTTGTTCTTGCAATATGTCACATCTTCGTATGTTTTTCTCCAACGTCATGTTCTCTTAATTCCTTTGTTTTCTTGTCAACCTTGCACTTACTTCCCTACTCTCCATTATCATTTACTATCCCTTCATTTCTTCCTCATCTTCTTTACTTCTTCCATCCTATATTATTGCATCCCCAAGAGGTTTGTTCCTTGTGATTTATCACAAGAATATTGTGTTCTTGTGATATGTCACATCCTTAGAAATAATAGCCTAACATGTCATATCTCCTTCCTCCTCTCTTCTAGTTCTATTTTCCCTCCATTTTTGTAGTCTTTAAAAGTTTCCAATCTACAAAAAACTACAACATTATAACTCCTTACCAAAGATCATAATGTTGTGCACCTAGAAATGGTTTAGTGTGTGTTTTATCGAAACTAATAACATTTATCCTCTTGTTATATTCCAATTACTCCAACACTTATTCTCGAATTCTTACACAAATATTCACGACATTCGCCAAAGTGCACAAATATTATTTTCATGTGATATGGGTTGTACCTAATGAAAATAAACTTCATGCGGTACACCCAAAAAAAATCTGTCTTCTTAAAAAAATTTCTTAAATGTTCACCAAGGAAAGATAGCATATTGAGGTCCTTATTTGACTTCTGCTAAGTCACAAATATATCATAATCTTTCACTTTCATCAAACTGCAAGGTAGAATTAAAATTTCATTATAAAGAACTTGCACTCATAAGACTATATTTACTACTAAGGATTAAAGATTGTAAGAACTTATAGATATAAATATCCTTCAAATGAAATCCTAGAGGACAAAGGGTCCCTAATCCCAAAGAATCATTTCCTTAACCATATATTTTGTTTAAAAAATCATTCTAGTTATGCCACTCTAGGTGACCTTCCAACCTAAAGGCCTCTAATATTTTATAAGTCAAAAAGACCCAAGTTTAAATAACCCAACCCATAATGTGTTTTCTAACCCTTTTCCGTCCAAACTTCTTCCAAGGTTCCTTTAGTTGCAACCATTTTTCAATATAGAATTCAACACTCTTTCCCTTGGGTATTATTCATAGGAAAGTACCTATAAATAAAGGAACCATCCAAAACACCCAGATAACTCTGAAATTTCGTAGAATTATAACTACGTTTACTATTGTAGGGAGTAAATTTTAATGACTCAAGGATTATCAAGCTTACAAACTAACATCCATAATTATATAAAGAATATTTTAAATAGGTGTTCTACATGATTAGTGGATTTGCAGACTCTTTATTGAATTATGGCTTTCATTTTTTTTCCTAATAGAGTTTACTCTACAAAGATAGTCCAAGGCCCTAAATTCTATTTAATGTTGATTTGCTATAAGTGTGAAATGTAAAATTCATTTTATTTAAGAAATTATTTTAGGATGTTGTTATTCACATGGTTTGGAGTGAAACTTGGTGATTTTCAATGACACTTCACAATTCAAAGAAGTTCACCTATGAATGAAAAGTAAAAATGTTTTGTTTTGATGAAATATAACTAGGAAAAGTGTAACAAAACTCCTCTAACACAATTATTTTAAAGAAAGAAATAATTAACTATCTAGAAATATATTGTACCTCCAATTATTCTCTTCTTCTCCAACACCTTATCTTTATTTCTTGTTTTCCAAACATGCCCCCGCGTATCAACAAGAGCTCCTTGCTACTGGTTCCATGGTTAAGTGCTCTTGTTCTTTTCAGTATTGCACAATTGGGTAGGGGTTGTGCTCTTACATCCGCTCTTGTGAAAAGAAGAGCAGGCGTAGGTATGATGCCCCAACTGCTAGAATTGAGTGCCTGGGGAATGAGATGAGTGATATGGGTCCTTTCCGAGCCAGGGGCGAGATATTTTCTTTTAATTTGTATTTTCTAGACTCTTATTTATTGATAATCTCATTTTAGTATATTTTGAATCTTATACCAAATTTTTTTCCTTCTTCAAATATTTTGTATAAATTCCTTGATTTTCAAAGAGTGGTAACTCAAATCCCAACTTAAGCTATTATTCATACTTTGGAATTCTTAGTTAAATCCAACCTAAATTTTATATCCATTCAACATTATTCTAATACACCCTATATTAGTGTATTATATTTTGTATGTTATTGGGTCTAATAACTAAAAATATTTTTTTCGACTCCTATCATACTCAATTTTATATATAATACTACTCTCTTTTCCTCATACTATTGTTAACACAACTATATACATAGTAATAAATTTAATCATAGCATAGGAGTATTTCTTATGTTTGAATGTATCATCATATGTTAACTATATCGATCTTGTCATATGTATGAGCTTTGGAATATGTTGCATTCCCAACATATTAATTTTTTATCTCTCCCATGTCTTTGTTTCAATGTGGACAAATATATATATATTTGCTTGTTTCTATGTTCAAATTAGTTGTGGGTTATCATATCTATATGAGTCTATCTAGACCATTCCATGCTTTGAATCAATTTTATAATTGTGTATACATGTCACCTTCTTACACATCCATGATTATCTCCTTGACCTACCAAAGCAACAGTTATGATGTAAACTTTTGAATCAATGGTGATTATAAGGTTATGGTTTTTCTTCCAATTTAGTGATTATCCTGACAATATCTTGTATGTTCATTCATTCAATTGTTTGTTCTTTGTAACTTTGCTACTCTACGTCTAAGTATTTGCGGGTATTTACATCAATAAACTTCATGTAAGGGGATAGATTTTTGGTCTCTGTAATCGTTGTATCATTAATTCTTCAATCAAAATGTTAGCAACTTGAATTTTTGAGGTTATACCAGAGGTAATCCTTCTGTTAAGATGTCTCTATCATTTTTTTCTTATTTTGTTCTACAATTCATTAGGTTTTAATTTTTTTTTGTGTATTAACTCTCTATGTCTTGGTTTCATCATGCTTTTGTAGTTACACTCAAGGTATTTCTTTGCGAAAGAGTTCTACACACTTCTAAACAATGGCCATAAAAGACATTTATGAGTTTTTTAATGTCATAACGAGAACTGTTTCGCTCTATGCACTAGTTTTCACATTTCCACCAAGCAATATCTCTAGGGAAATTCTCTTAGATCAACCCTTGTAAAAATTATTTGTCTCTTTTATAAATTTCAATACATGAGTTAGTGGGTATTTAGTTTCAAACTTGTTGGAATCATTCACAATATTTATAGGTTACGAACATGTTGGAGAAGCCCGTGCAACTCCAAGGTTTTGTACGCATTTTGTTAAAGGACATATTGATTTTCAGGTAAAACACATATAGTTTCTTTTGAATTTCTCTATTATAACATTTTTGGTACCAGATCGCAGTTTGTTTTTTATACTTCCATTTTTGTCTATGATTTCTTTATGTTATTTTTAGCCATGTGATTTTGGCCCTTCTAGCCTTATAGTTACAAATTTGGCAGTATTTTATGTAATGGTCAACTGTATGAAATAGGATTATTTACATCATGATTTTTATTTCGTTCTTTTGTCAGCGAAGTTGTGTTTTCAGATTAGGTTTTTATTCTAACCCTAAACATACCTTGACAACATACTAGCTTCAACTCTATCTTTTTATGTCTAAGTTAAAATTTACAATTTCATTCCCTAACCCTTACGGTTTTCAAGGTATTCATCATATATTAATTTACATATTTTGACATTATTTCTAATATATTTTACTAATTTCAATTCCTTGTAATTACAGATGAATTTGCTAGGTATTTTGTACTCTCGACTATTTTCAAGTAAAATACTCTTGATATAGTTATTTTCAGTTACATTTGGCTTAATACATCTACATATTTTGGTGTGTGGATAATGATTGTATGTTTCCCATACTATCTTAGGTATTGAAGCACTCCTAAATGAATATTTGACTCTTTTTCCTTCAACGTGCTACCACGAGATTTCATTTTTTCTCATAAAGGCTTTTGAAACCCATCATTCCATGTGGGGAGATTTTGAAACCCTGGACTTATTTTTCTCTACATGTTCATGAATCTGACATCGATATTTGTCACCAGGATTACTTATCCTTTGAGTTGTATTTATATGATTTGGTTGTTATAGTTTGTCTTCCTTCTTGGAAGATTCTTTATGCTATGACTTGCAATGATCCAAATCTCTTCAACTACCAAAATTAACAAAGATCCTTTACTTATGTGATGTTAGCATAATTGAAAATGAAAGAGTATGAAAAGCCACATGTGAACATTGTAAAGATGAAGAAACATAATGATGACCATCAAGTAGAAGCACACACACACATTTACAATAGGTTTCACCTAGTGTGGGTTACGTCTCTAGATCGGGTGTCAATACTGGGGAGGTCGCTTCATTAAATGTTGCAAGATGATGATGAGTACATTGTAAATTCTTTGTCATTACAAGGATAAATTCCCTCAACTAGAGTGGTATATCTCTCGACGCAATGTTCTCCTATAGGAACTCTCACTCAAATGGGCTCTCCTTCGACATGACAAGCTAATAAATTCTCACATGATGTCGCATACGATTATCCTTCAACATAATGGTAACAATGATCTCGACAACAAAATCATCAACTCAACAAATCAAAAGAAAGGTATGGCATCACTACATCATATACCACCCTTTCTAGGGATGGCCTGAAATTGGAAAGCTCTACTATAGAAATGAACATCACCATTGAGTTCGTGGCATGAAATCATGTCGAACGACTGTAAACTTGGCCCCTTATTGACACAGTCAAAATTTGGACCCTTGGGAATCTTGAAGATTCCACCAAAGATTCTTTTCTAGAGATGGGTGAAAAATTTTTGCTCAAATGAAAATTCTAAGCACACCACTATGCTCCTTATGAAATTCTGGGAAAAATGACTTTAAATTCGACATCATTTTTCCTCACTAAAAAATCAACCTCTAAGGGAATCTTTTAGATTCCTCCAGATTTTGCATAGCATCCTCACTGTTGATTGCCTAAAATTTTTCTACTCAGATGAGGAGACTGATCACACCGTCATGCTCCTAGTGAAATTCTGGTTTGTTTGAGTATAAAGTTGACATGATTCCGTCAATATGGAAAATCACCCTCCAAGGAATTTTTTAGATTCTCCCAAGGTTCTACATGAGAATATTATGTGGAATATTCCTTTAGAATATTATCCACCTGAGAAAACATGCTCCACCTGGGTTGGGTTTTGGGTGCACTATTATGCTTTCTTTCCTCTACTAGATGCTCTTATTCTCCACCTCTAATCCCTGAATGGAAAATTTCTCTATGTTTTATAAAATTCACCAATAGACTTACCAATGGTGCCTTCCTAGAACATCAATTGGTAGGTTGTTGTGAAAATGAATGGTTCATGGGTTCAAAACACATCCATAGCCACATATGGAATATATTCTTTTCATGGTTTGGTGTTGTGGTTGTTGCATTGTGGTTATTAATCATTGGCAGCATTCATTTTTGGAAGGTGGTTAACGAAAGGCAATGTGGCATGTTTTTTATAGTTTTGGCATTTTATTTTTGGAGGGTGGACAATTGGCGCTACCCGTGGGCGAGCCAATCAATAGGTTAGGTGAGTTCGAATCCCACTAGCCCCATTATCCATATGGTGGTTGTATGTGGAACAGTCGTGGGCTGATATATATTATATGTGTTCGTTGATTGGTGGGGCAAGTCTGCCAATGAGTGGTCCACCCACCACATGTTTTGATTTTTGTTTTATTTGATATATACAACAATGTGGTTGGGGAGGGGTGGCAAGAGTGGCAACCTGCCACCCCATTTCAATACTTTTTTAATTTTATTTTTTATAAACAAAGCCATTTTTTTCTGACCAAATTTAAAATGTCACTGGAAAATTTAAAGGCGTGACAAATTCACCTTTCCAACCATCATTTTCCATGTGTTATCCCTTCGCCAAATTGTTTCCTCATTAGTGATTATCACTTGGCCTAGTTTGACGAGAATGTTAACCATGAATTTCTTGAGCATACGAACTCATATTTGAGTGTCGTCCACATCATTGGAATCAAGACGATGAGCACTACGAACTCGTCCTAGTTTCACTTCAAACTACAGACTTTGATTTTTGATCTATTCTGAGCCACTTCTGAATTTGGAGCATTTCTCGAGCCACCTCAATCATTCCTTCTCTCTAAGGAGATTTTGGTCCTCCAAATGCATGAACATAATTTGAAACTTTTGTGTTACATTGTTTGCATGAAAGGTGCCCTGGCAGTTCTCACTTCCTTCTCCTTCACCCTTGTTCCTCGGAGCCATAAGTGATGAACTGACACCTGCATCCTTTGCAAGCTTGTAGTACAATATTTTCAAATTACATGCTCAATTACATGACCAATCATGACCCAAGCATCCCTATACTTTCCTAGAGTTTATAACACAAACTGTTTGGTCGACATCATAATAGAAACCCATACCACAACTATCAATAAAAGGCCAAAAACATCTACATTGTTTCTTTAATAAGCGATGGAAAACATGTCATCACTTCTTACAATTATATCACAACACATGACACACAAAATGTGTCCAAGACAAGCTACCATATCTAGTAAAACCATAT
>Ga0181464_1000343_pt1 | contig 18892 bp, 13 predicted proteins | sample InSIn2gowninarea_FD_119074 | JGI IMG/M metagenome (GOLD analysis project Ga0181464, IMG submission 119074) | Clean room microbial communities from NASA Spacecraft Assembly Facility at Jet Propulsion Laboratory, Pasadena, California, USA -... ...
GATGGTGCTACCTCTTTCTATTTATTAAAACAAAAGTGAGATATAAACATTCCATACAATGAAATCGAATGCTTTATGGCAATAATTATCATGGACAACAATACAAGGAAATAAGTACAAAGGGGTTTTCAACACTTTATTCTTAAATTGAACAAATAAGAGGCAAAAGGATTTTAGATAAATAAATTATTTCGTGTATTTTGTTATTCATGGAACATTTTTGGTCATAAGGTCATTGTTTGTCAATCTTAGGTAAAGAAACCTTGAGAACATTGTTTTGAAATAATACATCATTTGTGGATAGGAGTACTAGAAGAAATAAGTCCTTTCCACCTTTTCTCAGTCACATAAAATGTTATAAATGTGATAATTATTGCCATAAAGCATTCGATTTCATTGTATGGAATGTTTATATCTCACTTTTGTTTTAATAAATAGAAAGAGGTAGCACCATCCATCAAGGATAATAACCAAAAGAAGAAAAACCATTGTCTGGTCACTCTCATTATAGTGTGTCAAAGTAGCCTACCAAGGATATGTAAGAGAAATTACAAAAGAAAAGAGCAGATGGAAAAAGGTGCGCGTATCACTGATTAGGTAGTTAATGTTTGGAAGGAAAAGTTGCATGAAGTGGCTTCAAAGAAAATTTTAGGCCAACCTGGTTGATCCGGATTTAAACAGTAACATAACAAATTATAGAAATATCCATAAATATAGAGATGCATAAGAAATAATACTTCATTTCATTAATGTAAAACACTGAAATATGATTACAAACAGAAGTGGAAATAATCTAGCTCAAGCAATGGTAACTTATCTTTGAGAAGAGATGTGGTGGCTACATGCCTCTGAAATGCATTACAATGAGGCTTAAGGGCATTTTTATTATTGAATAATAAGAGAAAACCCTAAACAATCAAAACCCTCTTGTAAAAGTAGGGAACATTTTACACTCAAAAAGCAAGGAAGATTTTACATTCAAGATGCTCATGTCTATTGAACATAGGCTATTTAATGATTATATATGGTTTATGTAATTTTACAGAGACTTTATACAAATAGTGACATCCCCCAACCCATGTTTGCACAATGAAATCCAACCATCATCAGATAATTTGTTCACTACCTCAATTCTCATCTTCTATGCAAAGAATGTGGAGGACTCGTGTAAGATACAAAGGGGTTCAAGGACACATGAAGCCTCTAAGTCATGTGATCAACCATGATGACTAATGCTCCTTTGCCTTCACTAGGTCGGATCAAATACCCACTTGATAAGAGTTCACATTACACATCTTTGAGATTGTGATACCATATGCATACAATCAACACATATACATACATATGTTTATTATTCATTGATCTACGCACATGTTTACACTATTCTTACTCTATTGCATTTTTACTATGCAATTTCTTCCTCGTATTCTGAGAACCTTGAAGCTTTTGCTTAGCACATTCTGTGATCCTAAATTCTTTTAGGAAAGGGATTATAGTCAACTTCAGGGGATAGTGAATTCCCTGGAAACAATCTCTTAAGAAGGCTTGAACATTTCCCAATAAGACTCAGGAGACATGCAACATATTAAGAGTTACCTCCAATTCATCAATGACCATTTCTTTGGCATCAATGGAAAACCTTTCAAAACTCCACACATTCAAGCATCTCCTTGAATATCATAATCTAGAGCATATTTTTCTCCCTTGTGTCATGTACGGAAGAGTGCTCCTGATCTTCAACTTTAATCGAGTTTGCTAGACACTATAAAAAAGCTCCTCCAACCTCATAATAGGGTCATCAAGCATTGAATCTCTTTCAAAATGAAAATATTATCTTTGAATTGCAAGTCCTGAGCCAACGCTATAAAAAAACTTAGCTATAAACAGATTAATGAAGTTCACTACCCTCATATTGTCATTATACAATAATCAATGGTAGAGGGAGGGAATGGGATCCAATTACTATAGAATTCTCTCCCTAATTGCGGAAAAATCTAAAACTCTTCACATTGTTTGTTTAATTCAGATTGCATAGTGATTTAGTGATTTGTGAATGTTTGACCAAATTCATAAATTTGGAGGCAATAATTCAAATTAGTAAATTTGGAGGAAATAATTTAGAATCATTATACTATCTATTTTGCATAAATAGATTTTATTTTTCTTTTACTCAAATTGTGGAGATATTTTGGTCACACAAGGAAGGTGCAAAAGAATGTAAAATTTGAATTATGGAAAAATTATGTGTATTTTTCTTTTGATGTTTTTAACTATTAAAGAGTGTTTTTTTATTTATTTATTTATTTTCAAGCTCATTGTCATTTAAGCAAGTATATTTTTTAGGAAGGATAAAAAGGAAATGGGTTTGAAAGGTTGTAGTCTTTGAGGATTGAATATTTCTAATGGTCATTCATTGAGAAATGAAAAGAAATTTATCACATAAAAAGACAGTTATTTAAACCCAACCCATTATTTATTACCTCACCTAATTTTACATCTGATTATTTTAAACTATAATCTCGAAGGATTTCAATTTCTAACATTCTACCCTTTAATTTGAAGGAGTTTTTATTATCCCAAGCATCATTTTGAGCTTTTTGAATTTGTCTCTTCCTAGAGCTTTTGTTAAGATTGCTACAATTTGCTTAGTCATAGAAACATTTATTCGATGAATAGTTTTTGCCACTACATCATATCGAATCAAATGATATTTCATATTGATGTGCTTGATTCAATCAAAATTTTGGGTTCTTGGCTAGCTTGATTCCAAAATTATTTTCTAAACGTAAAGGAGTTGAGTTCACTTGTTTTTCTTGCAACCCTTCACTTATTTTCCCAATCCACGCAATTTCCTTTGGTGCTTCTATGAATGCCACATATTCTGCTTTTGTTGTTGAATCTATTGAAATTGATTGTTTGTGTGACCTCTAGGAGACCATGAGGGCTTTATTTGGGGAGCAATACCATACCACATTCATTCATAATGGGGTTATATAATGTGATTTATAGAGGTGTTTTTCAATATGTAATCAAATTAGGGGTATCATTCAGTACGCCATGAATGCACATGATATGTGAGAGGTTCATTGAGTGAAGCCCCGCGTAGGAGACCATTATTGATCCAAGACTCATGAGATATCCTAAAGTTAATACTATGTTTTCCTTGTCCCCATTGAAGTATGAATTAGAATTTTCAATGAGATAGAAGGCATACACCTTAGTGTACTTAATCCCATAATCTTCAGTCCCCTTTAAGTATCTAATGACTCTTTTTGTAGCAGACCAATGACTGTCACATGGCTTATGCATAAATATGACAAGTATGCTCACAAATTTGTAGATGACTCATATAAGGTACGGAGTGATTTAGGTAGATATGAAGCCTCTATGTAATGTGATCAACCATGATGATTAATTCCCCTTTGTTGTCACAAGGTTGGATCAAATACCCACTAGATAAGAGTTCACCATACATAGATTTCAGACTATAACACCATATGCATACAATCAATACATACACATACATTTGTTTCCTTAAGAATCCCTCCAAAATTTCATGAGGTTTTGGTGGTGGGATCTTGAGATATCAGAAGCCATAGTCAAAGACCAATTCTTTCCCTTGGTTTCCCTCAAAGTAGAAATATCATTGGTATCCTTGCATTGTCTTTCATTGAAAATTCATTCATTGGTACCTTTCCTCTCCCTAATTAGGTCAAGCATATTATTGGTTGCTAAATCCTATCCCCTTGATTGAACCTTGGGTGCACATGGTCCCGTGTGGTCCCATGCACTATCAAGGTTAATTCTTCAAAGATCACATTGAACCCAAGTTTTGACAAGAATTATAGTTCATAGGGATCTACTTTATAGGGACATACTTAAAACCTAACCCTATAAATTTTCCCCAAGCCCTTCACAAAAAGCCTTACATCTTGTCTTCCAAGAGAAGCAAGTCACATATTTGAGCCTCTCTTTTGAATAGGTTTCTAGGATCACCCCTCACCCTATCATTGGTCCATCCATTTCATGATCCTTATCATAATGGGTCTCCTACCATCAATGAAAATTTGTAAAGATAAGGGAGCCTTAGCCATGCTGACAATGGGCTATCAGTCCATTGTTGCCCTTAGGCTAGTAGTAACCCTTCAAGGATCCCCTTTTAGGACCCCTACTACTTTTAGTGGTAACAAGTCACATTACTATCAAGGGAGATTTAGATTTCTTTTTGGGGTGTTTTTAAGTTTGGGATCCATATGGTCAGGAAGACCCTCTCTTAAGGTTATTTATAGACCTTTTTGATGACATTGGCCCTTGTGATATCCTTCCTACAAAGGCTATGCCAACTTGCCTAATGATATATGAAGAAATGTTGATATTACAAAACAAACATATCATTTTATTTTATTTGAAGGTCACTTGGACACAAATCTCAAAAAATTTCAATTCATGTAGAATTCAATATCTTTAAACATGTGCAATATAAAATGGTAGAACTCTTATATGGCCCCTTTGATTTGAAGAATAAATTTGAATGATTAGTAATACTTCTCAACATATTAACCACTCAATATTCTTTTCTTTGCACTTCTCTCTTTGATTTTTCTTTCAAACAATTTATTTAGCTTAGCGAGGATCAAGTAGTACCAACTGCCTTGCTTCTATTGGATTGAATAAAATGAACTCTCTTTGAAATCCATAATATCTCATTCATATTGCTTCCTATTTTTCCCATAAGATTTTCGCTTGTAATCCATGATCATGTTTGTGTCACTCTTAATAACACACTCCTTGGAGGGTGTCATAGAATATTTTATTGAGACTAGACTTCGACACCTATTCTTTCATGACCTTTGATTTTTTATTTAATCCTATCACCCATTAGCTATTATTTTTCAATTTTTCTTATAATCATTTTCTTGTTGGGAAGGTGTTTTTTGAATACATTTCTTTACACATAGATACACATAAAGTATCATTATTGTAATCAAATGGATGGGTGTTAAAATCACGAATATTTAATTAAATATGCATTTCTATACCCTTTCTCAAGTAAAATTCAATGTAAAATTTAGCACATGTGTGTATAACCTTCCTTGATTGGTTTGTATCTTGTTACACATCCCCAATATACTTATGTTGGATTTTGAAAGATTGTCTAATCCAAAAATAAGTATGGGGTATTCGAAATTCAAATCTAGAGTAGGGTTGAAGAGACAAAAATTGACGATGGATTCAATTTTGGAAACTATCCTTTATAAATAGGCTAGCTTTGCTCCAAAATGACATTCCCTCCTCCAAGACCTTGCCACAACTCCCATAATTGTCAAATTTTACAATAATAGAACCTCTAAAGTACAAGCTTAATATATAATTAGAAGTTAGGTTGGAATTTATTTGATTCTTGAACTCTTTAGATGATGACTAGAGATCATTAAATATATAGATTGAAGCATTTTATTGTAATTATTGATCAACTTGTTAACCATCCATAGAGGAATAATTCCCTCTAACATGTACTTGAGTTTGTCCACAATGAAAGAATCCTACTATGTTTTTGATATATTTGACAAGACTGCATCTTTAAAGTAATGAAGATTCAATTCTTAATGTTTAGCAATCCTTTGAGAGGGAGAGATAACTAAAGTCACATAGGAGGAGGTATTCCCTTTGTTTAGTGAATCTCCATGGAGATAAAACACTAAATGCAATATTAAACTATTGTTTATGTGATAATTAGGGAATATATAACCAATCTCTGAAAGATTATTCATAGATAATGGGAAAGAATCACCTATTTACTCTAAATAGCTCTTAACTCTATTTATCGATTACTTTCTCACCATCAAAATTGTCATTTTTTGAGGCCAAATCTACATCAAAACATTTTGAATATGCAGATAGATAACCTCCACAAATATAGGTAAAAAAAACTCTCTTAATATACAAGTAGATAACCTCCACGCATGAATGTGAAAGCATATTTTAAACATGTTTAAAGCGAATTAAAATATAATAATAAAAAAATCAACAAAAATATTGATACAATAAAAATTCAAATAATTCTATTTAACAAAATATATTAAAAATCACTATAAACTAACATTAATAAATAATTTATATAAAATCCCAATTTAATAATAAATAATTACCTAATTTATAAATTATTTATGTATAATCTTAATTTATATCAATTTAATGTGAGTTAAATAATTGAGATAAGCCATTATTATCCCACACACGTTCATTCATTTCCCCTCTCCATTTGCGAAGCCAAGGACTGTCACAATACTTGCAAGAAAGCATTTGACACATCAACTAGATAGCCATAACAAGTGACTAAGAAAATCCATCTGTGTAAATACTTGTTCATAGATTCTCTCACATTTGATTCATATCAAATAGTTCCACAGGGAGCAAAATGGGAGGAAACCAGAGACATAGCAGAAGCTACATCCCAAGGAGGAGCCGAATGCCTCCTCATAGAAGACATTATGAGGATTGCAGGGAGAGCTATCAATAGAGGGAGCAAGATAGGTTCAGAGACATGCACTCCACTTTACCCTGTATCCTTTTGGTCCAAAATATTTCTCTAGACCAGAGGTTCGTATCTTCATGTTTCCTTCTTAGTCTGAGGTTTCATGCCCAATATTTTTAATGAAGTTGTCTTATGTCAGCTATTCCTGGCTATACATTTTATTCATCAAACAATGTATTGGGCCATCAATCTTATCTTTTAAGTAAGAAGATTATTATAGAATAGACTGTGGTTTTCCATGTGTTTTTTTGGGGGTTCTCATTAAAATCATCAGGGTCTGATAAATTTAGGGTTTGCAGTTTTTTGGTTTATTTTAAGCCTCGACAATGACAATGTTGTTCTATATGGAACCCCATGACAAAGAATAAGTTTCCACATTGACTATATAGTGTCACCTAAATGTCATTTTGTAGTGGTAGTTAATTAGATTGAATAACTTGGCAACTGATCCCTGAACTTGGGGGTTTGCAAGGGTAAATAATTTTCTTAAAGAACCTCGCAGAGCGACTTCAAGGATAACAATTTTCTTAAAGAACCTTGGGGAGTAACTTCAAGGGTAATTATTTTCTTAAAGAACCTTGGGGAGTGACTTCAAGGGTAATGATTTTCTTAAAGAACCTTGGGAGTTATTTTAAGAGTATAATAAAATTTGTAGGATTTAAGATGAAAATTACAAACGTCATGTAAAATGGAGGGTTTCTTATAGGAAACCTATCTCATTTTACTAATTTAAGTGACACTATTTGAACTAATCCTAAAATTTCCTTTGAGTATAAAATGACCATAAATAGCATTTTCTAATTTTCTATTTTTATTTTTTATTTTCAATTTTAGCAGGGGTTTTTCATTTCCATAGTGGATTAAGAGCATTGTCAAGACATGAATGGCTAGTAGGATCAGTATGGTCCAAACTTTGAAGGTTGCCAAAAATATAGTAGGTTTAGATTTTTTTATCCAGAGGGCTATCAAAAATACATTATGTTTTACCTTCTGTTGCTAATTATCCAAACGCATTTTCGAACAACATTTTGTTTCCAAAGGGTTGTAAATGAATTTGAGGTTTATTTGCGTTGTTAGTTATTTTGATACATTCCTGTATATTTGTCAACACTTATCTTATAGCAAAAATGTTGAGGAGTTTATGTATTATTTGACACTTGTTCCTGTAGGTTTTAACCCTGTACAGAAATTACCTGCATACGAATTCTTAAACAAAGAAAATAAACAATGCAAGAGCATAACCCATAAAACACATATGCACAGATATTTTTCCCTGGATCCCAAAACCGGGACTACCAGCTTGATTTTTCATTATGTTCCTTTCAATGTTACAATACATATTTATACATGTCGAAGCATCCAATACCATGGACTGAAAAACCATCGCATCCAATACCATGTGCGAAAATCATGCACAAAACCATAGGTAGGTTCGCCCAACCTAATATAGGGTCCAAAAAAAATTTTCCCGGGGCGCTGCCCCGGACCCGTTAGAGAGCAGCTACCCGCCCCCCTCAAACCCCCCGGATAGGGGGGGTTGCCGCCCCCCTGTGACCCCCCTGCTGCGCAGTCAGTGCAACGAAGGGGGGCTACCGCCCCCCTCTAACCCCCTGTTTAACTACGTAGGTTAGTCGTGGAAAGAATATAACACAACCCAACAATCTCCCACTTGTTGTTTTCTTTCCACAGGGGGCCACAGGAGAGCTTAGTCATTTTTCCAGCCCTGAAACACCCATTGTTTCTCTACACCAAGAGAACTTCTCAGAGCTCACAGATTTTGTCAATGCATCTGCAGTATTCTTCAAAGTGTCCACCTTTACCAGCAACACCTTTTTGTCTTCTATCATATCCCTCACAAAGTGATACTGAACATCAATGTGCTTTGTCTTTGAATGATAAGCAGGGTTCTTTGCCAAGAAAATTGCACTTTGGCTGTCACAGTCTATTCTTATAGCTCCCTGTACTAACCCCATACTTGAACACAATCTCTGCAACCAAACTGCTTCCTTGCTTGCATGAGTGGCTGCCATGTATTCTGCCTCTGTAGTTGATAGTGCCACTACAGATTGTTTCTTACTCATCCAACTGACTGCACCTCCAAATAGGTTAAACACATACCCACTTGTAGATCTTCTCTGATCCAGATCTCCAGCCCAGTCTGCATCAACAAAACCATGAATATCCAACATTCTGTCCAATCCTGGTCTTCCTTGGTAGCACAAACCATAATCACTAGTGCCACGCAAATACCTGAAAACCTGCTTCACTGCTGTCCAATTCTCCTTCCCAGGTTTTGACATAAACCTACTCAATACTCCCACTGCATGTGTAATGTATGGTCTAGTACAGACCATTGCATACATCAGGCTACCGACTGCACTTGCATATGGAACACGGGACATGTCCTCTTCCTCTTCTTGTGTCTTGGGACACTGTTTAGCAGATAACCTCACACCTACAGGAATAGGAACCTTCACCGGTTTACTATTCTGCATATTAAACCTCTGCAGTATTGTCTCGACATACTTCCTCTGGTTTAACTAGAGCTTCCTCTTTGCCCGATCTCTTTTAATTTCCATGCCCAAAATATAGTTTGCAGCACCAAGATCTTTCATGTCGAATTTGGAGGACAATTGGGTCTTCAAGTCCTGGATAATTTCTTTGTCATTTCCAACCAGCAACATATCATCCACATACAAGACCAGATAAATAACACGGTCACCAATTAATTTAAAATACACACAATGATCTGCTTTGCTTCTGGTGAAGCCAAGTCCCCGTATAAATGTATCAAATTTCTGATACCACATCCTTGGTGACTGTTTTAACCCATACAGAGACTTCTTTAACTTGCATACCAGTTCTTTCTTACCCTTCACCGCAAAGCCTTCAGGTTGCTTCATGTAGATTTCCTCTTCCAAATCCCCGTGAAGAAATGTTGTCTTCACATCCATCTGTTCTACCTCAAAATCAAAAGCAGCAGCAACAGATAAAAGTAATCTAATAGAAGTTACCTTGGCAACAGGAGAAAAAATATCACCAAAATCAATTCCCGGCACCTGGGAATAACCTTTTGCTACCAACCGAGCTTTGTATTTCTCCACCTTTCCTTCTGCATTTGTCTTCTTTTTGAACACCCATTTGCTGCCAATGGGTTTCCTTCCAGCCGGCAACTCCACCAGATCCCAAGCCTCATTTTTGTGCAAAGATGCCATTTCATCAACCATGGCCTCTTTCCAGAGTTTTCCATCCTCTGAATCCACTGCTTCCTTCACAGTTCTGGGATCATCATCAGTAACAGACAAAGCAAAATTTGAACTGAAAGCAGATGGACTATACCTTTCTGGCTGCCTTCTTTCTCGAACTGATCTTCTCACAGCCGGAGTTTGTGGCTCTTCATCTTCTGATTCCTCCTCTGCTGCAGAGTCTGATTCTTCCTCCTTTGGCTCAAACTCTATCTTCTCAGGTTCCTTTGGTTGGACTTCATGTTGAATAACATCTTTTACCTCTCTGAACACCACATCTCGGCTGTACACAACCTTCCGTGTGACTGGGTTCCAAAGCTTATAACCCTTTAAACCATCCTTATACCCAATAAAGATGCATTTTTCAGATTTACTATCCAACTTGGTTCGTTTCTCTTTTGGAACATGTACATATGCATCACATCCAAATACCCTCAGATGTGAAAGAGAGGGTTTCTTACCAGTCCATACTTCTTCTGGAGTCTTATCCTCCAATGATGATGAAGGTGATCTGTTGATCAGGTAATATGCAGTATCCACCGCCTCTGCCCAGAATTCCTGTCCTAACCTGGCACCACTGAGCATGCTTCTTGCCCTTTCCATCAACGTCTTGTTCATTCTTTCTGCGACTCCATTTTACTGAGGTGTATATGGAGTAGTCTTCTACCGTGCTATACCACACTTCTTACAGAATTCTTCAAATTCCTTGCTGCAAACTTCTCCACCATTATTTTTCCTCAGCACTTTTATCTTCTTCTCTGTCTGATTTTCCACCAGAGCCTTAAATTCTTTAAATCTGTCAAAGACTTCATATTTCTTCTTAAGGAAATATATCCATGTATTCCTTGAGAAGTCATCTATGAATGATACATAGCACACAGATTTACCCAGTGATGGAACCTCCACAGGTCCAAACACATCACTGTGCACAAGCTCTAATATATGTTTCGTCCTCTTACCACCAGAGGGGAAACTCACCAGATTTTGCTTCCCATATACACAATTTTCACAGAAATCAAAATCCAGAGAGCTATTATTCATACCTTCTACCATACCTTTACCATGAAGTATTCGAAGGCCCTTCTCTCCAAAATGTCCAAGCCTTTGATGCCACAACATGGTCTTCTTTCCAGAGACCACTAGATTTTCTACTCCATTTTCAGGAACCATAGAACTATTGCACCCATCAACAACAGTGCTACCTTGCAGCTTGTACAGAGTTCCAATCCGAACTCCCCGCATCAATATCAGTGCTCCTCGAACCATCTTGCAGGTATCTTTCTCGAACACTGTCTTTACACCTGCATCATCCAACTTGCTTACAGAAATCAGATTTCTGGCCAATGCAGGAATATGCAGAACACCCGGAAGTGTTCTAACCCTTCCACCTTGCAATTTCAACTTTACTTTTCCGCGACCAATGATTCTAGCCTTCCTATCATCTCCTAAGAAGACATCACCACCATCGTATTTCTCATACTCGCAGAACCACTCTCTATGGGGAGTGAAGTGAAAGGATGCACCTGAGTCAATCAACCATGCCTCATGATCTACATGTGTACTTGAAGAAGCCAAGTACACATCCCCACCTTCATCTGAGGTTGCCTCTGCAGAAGGAGCATCATCAGATCCCTTTCCTTTATCAGGAGCTTTAGATTTACAATCCATTTTGAAGTGCCCCTCCTTTCCGCATATCCAGCACACCACCTTTGTAGGTTTTCCTGGAGATTTAGATCTCCATCTAGATTTAGATCTCTCACTCGATGACTTATTTTTGTTTCTGTTCTGGGACCGTCCTCGTACAGACAAGGCATCACCATTCTGGTTGTCCATATTTTTCAGTCTCATCTCCTCTATCAGCAAGGCTGAGACAATTTCATCAAAATGCAAAGCAGTTGCATTGCTACCTATTACAATAACCAGACTATCCCACGAATCTGGTAGAGAACACAACAGACTGATGCACTTATCTTCATCTAAAATTTTAATATCAACAGATGCTAACTGACTTACCACAGTATTAAACGCATTCAGATGCTCTGTCACCGAGTCTCCATCTTTCATCCTCAGGTTATACAGCTTTTTCCGCAGGAAAATTTTATTCACCAGAGACTTAGATTGGTACAAAGTCCCTAACTTGACCCACAAAGCCTTCGCCATAGCTTCCCCTGATACATTCAGCAATACTGAATCTGAGACACACAATTGTATTGTGCTCTTTGCCTTCCGATCCAACTTCTGCCATTCTTCATCAGTCACTCCTGTTGGTTTAATACCCGGATCTACCGCGATCCACTGATCTTTATCCACCAACAGATCCTCCATCTTGAGTTTCCACAACTCAAAACTCTGACCATTGAACTTCTCAATCTCAATCTTTCCACTGCTCGCCATCTTCTTTCACCACCAGAATCGATCTCACAGATCTCCCACTGAACAGGGTTTACCACAGCCCGAGCGAAACCCCTCAGCAACGAAGGCGTCCCCTTGAAGCCAAAACAGCTCTGATACCAAATGTAGGTTTTAACCCTGTACAGAAATTACCTGCATATGAATTCTTAAACAAAGAAAATAAACAATGCAAGAGCATAACCCATAAAACACATATGCACAGAGATTTTTCCCTGGATCCCAAAACCGGGACTACCAGCTTGATTTTTCATTATGTTCCTTTCAATGTTACAATACATATTTATACATGCCGAAGCATCCAATACCATGGACCAAAAAACCATCGCGTCCAATACCATGTGCGAAAATCATGCACAAAACCATAGGTAGGTTCGCCCAACCTAATATAGGGTCCAAAAAAAATTTTCCCGGGGCGCTGCCCCGGACCCCGTAGAGGGGGGCTACCCGCCCCCTTCAAACCCCCTGTGAGCCCCCCGCTGCGCAATCGACGCAACGAAGGGGGGCTTCCGCCCCCCTCTAACCCCCCGTTTAACTACATAGGTTAGTCGTGCAAAGAATATAGCACAACCCAACAGTTCCCACCAAAATCAAAGAGATCATTATATGCTCCTCACCAACTAATTCATTGTTAGTCTCTTTCTTCAAGTGTTCGATATTAGTAACAAAATAATGAAAAAAAAAATGTTAAACTTGCATGAAAGATTGTAACATGATTTGGATTATTTTAAGGGTATACTCTTAATGTGAAAGTTAAAAATGCCATCACTATACCCCAAATAAGTCAAAATTAAAATAATCAAGGAACTGAAGGAACTGAAGGAAATCAGAATTAGGAAATGTTAAGCAATGAATTTTTATAAATGAGTAGGGTAACAGTCTAGAAAGTGGTAGAAATTAGGGGTAGACTTTTTATGAAACTGCATGAAATATGGAAAATGACAAGAAGTTGATTCTAGCGACTTCTGTAATTTTGACTTTCCCACCATATTTTTTTGGAACTTCAACCTGCCCAGCACATTCTTTTGCAATTTTGATATGCCCAGCAAATTCTTCTATAACTTTGACTTACCCAACAAATTCCTTTGCAACTTCTACTTTCCCAACAAGTTCTTATGCCCATCAAATTTAGAAACCCTAACAGGAGAGAGAGGCCCAAAAACATCTATCTATTTCTTCTCCTTCCTTTTCATCCTTTTACCAGCTTTTATCTTGAAAAGATTGAACTTTCCTTTGGTGAGTCACAATGAGGTTGAATTCCTTCTTATTTATAGGCTTGTGAGGGGTAAAAAATTCTCTCTTTAGGCTGACTTGCCCTTTCATGTAGGTCGAATTGATCTTTGTGCATGGAGAATATTTTGATTCTATTTTGAGGGCCTCTCAAGGATTCTTTTGAGAATCACTTTTTCAAAATCGTCGAGAATGTGGTAGATAATGGGGATGTGAAACAAAATTTATTTGATCAATAGTTAATGGAATTATTATTGTCTTGGAGGTCAACAAAGCATATGACTAAGTTGCCTAATAAGAGGAGGCAACTTCAATTTTCAAAATCCATAGGAAAATTCAATACATAGATCCATTTTCTCTCATGGAACCTATGGGATGTTGAAAACTTCAGCATAGAAATCTAATTGCTTTGGAATAATTGGTGAGAAACAAACAAAAAGAGTGAGTTATAAATGTTCAAATCCAAAATTGAGATTGCTATGGTCTTGTATTTCATTTGTGTTTGTTGAGTCTTCAAAGAAAACTGGGAAGTGATAATTAATGAGAAATAATCATGTTATAATCAACAAAGTAAAATTAGTTGCTGGCAGTAGGTTTATTTAGCAACATTTTAGACTTTCAGCTAAATAGGTCACAAATTTTATCATTATGAACATTAACATAGGAAAGATGCACTGTTTTGGTTGTGGGGAAAAAATAGATTTATAATTCAAAACCATAGAAATTTTATCGCGTATATTCAAAATGTTTATGTTTAGATTTAATAACAAGGTTCCAAGTCATTATGACAAAAAAATTCCAATTATTCAAGACAAACTCAATTAGTTATCAATTTGATAATAGAAAATAATTTCCACTTTTTTCCTTATTACTTTATAAAAGGGATATTGTGTCCTTATTCAGTTTGTGGAAGGAAAAGAATATGATTCTCAATGTGAGTTAAATGAGTGTTTTGATATTGAATATGGTGATAAATGAGCTAGAGTTCCTTGTGGATTTCCGTTATTTTTGTTTCCAACTCCAAACTTCCTACAACGGTGGATGTTAAAGCTTTTTCCAAGAGATTTTTCGTCATCTAGAAAAGGTAAAGGGTCTATTGGAACTTGATGTATCGACCTTTGGTATTAGGATTAGGGATGAGATCCTACCATACATTTAGCTCCATTTCATTATCTATTCCCTGTTGCTTCAATTCATTGTCCCAACCAGAAATAATCTAATGAGCCCGTGGGTGTGCATTAGTCTGATAAGACTGAGTTGCTTCCAAGATTAAATCATTGTTATTTCTACAACCCTGATTTTGGGTGGCTTGAGGTTGAGCTTGAGTTCTTCCACAACCACAACCCTAGCCTTGGCTATGACCTTGACCACCCCTTGCATTTCTCCCTTAGGACGAAAGAGTGAGGAGAAAGAACATTAGGGAAAATACTGGACTTGAGGGATGCACTTTGGAGGGAAAGTAAATATGATAGATACACTAACGACCCAACAGACTATAGACTGAAAGAGTTAGAGACCAAACCAACCACGAGATACTAAATGAAAATTCATTATATGGAAATATACCTAAATATATTTGTGTTAAGGGGAGAAAGCTCCTTGATAATTAAACAAACTCTACTACCAGTGATGCCCTGCCAAAGGCTATTGAAATAAAGTGCATGAATTGTTGGAAAGGAAAGATACCGCAAAGAGGTAAAGGGACTAGGCTAGGAGGGATTAGTCCTTCAACTATCTTGGTTGTTATGGGGAAATATCCAAAGATTTTTCCCCTTCATGATTTGATAATGCCATGCCCTTTAGCGCCAATCAACAACAATAGAAAGAATATTCCCAAACACCTCCTAAGATTCCCATAGAATACATCAGGATCAACACTATATTCAATGACATCATCAATTTTTTTCAGTGCTTTCATTATGGAGTGAATGCGAAGACATGGTTGTATGCTCGAATGAAGGATTGAGCAAAGTTCATTCAATGCCATTTGTAAACTCTCCATGATTTGATGAATTCAGTGACATGTCGTGTAAGCCAACCTCAGTTAGATACAACTGCCCAACTTTTTGATCCTCTTCACTCCTACTGAACATAACAGTGTGAAAGTTCACAATCTAAAAATTTGAAATTATGTATAGTCTAGTATAAGGGGGGCTTCTAATGCCCCCACAAGTTTCCACGATGGGGTCTCTTAATGCCCCCAAAAGTTAGTATGAGGGGGGTTCCCAACATCCCCAAACATTGCTACAAGGGGGGTTTTAGACCACGCTAATAAGTTGCTACAAGGGGGCTTGTAAGCCACCCTTGTAGGCTGCTATGAGGGGGGTTTTATATTGCTCCCATAAGTCAATTTTCGAGGTAGTTTCAAAACACCACCAAAAGTGAATTTTTGGAGGCGATTTACAATGAACCTTAAAAGATGACTTTTGAGGGCTATTGCAATCACCCCCTAAATGGCACCTTTTGGGGCTGGTTCATGTCTCTTAAAAGACCTTTTCGATTGTCCTGAAAATGCCCTTAGGCTAGCCCACCTAAAGGAGCCTCACACCTAATTGACCTAAGTTTTGGGGTTGATTGTGATGAAGCTGAGGAGAATTGAACCAACACCTCATAACAGAGGGCCAATGACTTGGTAGGGGGGCTTCAACCAACCATTTGGGCTACCCACCAATTCTATCTCTTAAAATAACTTCCCTAAAAAGCTTGATATTTAGAGGTGATGCTTTGAAGGGAGGGGGGGTTCACAAAAAATTGCACCCAAAAGTCACTTTGCAAGTTTGGAACCCCCTTTGAAAGGTGACACATTTGGGGGCAATTCATATCTCTTAAAAAACATCCCCTAGAAGGCTTGAATTTTAGAGGGGATGCTTTTAGGGGCCATGGCGAGGGGGGTGAGTGATGGTTTAAAAAACTGAAACTAATGCCAAAACCACTTCTAATTACCACTTTTCGAGGCAACTTATGCCCCCCCAAACGTTTTTTTTGTAGTACTATTAGTCATCATTTTTGTCTCTAGAACTCATTCTTTTTTAGTGATTAGCTATGTTTTTCTTCTTTCTAGGATCTCCTCTCAAGAACATGTTTCAACCAATTCTCATGTTTTTCCTTCAAATTACTTTTTAATTATTTTTGAAATATGCTTCTCTAATCTTCTATAAGAAAAGGACTTTCATATTATACTGGCAAGGTGATTCCTTGAGTTAGAGGAAAGGAATATCCTTCCCTCACTAACAAAGGGATTTACCTGTAGAAAAGGAAAATTATTTCCTTTATTGAGAGAGCTACAGGATTTTCCTTATCAACAACGACTTCATTACCAACATATGCATCATCAGCATAAATAACACATAAATGATCATAACTTGAAGAGTTTCTTTGAATTCACTTACCTCAATTTTCTATGAAGAAGAACTATCAAGGCAAGTGAGGAACCCAACCTTAAGTTCTCTTAAGAAACAATAATCCCCTAATTGACAAGCCAATCTAGAAAGGATTCTTGCCTAAAAAATAAAGGCCTCTATCTTTTCTTGATTAACCATGATGCCTGTTGATGTAGAGACGATATTAAGACAGTATGTCATTCCCTCCACTAAATAAATAAATGAGCTCTATAGTGAGAGCAAGACCATCTAAAAAAATCACATTAAGCAATTTCTCCCCATAAAGGAGGGGAATGCATCAAAACAGTTGTTATAAATAAGAATCTTAAAGGAGAAATAATAACACATCACTACAATAACACATAAATATGAGGAAAATGGTTTGGATCATTCATGACATTGCATGTGGGGTTTCGTCTAGGGTTTGTACTATTTTTGTATGATGACTCAACCCCTTTTATGGTATATAGGCTAGAAGATCATTTGCACTGTCGACCAAATTTGAGTCCCAGAGTAACTGGGTAAAGGGGTTGATCTTTTATATGAAAAGGCCATGGATCCTGGCCAGTCTTCATAGTGGGGTTATTCAGTTATGCCATTATTAGATGCGAACATTAATAGATTTGATGAGCATGATGGGTCGGTTAGAGGAGTACATTTTCACAAGGCTTAGTCGTGTTTATTTCTGTAGGTAAGCTAACTGGCTTGGATATTTATTGCATGTTTTGTGGTCCATGAGAACCTCTATTTTTATGTATTTCAGAGATTGAGAAACACTTTGAAGCTGACCAAGGTTCATTTTTCAGTAGTTCTATCAATTCAACGATTGATATGGGTTTCAATGGATACATTTTTTATCCTAGAATGGTTGGTGTCTAACACCTTTGTGACATGGATAGGTTCTTTAACACATTGGTGTTGTGTGAGTCCCTCATGTATTTTCACAAAATTTTCATGGATAAACTAGGAGATTACCTTTACTTGCTCTATATTGTAAAATGTTTGGAAATTACACAAGTTTAGTGTTAGGTTTTGTGGTGGTGTCAGTTGGGTCTAGCTTGGGTGGTTGGGAAGAAAATGTTATCTTTCACTGTTTATGAGTCTATTGTTGTTTGGAGCTCTTCTTCATGAGCTACGAGGATTAGAGACAGTTGTTGTTTAGAGCTATGATGAATATCTGAGTCTCACTACCAGATGGAGGGTGGGGTGAGAAATTACATCCAAGGAAAAAGGTCACAAGGTAATCAAACTGCTATACTAAGATTAAAACCTTTTGAATGGGTGGGGATTGGGCCAGATGACAAGTCCTTGATGATTTTGGCAGGCTTAGAAATGCCTCTCATAGTGCATCCACTTAACGAAAGGAGAGTTGCAAGAAAAAATCCCACCCTCTCCAATCGAAGGCACAAAGTTATTTTAGAATTGGTAGGTTTAATGAAGACTCCGAGCCATGTAGCTTCTTATGTAGAAATTGTGTGTGTATATCTAGGACATCTAAAGAGTAGTATATTCGATTGTAAATGATATTAACTACAAGTCATTTGACATAACAATAAAAAATACAATTATGAAAAGTTTTTATAACTCTAATTTACTTGTTAATGTTATAGGGAATGACCTTAAGATCAATATATGGAACTACAATATGCACTGTTGCCTATATCTAGAGAGTTAAGTTCCACAATGAGTGTCCTTAGATTGTCAGTGCCAATGGCAAACAAACAGTAATGATATGGAACTGGAATTGTTGAAGTTGTATCTAACCTTACTGGCGACATTTTTTGTGTAATGTGTGTTTATTTTCATGCTAAGGAAGATTTGGTCATTTGAAGCTTCTTGGATCACATTGATTGCATAAGGGATATTTGTGCTCCAAGGAGGAAAGCCGTATGCTGATGATATTAAAATTAACACAAATGAACACAGATATTTTTGGAGAGGGTGATGTTGTTGTCAAATATGTTTTGGAATGTCATGACCGTGGAGTGAACTGGACTACTGCTTTTCATCCCATCTTGTCATTGATTATGTCAGGAGTAGATGGTCACCAAGAAGATTGAATGGCATGCAAATTCAATTTCTTGGTGAAGTTA
>Ga0181464_1000350_pt1 | contig 18787 bp, 15 predicted proteins | sample InSIn2gowninarea_FD_119074 | JGI IMG/M metagenome (GOLD analysis project Ga0181464, IMG submission 119074) | Clean room microbial communities from NASA Spacecraft Assembly Facility at Jet Propulsion Laboratory, Pasadena, California, USA -... ...
ATACTGACTTATACGGAACCTCAACTCTCCCGTCTTTCACCTCTTATCTTCAGTTAGACCGACTTTACCTGTTCTCACCAGAATACGCGTCCAAGCTCTGGTGCATCAAGGACATATAAACCTGGAGAACCAGCGTGGAAGAGTCCATGGGGTCCTGGTCGACCAGGATGGCATATCGAGTGCTCCGTCATGGCTTCAGCCGTATTGGGCGAACAGATGGACATCCACAGTGGAGGTATCGATCTTTGCTTTCCCCATCACGATAACGAGCTTGCACAGTCAGAGGCCTACTGGCAAAAAGACGGCGGTTCCCAGTGGGTAAACTACTTCCTTCATATGGGTCATCTGTCCATTTCAGGATCCAAGATGTCAAAGAGCTTGAAGAACTTCACGACGATTCGAGAAGCCTTGAGCCGCGGCGACTGGAATGCCCGAAGTTTGCGTATCATCTTCCTCCTTGGAGGCTGGCATGACGGTATCGAGATCACACCGGATATGCGAAAGTCGGGTTCGTCATGGGAGAGCTATGTGACAAACTTCTTCTACAAGATTCGGGATCTTGAGGTTCACCCAAACATCAGCTCGACAGGCGCGGAAGACGAGAAAGTTAAGAAGTCTTTTGAACTTGCGAAAGAGAAGGTTCACAGGTAAGGCCCAAATCCCAGTGATCTCTACAGCTCCCACTGACACTCAATCTAGTGCGCTAGCCGACTCTTTCGATACGCCTACAGCTATGCGTGCCATATCTAGTCTTATCACAGACTACAATTCAGCCGACAAGGCTGGACTGTCTGATGCCGTGTCCTTCGACGTCGCTCGCTACATCACTCGAATGGTCCGGGTATTCGGTCTGGACGGTTCAGCCGACCCATGGGACGGCGGTATTGGCTGGGCTGGCATCGATATTCCTGCTGCTGCCAAGGAGCACGTATACGCTGTCTCGCGAGAACGCGATCAGGTCCGGCAGCATGCCATCGCTGGTGATCTTAATGAGAAGTTGGACTCCATTATCGAACAGCACACCCCCGCAAAGCAGCAAGACATCGAAGCACTCCCATACGCCGAGGTACTTTCAACCTTCCAAGAATCCCTACAAAACTTGGCGAAGAAGCAAGCGCCGGCAAAGGACTACCTCGACTTGTGCGACCAGCTGCGTGACACGCACCTCTGGGATCTTGGTATCTATCTTGAAGATCGCGAGAACGCTCCTGCCATGGTCCGCCCCGTCGATGCCGAGCTGCAAGCAGCGCGCTCCCAGAAGGAGGAAATCGCTCGTCAAAAGGCCGAAGCAAAGCTCAAGCGCGAACGTGAGGAGGCGGAGAAGAAGGCTAAGCTTGCGGAACAAGCCAAGATCAACCCGAAGGATATGTTCAGGACGGAGGAGTACAGTGCGTGGGATGAGGATGGTATGCCAACCAAGGATAAAGATGGCGCTGACGTGGCGAAAGGAAGGGTGAAGAAGCTTAGGAAGGAGTGGGAGAAGCAGAAAAAGCTGTTTGAGGAGCATTTGAAGGCATAAACTGAGGGAATCTGAAGCATGTTTGGAGAGATGTACATCATCGAATTCCATTCCATTAGAGTCATATGTATCGCACTGCTGCCCGGTGTATGTTCTGAAGAACAACATATGCTACTGTCTCGTTTCCATCAAAATATCAAAATGCTCTGTGTACTGCTGACTATTCTCCCTCTTCTTCTCTCCTAGTCCTCCACCTTGGTTGTTGTCGGTTCCAAGGGAAGTTCAAAAAGAATATTCATCAGGACGTAATCATCACCATCCGCAAGGTGCTTCAAGTTCTGTAATAGATATGTGAGGATGCTAAAGATGTCTTTACTTGAAACATGTTCATCTTTGTCCAATGAAGAGTTTGAAGGCCTATTTAGGAGAAGGTAGAGATGATAGTGCGGATTGAAAACGTATCCATCAAAACCAGTGAGCTTTCGGGAGTTTGTATTTAGCTTCATATCGCTGTTGGTGACGCAAATCGTCGCTGGTGCATCTTTTAAACAGCGGAGCCCTCTCCATACACACTTATTCCTCTCACTCCGAAGATTCAATACGCAGGTACTACTATCATTGTTACTACTGTGTCTGTTCAGCCTATATTGAATTATCCATCTAAGTATGCAGATTGACTCATGATTTGGTAGCCGGGTACGTATGATGTCGGATAAAGTTGCTTATCTAGTGGCAATATCGCAAGGAGAAGGTCAAGCGGTCAAACAAGGCGAACACAGGCCCAGTAGTACTGACTAGATACTTAGATGCATGAAAAAACTTAGAATATCTTGCGAAAAAGTAGGCACCAGAGCTTTGACGGTATGTAATACGAAGCTTACCAATAACATGATGTAGATTGTGGTGTTGTACTGCAACATTTTGTGAGAGCCGACGGGCGCTAGTTTAAAGATCGACAGCATGACTCCAAACATGGCCTAGCGTGTAGATTACCAATGCGGTGAGAACGCCGAATTTTGGGGAAGCGACCATGAGCTTTCCCCGTCTTCCTAGGGGAAGCCTCGCAATTGGATGTCTGGCACACGTCGTGCAGATGGATTCATTACCCAGTCCAAAGGGAGTATCGGACCCCAACTAGCTTCCGCGGCCGGCGAGTGGGGATGATATGTGGAAAAGACGGTTGACCGTCGGATAAAACACCGAAGGATGGGTTTCTTTCGAATATCCACTCACCAGCCACATCACGTCTTGGGAGCTCTGCCTCTCGGTATTCCTCGCTATTCAGGCAGCTGCTAGTATCTGTTTCCTCAATAACATGGATACCAATCGCGATATCGAGAAAGCAACAACATCGGAGTTCGGACAAGCGCACTCCGAACGCAACCATGACGCATCGTACGCATCAATAAAAGTACCGTCAAGAACGGCGTCGCGAAATGAAGAGGAGGAGATTGCAAGAATACCAACACACGTGTCTCACGCTTCTCGTACAAAGAAGTCGATCGTTGGGCTTGCAAAGACCATTACCGCTCGTTCGAATGCGTCCGTCATCGATCCTGGACCACCGCCCGATGGAGGGACCAAAGCTTGGATACAGGCATTCATGGGTCACTTCGTGATATTCAATACATGGGGCATGATTGCCACGTTCGGAGTCTTTCAACAACACTACACGCTCGATCTAGGCCTTGAGCCATCAGCCGTATCCTGGATCGGAAGCTTTCAAATGCTGGGACATTTCTCGCTAGGCATGTTGACAGGTCGGTTGTTTGACGCAGGATACTTCTACTGGTCTGTCATACCTGGCATGCTCGTCTCATGTCTAGGAATGTTCATGACCAGTCTATGCACAAAGTACTGGCAATTCTTCCTTGCGCAGGGTGTCATGAATGGACTGGGGAACGGTATGCAGTTTGCTCCCGTCCTGGGACTCGTCAGCACATACTTTGCGAAGAACCGGAGTGTGGCGCTGGCAATCATGGCTTCAGGTAGCGCAACCGGTGGGTTGGTATATCCGACCATCGCGCGACAGCTTCTTCCTAAAATCGGCTTTCCCTGGACAGTCAGAGTCATGGGGTTCATGATGTTGGCCATAGGGACATGTTACTGCTCGCTGCTGAAACCAAGACTACCTCCGAGGAAGTCTGGTCCGGTTCTTGAACTTAGTGCTTTCGGAGAGCTGCCATACAGCGTGTTCCTGATTGGAGTCTTCCTCATTGCTCTCGGACAGTACTTTGCCTTCTATTACATCTCCTCCTTCGCAGTCGATATTCTCGACTTACCATACGGTACCTCTATCAACGTTCTCTTGGTGCTCAATGGTGTGGGTGTCCTTGGTCGTCTCGTGCCCTCATACTTCGCCGACAAATATACTGGGCCATACAATATTCTCATACCCTTTTGTTTCGTTTCCGCTTTTGTCCTGTACTTCTGGCCTCTGGTCAAGAGTGAGGCTAGCCTTTACGCTTGGGCTGTGTGCTATGGCTTCTTCGTTGCGGGCTTCCAGGGCATCTTCCCAGCTGCGATGACTACACTGACAAAGGACATGAGCAAAGTGGGCACGAGAAATGGTCAAGGCCTCGCGATCGTCGGACTGGGCACTTTCATTGGGCCGCCAATCGCTGGCGCGCTGATACAAAGTAATGGAGGAGGCTATCTAAGTGCGCAGGTGTTCGCTGGGACTGCAGTGTTACTGGGGAGCTGTATTTTGGTAGTGGGACGGTGGAGTATCACGGGACCGAATCTAAAGGTACGAGTATAGAATAGCATACTAGGGGATAGCAGCTACATCAACAGGTTTTCAACCGATATGGTTGCCTTCTTACATTCCACGTTTCATCGATCGAAGCCTAGTAGTAGCAACACCTCTCGCTCCCTTCTTGCCCCCACCGATTGGTATGTACGTGCCATTCAATCCACAGCCCGGATGCTCGCATGTTGAGATAGTATGCACATATCTGATTTTGCCCTTCTCAACGCGGAAAGTATGGCTATCCGGCGCCGGCGTCTCGCTCGCCCTGTCCAATCCTGGAAAGCCCAGATAGATGTTGACACTACCCATCTCTACATCAACCACATACCGTCGATCCTGAACATACACATTGCTCGGCAGACCCAGATGACATGTTTCTCCATTTGTCATATTAGTGTCGGTGTACGCACCTCCCTCGAGCCTGGCACACGGCGTGCCAAAGGGAACAGTGATGTTGACGTTGCCAAAGCGGTTGAGATACGCATCACCAGCTGCTTTGATGACATCGCGGGTATCCCGGTCTGCGAGCGGGATAGGCGTCCAGCTTTCTTTGCTGTTCCAGTAGGCTGTACCTGTAGCATTAAACAGCCAATCCCCCTCATCGCTAACCAGAGTCTCCATCTTCGTTACGTACTTCCCATTCCCCTCGATGCGCACGCCAAGAACATATGGATGGCTCGGCTCCGGTACAATAATCTCGGTGAAGGCGCTGCAAAGATACGGATCTAGAAAGACGCGCGAATTGGTGCTGTTAAGCGGTTTGTTTAAGATGGATGTTGGGGCTGAGAGATTGGCGGGAGTAAATTTTTCGGAGTAGGTATAGTTTTGTAGCATGTAGTTGGTGAGGAGGGATGAATTGCCCACAGTCTGCGCATTCAGATAAAGTGACGTGAAGGCAGCGAGAAATTCGCGTTCACATGCACTCATGGCAAGAGGGAATAGCAATGATGCGCTGAGAAGGATTGAAGAGCGCATGGTGTGTGGTGTCTCTGGCAGTGAAGCAAGAGTGTAGAAACGGTTATGTGAGGAGTGTTGTTAATGTCATTTCTTTGAACTTTATGAACTTACAGTCTTTTCGAAAGCTTGAACTGCCGTCGAAAATAGTGTGTAGTACCAATCACAACATGCGTTCGTCGCGGACGAACCTGCATAGGCTTTAATATGCGAATAGAGTGTGGGGCTAGCCGGCATCATGAACACCCAAGTGCATACAGCCTCCGCACCCGGCGGTAATTTACAATACATCTCAGGCAACTCTCTGGAAACATCGTGAGCTCTGTGTGAGTGGTCCGGTGCTCACCTAGGCGTAAAGACATCGGGAGATGATACATCACTGATTGCCGACAGATATGTTTACAAGTAATTATTCACGTTAATTCCACTAATCAGAGTACCTAATCGTGCTATCCATACTAAAGCAGAACTTGCAGATCGCACAGTTTTTATCATGCGGCACATCCATGGCCTTTTACTGTGGGCTCATCCATATATGCAACCCCGAAATAATGAAGACATCAAGAACAGCACGCAAATCGCAAGCAAACCTGGCATGATGTGGTGAAACTGGAGCCTGGAAATGTAATGCTCTAGACGAAACCAGGCTGAGAACTGCCAAACTGCCACTTAGTTTCGTGAACCGAGCGAGGGGGAGAAGACCCTTGAGCGATCATGGGAAGAGGGAATATGTCTCTGGAATGCCCCACTCTCGAACTGAGCTACGGCTGCGAGCACGTGAGGTAGCTTCAGCAGGCATGGGCTCTTCTATGACCAGCTCTTCGTCTTCGTCTTCGCCGTGCATGTCTTTGGCGAGATCGAAGGCGTCTTGGAGGCCGACCTTGTCACTGAGACCCTTCTCTTGAACCCACCTCCATATGTTCTTCATCCCAACGCTGCCCTCAATGATGGCTTTCTCGGGACCGGAGACGTTGCTGCTGTTGACGGGGATATGAACCATCTCATCACCCGATTCGATGGTGGCCCAGTAGGTAACGGCATAGGCCTTGTTCTTGGGGTCGTCCAGGAGCTTCTTCTGCTCAGCGATCTGGGCCTTGATGAAGTTAATCTTCATCTTAGCCTTATTGAGTGCGCTAATCTCGGCCAGGACCTTCTTCTCGTCTACCAGCTTCATTATGCCAGTGTCGGCCTGCTTCTGCAGACGGGCAATCTCCTTGTCAACATCCTCGGCCGACTTGTAGTTAGACTTGACCTTCGCAGTCTTGAGCTTGTTGAGCTGCTGCTTAAGCTGCTCGTCGAGCTTCTCAATCTTCTCGAAGATGGCAGCAGGAACGGGGACCTTGGGTTTTCGAGGGTCGGTAGGCGTAGCAATGGATCCCCATAAAGGCTGGTCGCCATCAGATGCGGCTCGGTCAGCCTCACATATGTGGCCGTGATGACTGTGGTACCCTGCATCACACTTCTGACAGTAACGATAATCAGCTGGGTCCCATGCTCCAAGCTCGGGTGTGACTATGCGGACGGCGGTTGCCTTGACTGTGTCTTTCTGTTGCTGCTCCTTAGATTTGCACTCCTTTGGTTCGTTGTACTTTGATTCCACCCGTTTGAGGACCTCGAAGCGGTCCCTGCACTCGTGAACTGTCATACCCAGTGTGTCAGCGATGGCACCCCACCTCATGTTTGCGTTTTCATTCTTCAATTTCATCAGCTTTTCGTCCATCACCTTAGTCCATGGAACAGGACACAGCTTCCAGCAATTGTTGTCGTTCTGGTGCTGGAAAATGGTGTCGTAAGCCTGTTGAAGCTGCTGTTGTGCTTCAGGGAAGCCTTCCTCCCAGGAGAGTCGAACTTGGAGCTCTTTTTGTAGAAGGTCAAAGTCAACAGAGTTGTAGACGTCCGGCTTAAGGTGTTTGAATGCCTCTTCCACATTCATAAGTGGCGGAGTAGGCTGGCACTTATCTGCTCCGATGCGAACTTCTTTCTCGGTTGAAACACCCCATGGATTGCCTTGATTATCGACGCTCTCCGTATAAAACCTGGCCGCTGTTCTGAATCCGGCGTTCTCAAGCGGGACGAGCCAAGCCCTCAGCATCTGTCGAAGATGTTCCGGACCCATGGCGTTACGGTACACGGAGACAGCCGCAACCAAATTCGCGCCACACATGCGGAGAATCTCAAATGCTTCTTCGCGGGTGAAGCTGTTGTTGGCGACCTCCAGAAATTCATCGACCATAGAATCATCCAGCGCGATAGGATTGTGGGGAGATACAAAGCCAGTGGCCGTCTTGACGTCGGATGCTTTCGTAGGGTGGCCTGACTCAGCGACAACGGGAACGATCTTAGGGTCGGATTTGCTGAGATTGTCATGAACCATACCAAGGCGTTCTTGATTACGATACAGTTTAGTAGCAGCCGGCTTCTTGTTATCGGTTGCGTTATCAGCTGGTGATGCAGCGGCGACATACTTGTAGGGTGGTAGCATGTCCTGATCACGCAGCTGGCGGTGGACCTCGTCGAAACTCTTGAGCTTAGGAGAAACTCGCTGTTCTGCCTCTCGATCTTTCGCCTCTTCCACAGCGTAAGCATTGAACAAATGCCAGTAAGAGTCTCGTTCCTCCATTCGGGGAGGAGAGCGGACTGTATTTGCAGTATTTGACTTCGTGTCTGCAGTATTGGCTTTCACAGTGCTCCACTTCTTCTCAAATCCCTCTGCGCCCTGACCGCGATCCTGTTCAGTAGAGGGGACGATGTGGTCTCCCACCAGGAGAGGGACAACATCATCTGTGTAGGGTGAAGACTGAGTCTCGGAGTTACGAAGGCGAGGCACATGGGACTCCGAGTGTTGACCGTACATGTCTCCTACGTCCTGGTCGAGTTTCTTAGCTGGGGAGCAGATATTGCCCAGTTCCGAGGCAATACTAACGAAAGATCCACCAATGCTTCCGGTGGGCGCGCAAGACCTCATGATCTTGCGAGTTTTGTCGCTGGCTTCTGGAGATCCGTCATAGTGTTCACCGTGGTCTTGTTGGTCGTGATCGAACCACTCTTGAAGAAAGTCACCCACGAGGCCGTGACTCTGGGCAGATTCGTGGTCGCTCTTGTGCACAGATACCATGTACTCATTATTGAGGAGACCGAGGAGCTCATTGAGTTGAACATAGGCTGGGTCATCGTGAGTGAATGCTTCCAAGGATGTAATGCACAGGTTGATCGCTTCAACGATCTGGCTGACAGTGCGACGACGGATCTTTGAGGGCAATGAGTGCTCATCGGAGCTCGGTAGCGTAAGTGCAGCTTCACTAGAATGGTCTTCACCGTCACTTTCGCTATACGAGCTCGACGCCCACGGAGCGACCGAGTCTGGACGTCCGCGTTGGTGGAATCGAGACATCGTTGCTAGTTTGAACTGTTGTAGATGTGTTGTTGTTGTTGTATGTTGTCTGAGAATGGGGAACCGATGGATTTGTGGAGGATTGCGATGGAGAGAGTAGGTCGAGTCCGCAGCTAGATGGTTTATATGTCCTTGATGCACCAGAGCTTGGACGCGTATTCTGGTGAGAACAGGTAAAGTCGGTCTAACTGAAGATAAGAGGTGAAAGACGGGAGAGTTGAGGTTCCGTATAAGTCAGTATTATGACGTATCCAGCGAAGCAAACGTGTCGGTAAAGTGAGAGAGACATGTCAATTGTCCACGCGGAGCATAGGAAAGCTGGAAAAAGCTCACTGGACGGCTAATGTCGACCAAGACAGCTTGCACCTGACAAGATAATTAGTGTATGATCACTGGAGCAGCGGCCTCCTCTCAGCATCCCTTGTGTTCCACCAGAAGAACCCCCTCTTTCTTGTCCCTTCATCTACCTCCTCAATCTCGAACTCTTTCGGTTTGCCGCTCACCCGCCGCCACCACATCCCCCATCCCTCACTCTTTCTCACCCAGATATCCTCACTATTGTCCTCAAATATCACATAACCGCCTCTGCTTCCCCTAGTACCTAGCCCAGCCAACTTGATACATTTTACGAGACCGTATAGCACCAAGACACCAAGTAGAGTAGAGAAAATCGTCACTATGGACGTCAAGAATGTAATTGTGGATACTTGACAGCCTAATCCAGAAGTGCGGAGCTCGTAACGCTCGGAGTGTAGAGCACATATCGAGTCGTAGCGGATGGGTGTGAGGAGAGGGAATGCTTTTGACAGGGAATCTGTGGGCAGCGGAAGGCATGTTGACGACTGTTGCCAGAGTTCAGTAATGTCTCGCAACATTCTAGACATGTAAAGTTCTCTACAGAGTGAACCATAGGATACGGAAGTATTATTCGACGTCATGAATGAGATCGGTTCTGCTCATAGCCTGCTACGACTTCATGGCTAAAAGGAAGATGAACAAAATGCGTACGTACAATCGCACACCAGCCACAATGACCTTCACTTCGGTGACAATCACCGCAATCGTCATAGCCCCAACACTTCAACAATCGATCCCAGTCTTCTTTGGGGCTACTTTGAAGTCGTCCATGGATCAATTCCGTCACGTTTGTCGACGCGTCATCGCGCTTGGCAGAGGTGGCTGGGCAGTTCGACGACATTGCGCATGTACAAGTTTTCACAAGATATATACAGACCAAGCTATACAAATTTGTTAACGACAGCGAAAAGATCAAAACGCGCAGAAAGGTGTTGAGTTGAGATGGAACGGCGATAGCGAAAGATCAACTGAAGCGGGGCAAGATAAGACGTGCGCTATGCCACATCGGTCACTATAAGTGCTACACGTGTTAATTGGCCGGTTCACAGAGCAGGTATTCAGTAGCGGAAGATGCAGGAAGAGCGAGTGATATACACTGAAGCTAAAGTATGTACAAAGAAGATGCCCCAGATGCAATGTGTCCCAAAACGAGGCTAGAAAATAGTTTCGCGTCCCTTAGTTGGGAATGCACTGAGAGAAGTAGTCGTTGTTGACCGCGCACTTGTATCCACTGACACAAGATGTTGGACCTGTATAGCCCTTACCGCCACATCTGATGAGATGTTAGTAAACGTTTTGTAGATGGTAGTGTTCCAAGTACTTACTGTTCCCAGGCGTTAGCCACCTTGGTGGGAGTAGGCGCTGGTGCTGTGGATGTCTTGATAGTAGTTGGCTTCGCCGTTGATGACGGCTTCACAGATACAGTTGACGACTTAATTGGCGCCTTCGAGGAGGTGGGCTTAGCGGAGGCTGCAGATGACTGCATGGACGACGAAGGCTTACCACCTCCACTGCTTGCACCAAGTGCAAGAATCTTAGCAGCGGCATGTTCTGCAAGGACGACGATGTAGGATGTAGGGTTGGTGAAGATGTGGCTGTGCTATGTTAGTTTGAAGATGATTGAAAATTGGTAGGATAGAGCTTACCCGGGGAACAGAGAAGCATCAACTACGTGGATGTTCTGGGTTCCGTACACCTGGGTGTTCAAGTCTACGACAGAGGTTCCACCGGTGAGACCGCTATCGGTTCCGATCTTCGCGGTACCAATCCAGTGATTGGCGCGACGGGCAGCTGGGGTTTTGGGAAGGCTGGCAACGTATGCCTCGACCGTCGTGCCCTCAGGAGGTACTTGAAACTCGATTGCCGGGTTCTTTTTGATGGCCTTCATCATGCTCTTGATACCTGCAACAACCACACCGGTGTCGGCTTCGTTCTGAAGGTAGGGTGCTTTGCTGACATAGACGTTGAGAGCACCGTTGATTGAAAGCGTACCACGCGAAGTAGAGCCATGGCCAAGGTACTGGCTGATGGTGAGGTGGTGAGTGTCGTTGGCGCCGGGACCTTCAACGCGAGCAGTCCACTGGATCGATCGGTCAATACCATCACTTCCAGTGATGACTTCCCAAGCAAGAGGGCCGATGTTGGGAGCAGACTGAGCAAGAATACCAGAGCGCTTGCCAAGGTACAGGTCCTTGTCAGCCTCGATAGGGGCATCCCACGCCTTGTAAAAGTCGTAGAAAGAGATATTGGGGTGCTTGATGACAAGGTCGGTGTTGACGTGGTCGTTCAGGTTTTGGCCGACGGGGAGGTTGATCCAGTCAGACTCTCCGATCATCGTCGAGCCATCGAGGGCGCTGTTCTTCACAACGTTCAACTGATCCTTTGGTCCAATGCCACTGCGGAAGAGAACCTTTGAGGATCCGAAAGCTCCACCAGAAACAATGACACGACCTCCAGGGTTGAGGTTCACGGTACCGCAGTAACCAGTACCACCGACACCGCTCTCGAGCTCAACACCGGTAGCTGCTCCGCCAGAGCGAACGATTCGTCGAGCCATGGTGTTTGTCCAGAGCTTAAAGTTCTTCCTCGCCAGCGCAGAGACCATGTAGGTGCCGAGAGGTCCCTGCCTCTGACCGTTGTCGTACATAAACGGAGAGTGAGAGTATGTGCGGTTCTTCTGGTTCTGTTGGTTGTTTGCAACGACGCTCTTCCAGCCATCTGCACCAAGCGCACCAGACAGGACATCGAAACCTTCCTGCTTGTAACGCTTGCCGTCGACGGAAGGAGTGTCGGTACCAGGGATGCGCTTGAACACACGATCGATCGCGCCCTTCACATCAGCTGACTTCCAGCCGGCGGGGAATTGGTAGTCGAAATCGATGTCGACCGGCTTCCACCAAAGCGCAGCGTTGACAGCAGAACCTCCGCCAAGAACACAGCCAGCCATTTGGTCAATATCAGTGCAAGCAACACCTGCGGAGTCAACCCAGATCTGGTTGCAGAGACCGGGAATGTCGAAACGGGTCAGGTTGTTGCTAGTAGCCCAATCAGGACCCATCTTTCCGCCAAAACGAGCGAGAGATGGCGGTCCCTTCTCTAGCATGAGGACGCTCTTGCCAGACTCAGAGAGTTTGTCCGCTACGGGGATACCTCCAGCACCACCACCGATGACGATGTAGTCGAATGAGCCTGAAGGAGCAGGAGATCCGACGCACTTGACTGGTACAGTTGGAGTGGGGGTGGCTGATGGCTGACCCGATAGGGTGGGCGTGGGTGCACCAGAAGGCTGGCCACCTACCAGCTTGACATAGTCAGAGTATTTCGCATTCCTTGCATCCGCCGTGGGAGCACCGAACTGAGACTGTCCCTTGTTGTGGAAGACCCATGTGCCGTCATAGATCTTGTCGTGCTGGGCCCAACCGATGACATTGACTTCGGTAGTGGGAAGTTGAGAGCCTTCAGCGCCGCCTTGGTTCCAGACCCAGCAGTGCTCGCATCGGTACACAATCTCGAAGTGTGTGTCGGTGACCGAGTGGAAGATTTGGCTCAAAGTCGCGTTGCCGGTGTAGTCATCAGGAGCAACATAACCACCTGCCCAGACGAACTTGGTCTTGACGGCATCAGTCTCCGGCCATGCAACGAGCAGAAGAGAGTTGGGCATGCCGCCAGCGTGACTGACACCAGACCATCCCTGCCTGTTCGCTTCAAGTGACCCCTTGATGTAACCGATGTACTCGTCGTTGGCGCCTGTGGGCTCTCCAGGCAATACCCAACCCCATTCAAAACCACCTGCTGTCTGGGAGTCACTGACTACCTGGCGCCAGAACTCAATCCCGGTGCCTTCGTGGGTGAACTTCTCCTGCGCAAGAGCGACAGGAGCGAAAAGAGAGGATAGCAGCGAAGCCGCTCGAACGAAAGAAGTAGTCTTCATCTTGGAGACTTGTTACCAGCACGTCGAAGATGAGAGAGCTTGACAAGGGCAAGTGAAAGCTGTGCTTTCTATAGCTATGCCAGGGTGTGGACGCGTTATATACATCTCGACTTTATCCTAGACTGCTTCGCAGAAGCCGTCGCGTATGGGGTTGAGACCAATAGCCAAGCCACCACCTGGGGAACTTCCTTCCGGAGGCGGCAGAACTACGCCTTCAACCAGGTACGGGAGACGCGCGCTGGCCAGGGTGAGCCTAACTGAGGGCGTGATTACCGTGGGCAGCATCGTCATTGGTTGTTTCGAAACTAAGGTGATCTGGCCGAGATTCAAGGTTAGTCGTTAATATGTACAAACTACAGGCGGCATGGGTGGATTGATTGATGTAGATTGATAGAAGCCGGGATTGCGACTTGCTCGCCGTCAGCCATGCGCCCCTTACCCGTTCGGGGTTCAGCTTTCCCCACAAACGTCTAGTGGCGGATGTGACAAACCATCACTTTCGCGCTTCCGTCTTGCATCAGCCTCTTCGAATACAACGTCTGCACCATCAGAGTCTTCGGGAATATTAACAAGTCAGTGCCTCTGATCTCGTGCAACCGCCACATCCTTCTCGGTACCGGCTTCTTCTCGCATGTTCCGTGAGGCTGCCCCAAAATGAAGGACGGCTTCCAAGCCTCCTTCGCAGAACGACAAGATGCGCACGTTTCATTAATTGAAACACTCGACCAGACCAGTAACACACAATCTATTATATTAGCCTTTTCTTCTTTCGCTTCACAGATCCCAAGACTATCTGCCATGATGTTGCGGCATACCTCGGTCGTATCCTTCCTCCTGTAATTAACACTGCGGTTCTTCCATCCAACCGCCGGCTCAAGTTATACAGTCGATCCGTGACTACGTTGGCGCCCGTTACCTATTTGGTAACTGCCGAGGATTCTATGCATTGAAAATCCGTAAAGCACGTGTCCTATGCACACTTTTCCATAACTGCACTGCAGCGGGCAAAGTATATTGAAAAATAAAGGACTCCTGGTCACACGCCTCCATCGCCAGTCGCACACGTGCCGAAGCCGAGTCCCCAACCAGCTTTGGACAATGGCTCCGTGTTCCATTTGGACAACTCAGAAAACAGTACACCATGATACCATATAGGAAGATTCGCCGTCGTAGTTGTGAACAGCATTGTGATCTTGGGCAACGATTTACACTATGAAGGTCTCTGTGGTCACTTGTTTCTTGTCAGCTAGCGCATCGGCGCATACGATCTTCACTCAATTGCACGTCAACGGCGTGGGGCAAGGACATACCAAAGGAATCCGGGTGCCGGTGAGCATGCTCGTAACAACTTTCCTACTAATCGCCTCCTAACAGCACGACACACAGACCTACGACGGGTAATGCGCCCCACAATCATGTTCTGAATCGCAACTCATTCGGTTTTCAGACCAATTCAAGACGTAACGTCTAACGATGTCATATGTAATGGCGGGTAAATCATAACAAAGCGCAAGGTCAAGCGCTATATTGACCCACATACAGCATAAACCCCTACAGAACGCCTCTTCCCAAAGACGTTATCAATGTATGTCGGTTTCGCAATAAGCAAGCTACGCCACATGGCTTCGGCTTACAACATGCTAGGTCAAAGCCGGAGACAAGCTCACTGCCGAGTGGCACCACACGCTTGATTCTAAACCTGAGACGGATAAGTCAGATCCCATCGACCCCGGTCATCTAGGCCCCATTATGGTTTATCTCGCCAAAGTCGATGATGCTTTGTCTACCACGGTGACGGGACTCAAGTGGTTCAAGATCTACGAGGATGGTATGGATGCCAATGGCGAGTGGGCAGTTACGAGGCTTTACAACAACAAGGGTCTAGTAGACTTTGTACTTCCGTCTTGCATTCCGAGTGGACAGTAAGTCGCACCTTTCTCTTCCAATCTCTTCTGCCAAAAGTTGTCATGAAGTTCCGGCTGACACAGTCCTTCTCAGATACCTCCTCCGCGCCGAACTTATCGCTCTCCATGCTGCGAGTAATTACCCGGGTGCTCAACTCTACATGGAATGTGCCCAGATAAACGTAACAGGAGGTGGTACTGCCAGTCCGGCTACAGTCAGCTTCCCGGGTGCATACAAAGCGACTGATCCAGGCATCAAGTTTCAGCTCTACTGGCCGAAACCAACAAGCTATACCATCCCAGGACCGAGGCCGTTCACCTGCTCTGCGAAGATTAGGTAAACAAGTGAGATTATCAGTCATATGGTGTCTCGCTTCACGCATGAATCGATATTTCAGGACGCTGTTGTAATTTCGATGAATAGATGAGATGTAAATGCATATGGCGATAGTTTGAACCCGTCCAAGACTCAAGAATAACATCTGCATCAATCCGAACAAAAACAGACCAATACCTAAATGAAGCATTCGTGTATGCACCCCACAAGCGTCCGAGATGAATCTCACGTGCATCATGCGTGATCGTTGTTTCCAAGTCTGGTACCTGCATCAGCAGCTCCGCCCAGCTTCCCCACCAACAATCGCAGCTCCACATCCATACGCCCCAAACCCCGACGCCATCAGCATACCCCGCAGATTCACGACCCATCACACTTGCAATAGCCAAATATACGCCCTATACAATTGAGTACTGCTACTTTGGCAAATTTTGGCCAGATTCCACACACACGCGCACAGTCCTATTGGATATGCATGACGAACGTGAGTTGTTCTCCAGACCTTCCCGCGACAATGCACATCCGCTGCGATACGATGCACGTGTGTAGCCAGAACAAGCGCGCAGACACGCGATTTCAAACCTAGTTTGTGGCTGCAAGAACTGTCGAGTGAGGCTACGAGACCTTGACGTCGTCTCGTGCAGTCTGGCTGGCACGGCGCATCGCATACCATCTTCCTACGTCCCCTCTACCACAACCACTACGACGTCTCAGAAACCACCATACTAACATTGTCAACTCCATAGACCCACATCCTCTCCTCACCCAAGTTCCCTTGACACTCTCCCCCTTCCTCTCCCTCCCTACCTCGGTCCCCTTGCCATACTCCTACGTAACCCTACCTTCGACGCTTCCTCCCTCGATCCTGTCCCAACAGCAACAAGACGGGTCCAACGCGTCGAAACCCGCATACGTCATGTCTTCATCCGGCACGTCAGCGCACCCAGACCAGATTCTCACATCATGTGTCGCACTACAAGAACACTTGTCTAAGCTAGAGGCCGACGCGAGGAAGACATTGGCGCAGTGGGAGGAGCGTAGGCAGAAGGAGGATCTTGCGGAAAAGAGGAGAGTTGCGCCGGGCTGGTTAGATAGTGGTGTACATATACTGAAGCCAGAGGAGGGTGACGGAGGAGCGAAGAAGGAAGACCAAGCGCCGGTGCAGAATCTCATGGATCTAGATCCGCAAGCGGAGAGCAAGGCTAAAGAAGGCGAGGAGTTGGATAGGGTGTTTGGTGGACTCCAAGTTTAGCTACTCAAACATCACATATACCCATGAGCAAGATTTAGTGACCAGCGGTCTTCATAATAGATTAATACCAAGTTATAGAACTATAAGCTGTGACATGCTGTTTAGCCCAAGCCCAGATACGCGTCGCCTACAGTGTCCCCATAGCGGCGCGACATTACAGACATATGAGAACCGAAGATACGGAAACAGAAGGGGAATCTTGAAGGAAGAATGTGGAGAATTAGTGCGACCATGCTGAATCACTGCACCATCTCTGTTCGTGCAATACCACCAACGCCAAAGGGTACGTCTAACGACGACCGTGAGAGCGGTTGATGCTGCCCTGGAGGTTGTCCACCTCGCCCTCAAGACGCTTGATCTCCGCGTGGCTAGCCTCCAGGTCCTTGTTGAGGCGGTCGCGCTCAGCAATGAGCTTCTGCTCCCACTGCCTGAAGCGCTGCTCCTCAACCTTGACCTGTTCGGTGAAACGCTTGCGGAGCGCCTCTTCCTCCTCCTTGAACTTGGGGTTGTCCAGCTTCCTTGGGCGCGCCTCGCCAAACTTCCTTGTCTCCATCTGGCCGGCGCGGTAGGCCTCGTAGTGGTTCTCCTCGGTGGTGTGAATAAGGTCAAGCATGTGGGTTCGGATGAGGATGGCGCGGAGCTTCTTGAAGTCGCAGTGCTCCTCGTTCTCGACTTCGGCAACACCCCAGGCGTATTGGCGACCCTTGACGGTACGGCCGTCGTTGGTCTGAACGTCCTTCTCAGAACCGATAACGGAGAAAGGCATGGCGTCGATGAGGCCGCGTGCGTGCTGCATGGCGGCAGCGTCGTCGTCCTCGAGCGGGGGAGTGTAGATCTTGATGCCCTGAGCATCGATCACTTGGCGCACCTAATAGCGGTCAGTATCTGCTCATGCTATCTAGACGGATCGTCTTACCCTCGCCTTGAACCTGGCCAGGTCTGTTGGGCTCAATGTGTCGGCCTTGGCTACAACCGGGATCAGGTTGACGCGTGTGCATAGCTTTTTCATGACCTCAATGTCAAGGGGCTTCAAGGTGTGGCCGGTGGGGCGGATGAAGTACAAGCAGGCGTGAACACGGAGATCGATCTTATCAGAGCGGCGCGGTTGTTGCTCTTGCAGCATGTACGACTCGTGCTGGTCGTCGAGGAACTCGATGATGGGTTGCCACGAGTCGCGGTTGTTGACGTAGTCACCGAAACCAGGGGTGTCGATAACAGTAAGGCGGACTGGGGGGTGTTAGTTGAAGGAGACGGGCAGTCCAATGGTGCTCTGCCTACCCTTGAAGAACTTCTCCTCGAGCTCAGCCTTGGTGATCTCAATCTCGACAGTCTTGTCCATCTGCTTGTGGTGTCGTCGCTTGTGGTCGGCATAGTTCTTGATGGTGGTGGAGAAGAGGGTGTTGATGAAGGTAGTCTTTCCGAGACCCGACTCGCCAGCAACCTGCGAAGGTTAGACTGATTATGAATTTTGATAGAGACAACGTTCGTACCATTATGGTGAAGGCGGCACCGCGCTTCGCAACAATCTTGTGCCTGTGCTACGTTAGGGCCCGATGCTTGCGTGTCCGCTCTGTTGATAGTACCTCTGGTTTGGCAGCTGCGATGCATGTTAGTATACGAATTGAAGGCATAGCTGTGGCAGAGGGGACACGTACGTTGGCAATGCCAATGGGGGACGCGGACTCGGCCATGGCGTTGATGTGTGGTTGACCGCTGGTGTGTATGGCGTCTGGGGAGCAGTGTTAGCTATGTCCAGTCTCGTAGGAGATGGTGTGCAGTGTGCAAACATACGTGGAGATTGCGGATGAGAAGCAATCCAGTAGTGAGGTTACTGAAAGGCGTGTGGTACAGGGTCTGGTGAGGAGACGTGGTGGTGTAGACAATTTGGGTCCCCTTTCTCAGAGTCGCCCATTCGGCAAGCACTGACCCTGAACGGGGTACCGCGACTAATGCAGCCTACCCAACTAGCGCGTCTAAGCATGATCCGAGCTTCGAAAAAGTTCAAGATGCGACCACGCCTGCCACGACATGACGAGACTGCAGCCAAGACATATTGAAGATGAAGACTGACTTCCAGGCAAGTCTAATCCTGCCATGGACGTGTTCGCAACTGACTTTTGTAGTTCTCCAACCTGCTGGGTACCGTCTACAGCAGAGGCAACCTTCTCTTCACTCCAGATGGCACATGTCTACTATCACCGGTTGGTAACCGGGTCACTGTCTTCGACCTTGTAAAGTGAGTATCAACTCGCGACTTCCACAATAATAGACGCGCGCTAATTCTGCCCAGCTCCAAATCACACACACTTCCGTTTGCGCACCGGAAGAACATCGCACGCCTTGCCCTCAACCCTCGCGGAAATCTCCTCCTCTCAGTCGACGAAGACGGTCGCGCAGTCCTTACCAATGTCCCTCGTCGCATCGTACTCTACCCCTTCTCCCTCCGCCGC
>Ga0181464_1000352_pt1 | contig 18767 bp, 14 predicted proteins | sample InSIn2gowninarea_FD_119074 | JGI IMG/M metagenome (GOLD analysis project Ga0181464, IMG submission 119074) | Clean room microbial communities from NASA Spacecraft Assembly Facility at Jet Propulsion Laboratory, Pasadena, California, USA -... ...
CCCCCCCCCCACTTGACCATGCACAGGTAGAAGAAGAAGGTGTGGAGGAGAAATTAGAAGGAGGCATGGAGAAGTCCTACTTTTTCAACTCATATCAGCAAGATATTAACTACCCCTCTTCTTTCAATAAAAGATATAACACACACTTTCAACCTTCGTATCCTCCTAAAACTCCACCTTGATCTCCATGGTTTTATTAATCCATATCCATGTCCTTATCCTCCTCAATATGTAATTCCTCCATTTCATCCATACCAACACCAACCTCCTCAATGGGGTGATCCATATTTCCCTCAATATCCTCCATACCAAATTCAATGCTATCCATCTTATCCGCCTCCACCACAACCACATGCTCACCCAAAACCATTTCAAAGACCCATTCCCACTCAAATACCTACACAATAATTTCCAAACCCAAGAAATAACATAACTCCGCCCACTTACAATACTAAGATACAAAATCTCCGAACAAATACTATTTATCCAAATGTTATTATTCTTGGATCAGAAAGAGTATTGTAAAGAATAAATTTTATTTCTCTTGTTCAAGAACAACATACAAAAGAATAAGATTGAGAGGAGACTAAAGAATCATGGACCACATTTGATGGAGAGCAGCCCTTGGAGCCTGAGATTGAATAATTTCTATAATGCTTATCATCAGATCCTTTATGTGTTGAAAGGGATAATTGGAAAATAGTAGAACATTTCAATGGCACGAAAACATAAGAAATGGAGAATGATCCAAATGAGAAAGTGAACCAATGGAATTACAACTATAATGAACTTTGGTTCGTGAAAATCACTAAATGGGATCACCATTCTCTTTGACAGTGTTTGGCATCATCAAAGTCAAGGCAATCGATCTCTCATATTCAAGTACATGTCAAAGCGTATGTTTTGAGCCTACACATGATTGTATATGCCATCTTGTTATGCACATGGATTCATTGGAAGTATTCCTCCACTTGAAAGATATTTTTTTTCATTCAAGTAGAGTAGGATGGAAGAATAAAAGAAAAAATGAAAAAGAGGAAAAGGAAATAAAAGGAAAATAATAAAATCTCAAGTGAAAACCTATTTTGAGGCACCTGAGATTGGTTCCTTGATTGAAAACCTCCATGAGGCCGAATGGTTCCCAGGCAATGCAACCATTTGTTGGCTTAGTGGGCCTTGACCCAAGTTCAACGTTAATTATCCAAACAAATCCCTACACTATCAGCCCTTTCAGCATCAATCCGAGGAGCATAGACTAAAGTCTCACCTCAAGCAGTATGGGTGGATTGGATTCGAGAACCAAGTTTCCACACCCAGATATGGTAGTGATGTCGTTTTATACCTAGTTCTTCCTTCACGCAAATCGATAAGCGTTTTAGGTCTTATTGATATACTTCTCTTATTCAGCCTCTAGACCTTCATGAAGGTCTATGAATGTCTTTCTTGATCCTTAAATCGGTGAACCAACAACTTACGCACCTCTGTAATTTCCCTTACTTCTATATTTACCCAGATCAGTTTAAGTATATGATAACTTTAACATGCATAAAGATGTTCTTCGTGTAAGTAGATATTATTACTTGCATTTAGATAACAATGAAAAACATACAGATTCACGCATCAATATAGCATTAAATCATAAACCCAATATACATCTTGGGAATTGAGCAAGTTATCTAGAGGAGTAGCACTATTGTAGCAATCTTTCCACTCTTGTAACAGTCTTGTAGTAGACCTGTAGAATTTTGTTTTCGAGATTTTCCTTGGTTGGATTCACTCCAAATTCATAGTAGAAGTATATTTATGTTCTATGGATGCTTTAAGGCCACTTTGGTTGACCTGAAGTTTGGTTAGGCTTCTATATAACTCTTATATTGGTTACTTATTGAGTGTTGATTTCTACAAATTAATCTAATTTTGTTTTCTACAATTTACTTTATTCAAAGTGTGATTTCCTTTTTGCAAGAGTACTCTATGAATTTCATTTCCTGAAAAATAGAATAGATCTTATTTACATGTCATTTCCTTTCCAACAAGATAGATTATATTTTTGTAGTTGTCATTATGCTTTACATGTTTGCAAATAAAATAGATTTCCTTCCTATCATTTACTTTCCAAGTGGAATATATTTTCTTATTGCAACCTAGGGTTGGTGGCTTACTTAGATCTTTGTTCATATGAAGTTTTTTAATTTCCTTCTTTCACTTGCATCAAACGGATTCAGACTAGTAAGAGGAGGGTGTTTGTTGCATATATAGTGCCAACCGCTCTTAAGTTTGTACAAACCCTGGGTTGATAATTTAAGATAATAGCCTCATGAGTTGCAACATTCTTATTGAAATAATGGAGCTCTTCAATTTTTAATGTCATTTCCAGTGAGTTTGTCAAAGCAGTAACTCTCTTGTTCTTGGAGTGTTTCCCTCTATATTTTCTACAAAACCAAAAAAAATTGCACTAGGTATCTTTCATTGCATTGCAAATTAGCATTCTCATTTTTAAAAAATTAGAGACAAAAAATATTCCTTCAACACAACAAATCCCCCCACTTGACCATGCACAAGTAGAAGAAGAAATTAGAAGGAGGCATGGAGAAGTCCTACTTTTTCAACTCATATAAGCAAGATATTAACTACGCCTCTTCTTTCAATAAAAGATATAACACACACTTTCAACCTTCGTATCCTCCTAAAACTCCACCTTGATCTCCATGGTTTTATTAATCCATATCCATGGCCTTATCCTCCTAAAAACTTCATTCCTCCATTCCATCCATATCAACACCAACCTCCTCAATGGGGTGATCCATATTTCCCTCAATATCCTCCATATCAAACTCAATGCTATCCATCATATCCACCTCCACCACAACCACATGCTCACCCAAAACCATTTCAAAGACCCATTCCCACTCAAATGCCTACACAATCATTTCTAAACACAAACAATAACATAACTCGGCCCACTTACAATACTAAGATGCAAAATCTCCAAACAAATACTCCTTATCCAAATGTTATTCTTCTTGGATCAGAAAGAGTATTGCAAAGAAGATATTTTATTTCTCCTGTTGAGGAACAACATACAAAAGAAGAATATTGAGAGGATACTAAAGAATCATGGACCACATTTGATGGAGAGCAGCCCTTGGAGCCTGAGATTGAATAATTTCTATAATGATTATCATCAGATCCTTTATGTGTTCAAAGGGATAATTGGCAAATAGTAGAAGATTTCAATGGCAAGAAAACAGAAGAAATGAAGAATGGTACAAATGAGAAAGTGAACCAATGGAATTACAACTATATTGCACTTTGATTCATGAAAATTATGAAATGGGAGCACCATTCTCTTCAACAATGTTTGGCATCATCAAAGTCAAATCAGTCGGTCTCTCATATTCAGGTACATGTCAAAGCATATGTTTCGAGCCTACACATGATTGTATATGCCGTCTTGTTATGCACATGGATGCAATGGAAGTATTCCTCCACTTGAAAGATATTTTTCATTCAATTAGAGTAGGATGGAAGAATAAAAGAAAAATAATAAAATCTCAAGTGAAAATGTATTTTGAGACACCTGAGATTAGTTCATTGATTAAAAACCTCCATGAGTCTAAATGGTTCCCAGGAAATGGAACCGTTTGTTGGCTTAGTGGGCCCTGACCTAGGTTCAATGTTAATTAGTCAAACAAATCCCTACACTATTGGCACTTTCGGCAGCAATCCATGGAGCGCGGACTAAAGTTTCACCTGAAGAAGTATGGGGGTATTTGGGAACCAATTTTCTAAACCCAAAGATGGTAGTGATGTCGTTTTATATTGTAGTTCTACCTTCCTGCAAATCGATAAGCCCTTTACTTCTCTTATTCAACCTCTAGACCTTCACGAAGGTCTATGACTGTCTTTTGCGGACCTTAAATAGGTGAATCAACCACTTACATGCCTCTGTAATTTCTCTTACTTCTGTATTTACACAAATCAATTTAAGTATATGATAACTTTAACATGCATTAAGATGTTCTTCGCGTAAGTAGATATTATTTCTTGTGTTTAGATAACAATGTAAGACATACATATTCGGGCATCAATATAGCATTAAATCATAAACCCAATATACATCATAACGTAATCGCATTCATTCATAACTTAAGTAAAGAGATCAAACACAAACATTTCCAGAGTAATTTTCTTTGTTAATGCTTTAGATCTTCTCACAAACTCAAACTACCCTGTGCACTCAGCTACAGGGGTCCATGCACTCAGCTCTTGACTTCTACCCTCAGCCTCCATGCACACAGCTGCAAAGCCTATGTTCTACTCTAGGACTATTTTCTCTTACTGACCCATTACATTAATCAATGATTGAACTGAGATCTAATTGCCTTATACTCTTTTAAGACTCTTCTTATACTCTTTTAAGACTCTTCTTTCTAAGACTCTTCTAAAGCTGACACAACTTACATAAAAGAAGGGTGGAAACCCTTTTTGACACTTTACATCTACGTGCTCTGTGACCACACATTGTTAAGAATTTACAATTTACATACAAAAACTTGGTCTTTCTGCCCCAAAACTTGGGCTTTTAACCCCAAAATTGACTTTAGGGGACCCTATCCCAATAGAGGCAGTCAATGGGTTGGAAAAAAGAGAAAAAAAAAGATCCTAGGTGAAAACCTCCTTTGAGGTGCCTAGGCAGACTTACTAGTTGAAAACCTCACTGAGGCGGTAGGTAGCCCTAAGAAAAAAATGAAAACATTAAAAGAAAAAAAATATTTTCTCCATTTATCTCTCTTTAATAAATGTTGGTGCTCTCCAACCTTTGCAAGCAACAAAAACAAGCTAGTGCCAAAAGAAAAAAAGTTTATTAAAAGCCTAGTCAAAGAAAGTCAAACTTGGACCTTATCCTCCTTCTCCCAGATGCTCCAACAAGACCAACGCCATTTTAATCCATCATCATCATCCATTTCCAACATCCACCCATCATTCCCAATACCTTTGCATTCATTTTCCTCATTGTCCTAAAATGCTACAGGAAGGTTCTATTTTACTACGGAACTCGCAAAACACACTTGGCATAAATTGTTTTGACCATATCTCAAAAAACATGCATCATCTTTCTGATCTATTGCATGGATATATGTATAAGGATTATGGTATCATTCTCAAGTAACTTCATCAAATTCTAGTGCACAATGTTCGAGAAATTGGCCACCATCACCTACAACTTTTTTTTATTTTTTCTTATGATTTGTGCATCCATTGGCAAAGATTATTTATGATGAGGTTCATAAGGATGATGGAAAAATTCTCAAAAAAAATTACATCAATCCATTCTACCATTTGAGAGTTATGGATAAAACAATTATGCTACATGAGTATGCTAGAGTTGCTAAATGAGAGTCTAGATTTGCTATAGGAGTAAGATCTGCTTAGAAAAATGTTCAAAAATCATGCTTTCCTTTGGGAAATGTCAGGAGAGCTTCATAAAACCTCCTTCACTTCTCATCCACTCCATTTAATCAAATTATTATCAAAATTCCACCTCTGTTCATGAAAAAAACAAAAAAAAAATGAAAAGAGACTTTTTCTTCACCCCTTCTTCACAAGATTTCACCATCATTAGAACTTTTGTTCCTATCCCTAAGATCACCATGAGTCATCCAAGAAAATTAAGAAATTTCAGGAAGCAACAAAAGGCTTAAATGAGCTTTTGAGGAGGGACTTTGTGACTACTACAGGAAGGAGATAAATCATGTAGCAGCCTACACAAATCCAACAAGATCATAGACAGAGGATTGTCACAGCTCAAAAATCAAGATTCATCCACCATGAAGCATCAATATGAAACTGAAAGGTCACCAATTCACTCCACCAACAAAAAATCAAGTGATGTAAAATACATACATGAAAGAGAGACTGTATCAGTCAAATACATCATCACATTATTGTGTTTAATGAGGACATGTCCAAAAGAATGAAAATGAAAGATGGCACCTCCAGAGGAAAGTTGATTGATCATTAGCCCAATAGCAACATGCATGCATCTAAAGTATCTTGACATCAGGTGGGCATAGATATCCATTATTCTTCACCTCTGCTATTGAGCACATTATCGTTAAAATAATTATTTTCAATACACATGAGAGAAGGTTTTATAGGCTGAAAGTGGCCAATAAACATGGCCACCCTTGGATAGTAAGACTGTAGTTTACTCAACCACTCCTGCAACATGGAAAACAATAAGAAAAGAAGGATGATAATTACCAAGAGTGGGTCAATGGGTTTGAGAAGTTACGAAGGTGGTAAGTGGGGGACAACTCATCCAATGCGGTGAAGGAGTAAGGGATGATCCACTTCATTTGTATGAATATGACATTCCTAAAATGGTAGAAGATACCTAATGCTTCATTGAAGGTAAATCCAGATGCTACCTAGGGTGCTACAAAAGATCTATAGGCTACATTTATAGGTGCTATAGGAGGTGCTACAACACTAGATAACACTACTATAGGAACACATAAGATATGCTATAGGCTTGAATTAAGAGGTGAAAGGGAGCTGAAACCACTAGGAATTTTCCTCAAACCCCCCATGAATGTAAAGGACTCATCGTGAAAAGGGTAAGTGACATCCTTCAGTCTATGAGTGAGGAAAGGAGGCACCAACACATTTCCGATTATCATGAATGTCTTAAACCACCTGAAGAACCCTTTGTTGTGCTCTGACTTTGTAGACTTAGACACAAAGGAATTCATTGGAACATGTTGACGGTGTTGGATCCTCCAACATTCAAGGGGTTTCCCAAATATGTGGTCCCAATTGGACCTGACACCATTCAGGATATGAGGCCTGTCTGAAATATGGCCTCGTTGCCATCTATCTTAAACATATGGCTTGGCTCTAACTGTCATCAAGGGAGAAGAGTGCAAATGTGCCTTCGAAATGAAAGGGGGTGTGCCTAGTGAGTGTTCAGTCCTATGTTGTCAAATTTCTTTTACTGTGGAGGGGGAGGAGAAGTGAGCCTCTAGGAGACAGGTAATAGTACAACCCTAGTATAGACACACATAAACAATAATAATTCGTACAACATGAAGTGAAGTAGCCCACAGAGATGTGATGGTCATTGTAACGAACGTAATAAGGAATATATGTCTAATATCCAGCAGATTAGTCCACAAGGATGTGACAAAGGTAATAACAATTAAAACACATTATCAATATGATAAGTACCAAAATAACTGAAATATTTAGCATAGATGAAAGCAAAAATGAATTAAAAACATTCACAAATTATTCTTACAAATATCCATAATCCATGCATGAAGAACACGTTGGCCATAAGGATTCTTATATTAAATAAAAGTGCCAATACACATGTATACAATTAACACCACTGGATCCAATAGTTTAGTGTTGGATCCCCTCCTTACTCCTAAAATTAAGGTGGTTTGTCTCTCTAATGCTATGTGGGAGGAGCCAAGGTGAAAAGTCCTTTTCTCTTACGATGAGGGTGTATATGTAACAATTAGGAGGTGATGCTTCAACTTCCTTGTGACTCTTCATCTACTCTCATGATTCTTTGACTTCCTAAGACATTTTAACTTTACTTAACTCTTCATATTCCATACATGTCACTTGGAATTTCACTTTATAATACCTTTTTGAAACATGAATGACATAATCTATCATAATGTTGTGGCATGTGACAACTCATGAAATGGCATGACACTGCTGGCATGGTCAACTTGATGATGTGGCAATGTTAAGCCACTGTTTTTGTTGTGTTTTAAGTTTCCATGTGAGAATTATTTTCTTTCCACCTCGGCATGGATTGTTTATCAAGAATATTCAATGATCTCAAGTCTTGATTTGTGATCGAAAATTGGTGTCGCTTTTCTTTCTCTCAATTGATTAGCTTGCATACTCAGCTAAAAATATTTCTTTCACCATGTTTCCCTTCTTCATGTCCTTCTTAATCATCTCACCATGTCATGATAAGGTACCTACATTGACAATTATCTCATGACGAGATGACACCAGTCTGTAAAAACCCTACTCTAAGATAGTGCATATTGATCCATTGACTGAGACAGAATTGGGTAATAAGATAGGATACGATCTTAGTGACTACGTAGTTGTGTAGTTCAAGAATACAAAGGTGAACCTTGAGCCTTAAGACTATGCAATGCGCAGTCAAATTTGGGTTAAGGAAGAAAATTGTGCAATTCCGAAGGTCAATGTGACATGCTGAGGGGATGGGCATTGGATCAGGAAATTGTGTAGTTCTGAGAGATAGAGGAGGATGGTCCATTGTGAAATTACATATCTCGATGGCCCAAGGTATGAGCTTTATTCTATAGATTATGCAATGCGTAGTTGAGGACATGATGGGAAGATGGATTTTGCAATTCTGAGAGCCAAGGTCAGAGCTTAAGTACTAGAACTCCACAGTGCATCAGTCCTAGAAGGTGGGAAATACAATTTGTGTAATGTCAAGAGGAAATTTCATAGCTATAGGACCAATACTACACAATGTGTAGTTTAGAGAGGCTAAGTGAAGCTAGGTTACTTAGTTGGGAAGCTTTTCAGAAATTTGCTAAGTGCGGGATTGGGGAGGCTAATGTGAATAGTGATAATACTTTGAATGTGATAAAACACTTAGAACACTTGATAAAACAATAACATAGATCATCCAGGGCACATGAGCAATGCATTTCACTCAGTGTGACAATTTTATGACAACTTATGACAAGCGCGACACAGAACATACACTTTGTGATGATCGTGACAACACTTGTACGACAATACTTGAAACTTTGGAAATGAGTGCTAATGGATGTTTACATGGTTACAAAAACTAATTTACACAAATATGAACTCTCAAAACCACCAAGATAAGATTATACACATTGTGTGACAGCTAACATGCGAAAAGACGACACAACTCAAGAATTTGCATGTAATGAGCTTCAATGTTTTCGATGACAATATACAAGATAAACGAAGGCTCAGAAATTGAGTGTAGGCTAAAATTTTGGAGGGTGTTGTAGCAGTGAAAATACTTGGCGACACACTGGTAGAATTCTAGCTTCTCTACCTTGGATAACTCTTTCGTACATTGTCTTGGTTCTTCTGGGAGTATTGATTCATGTTGTAGATTAATTTGGTCCCCCCACTTACCCGTGTATAAACATGGTCCCCTTTACCTTTCTCAATTGAACACAACATAAGATTGAACAATATCACAAGACTTCAAGTTAGGAATGGTATTGAAGTTTGTGAACTTAATATTTTTCAGAGTATGTTTTTTCATCGTTGGTGTTGTTCCACTTCCAGAAGGCCTAGATAGTACCACGAAAGAGTCACTAATGGAATACAAAAACTTCTCCACTACCAATGAGCTTGGTCAGTACCACAATGGAGTTTCTTACTTCTCCGTAGGAATAATTTCTCTTCTTTTGTCCTTTTTTATTTATTTATTTCTATATTATTGTGCTTTACCACTTATTCATTTTATGGGCGGAAGGGGGGTCCCAAATTATTGAGAGCATGAGGGGATGTTCCTTCAGAGAAGCATATAGATACCTCTAATTTAGGTTTTCTCATTTAGATTTTTCCCCTTCTCCTCTTCTACTAATTGGATTAGCATGAAGACACAAGAACATAAAAAATAAAGTATAGGCATAATGCTTCTCGAATAGACACAAGTTCATGGTTTAACCAAAATTATCCCCATGGATAGATCACATTTTCATTCATAAATTCATCGACCAAAATATATAACCACTCTTTTAAATTTATCCACTCATTAAGAATTTGAAAAGACACGTTCATGCAAAACACTTATTTACATGGTGAAAATAAAACAAAAATCAAACAAATAATAAAATAATATTTACATAGTGTAGGGCATAGAACCATGTCATCATTGAAAATAATGTTTTAAGTCTTGGCCATTAATGGGGAGAGTGTCAATATTCCTATCTAGTTATTATAGACAATATGTGTCTTGGCCAAGCTTTTCATGAATAGTGAATGGTCCAATCCATAGGGATTGAAAACTGGTGTGTTTTCCTTTGTCCTCATGGGCTTTGTCCCACTTCAAGACTATGTCACCCATACTGAGGTTATTCTTCGCTGCAGACTTCTTGTCGAACCACCTATTGATATGACTCTAATGAAGTGAATATTTTTCTTTTTCTTTGAACCTTTCTTCATGTAGCTTGTGAAGAGCATCCATCCTACACTAAACTAGTAAACATGGCTTACCTTGGGATTCTTGTGAAAGTTGGAGATCAAACAAGGATATGTTAGGAGGAAGGATGACTTGTTTTCCATACACTAGGAAGTAAGGAGAGAAGTTCAAAGAGAGGTTTGGTGTGACTCAATATGCCCATAAGGAATTTACCAAAGTAGAGTGATGGTTCCTTTGTTCACATAATATGGTCTTCTTGATGATACAAGTAAGGTTTTTATTTTTGGACTCACCAAGACCATTCCCCTGGGGATAGTAGTTAACTGAATATTTCAATACAATTTCATTTTCTATTGCAAAATCATATAATTTTAACGATGAAAAATATGTTTCATTATTGAAAACAAGTGAAGTGAGAATGTCGAACCTAGAAATGATGTTTTTCTTAAGGAAGTTGATTATTTCCTAATCATTCACATGTTTAAGCAGAACTGCTTCTGTCCACCGCATGAAGTAATTTGTAGCAGTGAGAATGTAGTGGTGTTTCTTTGACGAATGCATAGATATTTCTCCAATGACATCTAAGCCCCATTGTTGAAATGGTTCTTCCACTATAATAGGTAGTAATGGGGTGGTCGACTTCTTGTTTCGACCAACACACCTTTCACAGACCAGAAAATTACGAGCTTAAGCATGACCATATTTTAATAATGTAGGCCAAAAGAAGCTAGCTCGCATAACTTTATGTGAAATTGTGTTACCCATGAAGTGTCCTCCATCTGAGCCATTCTAGAGATCACACAATACTTTTTCTAAATCGTGCGCTTCTAGGAACCTAAGAAACACTCCATTATCATGCTTCCTAAAAATCACCCTATGTACCAACTGATAAGATAATGCTTTAAGTCTGAGTGCCCTATTCTATAGCACAAATAAATGGGAGGGCACAATGTCATGCTTAAAGTATTGGTGTGCATATATATACACAAAGTTTGTAATGGTAGTGGGGGGAGCTCGCTCGACATTGTCAATTTTGATTTCATTCTCCCAACCATACGGATCTTCTTCTTTTGCATCTACTGCTTTTGCTGCTAGCTAAAAAATATTGTGGCCCTTGATAGTGTTAATTAGTTTGAACTCTAGATTGTACTCCTATAAATTTGTAAACTAGTTCACTCTTCTCTCACCAAGCTCTTGTTGAATGAACAATGATCTCGCTATTAGGTGCAAAACAAATATGATACACTAATTTTCGAAGAGATAGGGTTTGCAATGTTTCACCACCTTTTAAATTGTGTATGCATGCTTATCAATGCTGGGATAATTGTGTTCAGGTCCCTAAAGGCTGGAACTCATGAAAGATATCGGCTACTCATTATTTTGGTCATCCTTCTGAGTAAGCACTATGGCAAGCGAGGTATCATAAGTGAAGGGGTAGAGAAAAATATATTTGTTGAAATCTGGGCTATACAAGGCAGGTGCTTCTACAATGGATTTCTCAATATGGGAGAATTCATCCTTTTCCCTTTTATCCCATTTGTATATCGCTTCCTTCTTAACCATCTCCTGTATACAATAATCAAAGGTAAAATTACAGAGGAAATTGATCTTTTCTAGAAAGGACTGCATGGATTTCTTGTCCACTGGGAAGGGAATTTTGCATTATGGCCTTGACCCTCTCTAGGTCTACTTTAATCCCACTCTTTGTGATAATATGGCACAATGTATTACCCTTAGACACTGCAAAAATTCTCTTTCTGGGATTAAGGGATATCTCGTATTTGCGACATCGCTCGAAAATTTTATTTAGATGGCATATGTGGTCAGATCTCTTCCTAAAAAATATTGTGACATCATTAAGATAGACCACCACACTCTATCTGATAAGTCCACAGAATGTGATTTCCATGGCATGTTGAAATGTTGCACCAACGTTGATCAATCCAAATAACATTCTTTTAAATGTGAAAGTAACCCACTTCCTGTGGAATGTTCTCTTTAGTCTGTCAGACTTTGAGAATAGAACCTGGTTATAACTGAAATACCAATCCAAAAATGAAAAAATATATGACCCTATTATTTTTTGCAGTATATGTTCCATATGTGACACAGGGTAATTGTATTTGTTTGAGGCGTAGTTCAAGTTGTGGAAATAACCACACAAGCATATTTCACCAGAATTATTTCTAACCCAGACCAAGTTCGATACCAAGATATAATGTCACACTTTATATATGATCTGACCATGTAACAATTTCCTTAAAACCTATTGAATTAGAGGCTCAAGCATCGGATGTAACTTCCCCAACCTTTTTTTAAAAGACTTGGCCCATTCTTTGATTAGAACCACATGATGGATTCTTCACATGGCATAAGTTTTAAGCTTGTCATATGTCCACACGAATACATCTTGGTACTGCATGAATAAGTAGATAAAATCTTACCGCTCCTGTGGTGTGCAACAAGTACCAAGATTGACAAAATTTAAATCATTTTTTGTTCCCATATTTATTTCGTGATGCTACAACGTTGAGGTATTTATTTTTGCATTGATTCTCCCTTCGAAGATATTCTACAAGTCGTACATCTTTTCCAATGATACCACACTAGGGAAAATTTTAGGGGCTAATATTCACAAGTGGGCTAATTTTCTATACTTTTTCCAAGAAAAATATTCGGCAATTTCCATATTTTATAAAAAGGTTAAGCGTGTTTTTTCCTAATAAGAGTTGTGTTGAAAGCACTAGGTTAGTATAGTGGAACAATTTACCAGTGTAGGTCATTAGTGATGAAAAACACATTGATCTTAAAAACAAGGTTTTTGACAAGTTTCTTCAGAAATCATTTAAGGTCAATTTTTCTTCTTTTCTTGAGGGAAGCTTCTCAATATGTTTCATGGTGAACACACTAGCATCTTTCGTCATTTTTACACTTCAAGTATACGATATGGAGAGTGCAACCAAATATTGTGTAATAGTCCTAATGATCTCTGGATCAAACTGTGGATTGTGGTAAAGCCTAGAGACTAGGAGATAGTAAAATTCCTCACGAGTTAGGTGGAGAAATACAGTGGCTTCCATGCTTGTTTATGGCCTAGTGATTCAGTGAGAATTGTGGTAAATCCTAGTTATATTGACAAGGATGATGTGGTGTAGCCTCAGGAAGCCCTGGTTGAGTTTTGGTTATGAGTTCAACATTCATGCTTGGAATATGGAACAAGGGTGATTGGCTGAAGAGATATTTGGCTTAGCCAACCTATGATTGGGTGTAATGTGGTATTACCATACCAGGTTGGATTTTGAATTCATCAATAATAGTTCATTTTCTTGGTATTGTATGTATAAAAGTATTGAATTATATGTGGCATTTATGGATGGCATATCCTCATTATTTTTGTTGTTTAAATGTTGGCTCTCAATATATTTTATGACAATGAAAATGTATGGTTCTCATCATGTCTTGATTTGTAAATGATTGAGGAATGAATCTATGACAGAATAGATGATAATGCATCTAATATGATCAGGCATAAATGTTTCTTAATGATTCTCAAATAGGTATAAGACCACTATGCTCATATATTTTATTATGACTTGTAGAATGTATATTTGTGACACGTTTGGTGAAATTCTTGTCACAGCTAGTAGGGGTCCAGTGAAATCTTTGTTCAACAATTTGCATTGGCATCATTGTTTCTATTTTTCTTTTCATTTTTGTAAATTCCATGAATTTTTGGGCAGTGACTTGGTACTAGCCCTGGAATTTAGCCTTAATTTTCACAGTCGCTAGCCTAGTACTATCAGAAAAAGGCTACAGATGAACTCACATAGGCTCATCGGAGCGACTAGGATTTGTAGTTGCTTAGAGGGCTTAGCAAGGGACCGACTCAGGCTATAGGTCCTTGAACTATTGAGTTTCCTAAAGGGTTGGTACCCTGGAAAAATGGGGCAAGTCCTGGAGTTTTTGTATGATGTGTGGATGGTCAATTTGGTTGTGTTTTATTTTTTCTGCTCCCTTAATGTGACCTAAGAGGTTGAATCAGATCATAGTAGCCTCTCATCATATGTTTACCCCGATTGTCCTGTTACTTGGGTACATGTGGGAGGAGGGTATTACAGATATGACGAAACATATACTGAGAAAATATAAAGAATAGTCCTACGACATTCATGATACATGCATGAAAATGTGTCTCCTCATCAAGCTTCATATATTAAGTGGAAGGTCTAATATATACAAGTGCAATGCTGCCACACTAGCCCCACTAGTGGAACATTAAGTCACCACTCGCTCCTCAAAAGAAATATCTTCTCTCATATGCTAATGCTAGAGAAGCCATGGTGGGAAGTTAAAGTCCTAAAAGTTCCATTTTCTTGAGTTATGTGGGTGTATTTATAACAAAATAGGTGAATCTCCACCTGCCATGTGACTCTTGAAATCACTCATGAATCTTGAACTTCTACAATGGCTTTTCAAATTACTACATGACCTTTGAGGTTCTATATGACTTTAGAACTTGATTGTGACACTTCATATTCCATATGGAACCATTGGTCTTCCACATATTTAACATTTTCTCATTTTGTGGAAATTATACAAATAAATCCACAAATAATGTAGCAAGACATTAAGACACATGTGACTCTTGAGATGACTCTTGACAATAATGACATGGAAATTCATGATGCTGTGGAATCCCCAAGTTGATCCTTGTGTCACTTTCTTTGCATCTCCATGATGGATATTGCATGTGTTTCATGTTAATCCTCCAGGGTCTTGATTGATATGGAGTCTTCATGTAACCTAGATCTTTAATCTTTCATGGCAAGCTAGTGTGCCTTCATATTCTTACTCGGTGGCTTCTTCATGGTTATTTCTTCACAAGTTTCTTCTCATATGAACGCATTCTCTTCCTCTTAAAGCATCATCATGTCATGTCAATATTTGGTACCTGAAAGTGGAATCAACATGAGAAGATGACAATAGTCCCGAAATATCCAACTATAGCTTACTTCATGAAAATGATTGATTGTGTTGGAATTGGTCACCAAGTAGGGAGGAAGACTTAGGTATTTCACAATGCACAATTCTAGGGTCCAGGAGTGATGTACGAAAGCTTGAGACTACACAATGCATGGCTATGGAGTCCTGAGCAAGATGATTCTATAACTAAGGAGCTCAGTGATGTGATTTTGAACCTTGAGATTATAGAGTGTGCAGTTCAAGAGAGAGAATGGGTGAGAGGATTGTGCAGTTACGTAGTTCAAGAAGACATGGAGAGAACCTGAGGCTTGCAACTATAATTCCTAGAAAAAGGCTTAATGGAATGTTGAACTGCATAGTTTTGGTGAGAAGGAGGATGATCTTGAGCACTGTGACTATGCAATGTGTAGTCCTTCAAGGCAATGGATGTGTATTGTGTAGTTCCATCAGGAAAGGGGGGAACTTGAGCCTTGCTACTATTCATTGTGCAATTCAAGGAGGCTAAGTTGGGTTAAGTTGGTTGGGAAAAAAGGCTTTTAGGATTTAGCTAAGAGTAAGATCTGTAAGGTAAAAGTTAGACTAGGATTGACCTTATGAATGATCACACGGACTTAGAACAATTGACGACACAAAATTGAACACTTAGTGGACAAGAATAACATGATCTCATAAATGTGATGATAATACAATAACCATCTGTAAGTGTGACACTTAAGATGTACTTTGCGACGATAGTGACGACACTAGTATGACAGTGTTGAAGACTTTGGGAATATGTATGATGTATTTCCTTATGATGAATCAACTATAATGGTGTAGTAGAATGTGTCATATCTTCCCTTTAAATATTTACAATTGACTCCCTTCAATTCGGTGTGATACTTAAGATACACTTTGCGACGAAAGTTATGACACTAATATGAAAATGTACAAAGATTTGGGAATGGGTATAGTACATGTTTGTGTTGTAAATAGGACCTGTTGCTACCAAATTTTCCTCTCACAATGAGCCATAAATCTATTTTTACAATGTGCAACACTTCCCATGCCAAAAGATGGCACTTGCGATAGTGAGAGAAAAGTACAAATGACACTTGCAATTGTGAACGACATTGAGAGTGACACATGCCAAAGTAAAGATAAAATGAAAATGACACTTATTAAAGTGAAAATAAGTAAAAGTGATAGTCACAAATATGAAATCGACACTTACAAAAGTGAAGGTGCACAAAAGTGATAGTTGTAAAAACTCACCAAAATAAAAGCACAATTGCAACCAAAAGTGAGATATTATAAATGCATGTCTGAATTGATTGTCAACATAGGCTAAACATTACACAAGCATTATATCGATGTATTGTGATATGCCTGTTCAATATTTCATAAAAGAATACACTCATGAACTTATTATGGACTAAGCATATGTGAGAAAGTTACTTCACCACTTAGAAACTGAGAAGAAGACTGTAGCACTTAGCAGAACATTAATTAATCTTGAAGCAACTATAGATTGGAAGATAGATAGATCCTCATTAGCCTCCAAAATTCACGTGTAGTAATTTTTTAGAGAGTGTTGATCGTAGCATCGACACTAATATTGATCTTTGTCAAGTTGTTCTTAATTATCACTTACACCCACTCTAGAATCTCATAGACACCACTCTTTCTTCACCATAAACTTTGAGCTAAAACTTGACCCATTTAATACGTAACTTCTTTTGATCATCATTGATGTATTGGTAATATTGAAAATATTGACATACTCAGCTTGTGAGGGATTCCAAAAGAAAATTTGTCCAATTACTTAATCATTTTGTGGATACATATCCATCAGTCGATTACTCGACTTTTTACTATCTATTAGTTTCCAAGAAGGAAATCTAGATATTGAATATATTCAGAAGTCAATCATACAACTTGACCTCTTAAACATACAAATATAAGAATTGATGTTCATAAAATTGGAAATTCTAGCTTATATGAAGAACCACCAGCCCTTTTTCACACACAAAAAAAATAACTTGTAGTTGGGCCTTCCCACTTCTAATAGACTGTCGTAATAATTAAATCAACATTGTGTTCATAGGGCTTCTAAAACGACCGACATAATTATGTTTCTTTTTTCATTGAATAGTTCTTCATAATTCAATACAAATATAAAAATCACAATAACTTTGTACACCGTGGAATAAATATCAAATCCACATCGTACAATAAGATTGCATATAGGATCAAACAATAAATTTCTACAAAACATCTTCAGAATCCAAGTAACAACCCATTTCATGTGCATTAGGGCCAAACCCACCTTTGAATAGTCAACCAAGTTTCAAACTAATCTACCATTTTCCATGTCTCTCCATATCCTCACATGGTTGAAGCTCATTATTCAATGGTCATAGTGAGATGACTCAAATAACTAGAGCATTCACATTCACAAGATTTTACTATGATCAATTGGTCTTCGGTACATATTTCAACCTAACCTTTGACTCAAAAATTGGATGACATAACACATTTATAACATGATCTTGGTTGTGGATTGTTTCTCCTTATCTTCTACCCATATTTCCTCCATTGGTAGCCATCAACTATCACGAATGTGTTAGTTCTTATCCTCATGGATATGATTTTTTTTTGTGTGCCCTCCATGTTTTTTATTTTTTATTCTTCCTTGTCTCCTCATAAATTAGGCATCATCTGTAGACCAATCAATCATCCCCTATTGGATTTGGTCTTGCTAAACATATTTAATGTTCGTTTTCTTTAAAGTTAGTTGCATATAATCCATAAATTTGGGGTTCCTTTCCTTCATTTCCCAAACTTGATTATGACAATCTGGAGAATGATAATATTGGTGGGAAACTACATCACTGAAATCGAATTCAACAAATCTTGTAGACAATATTCTCAATTTTAAATTGTCTTAGCTTTTATGATGTGGGTTAACTATAATCACATAGTGCCATTGACAACATACAAATCTACAAAACCAAGCACACAAATCTACACAGTGGAGAAATATTTCTATTGTAATATATGTACAGAGAATAAATCCTAAGGTCTCGTCCATCTTCTTGAGCCCTCTCATGAGGGAGCCAATCTCAAATGGGCTTTGATACTAACTTAGAAAAATGAAATGAGAGAGTGAGCATTTATTTAGTGACAACACAGATCATGCTATATTTTATTGATCACATAAGAAATTACATATATACGAATAGATCACCAACTTTTAGAAGGTGGATCTATGACATAGACATGAGTCATATACAACTCACATACATAGGAAAACAATGATATCTAAAATAACATCTCAAAACTCACAATGGAAACTTGTAATACACATGGAAACATTACTTTCACTTAGTTGGTTGTCGATATTACAAACATTACTTTCACTGAATTGGGTGTTGATATTACAACTCTATACGAAGCACATCTAGTAAAATATTTCACTCTCACTCCTAGTTATAAGTAAAATATTTACATGCTCAAGGAAAATAAAATTGTTGAATGTGAGAAGAGAAGTAATAATTGGTAGTAATAACAATAATAAGGTTAAATAAAATTAATTAAAAAAACC
>Ga0181464_1000356_pt1 | contig 18739 bp, 8 predicted proteins | sample InSIn2gowninarea_FD_119074 | JGI IMG/M metagenome (GOLD analysis project Ga0181464, IMG submission 119074) | Clean room microbial communities from NASA Spacecraft Assembly Facility at Jet Propulsion Laboratory, Pasadena, California, USA -... ...
TTTCATTTGCTACCCCTTTTCCAATTTGACCTAATTCCCATATCTTTGTGCAACCTTGCTCCCTCCATCCTTGAACCAAATACCATCACCTTAACCACTCCTCATCCTCATTCACCAAGTCCTATTTGAACTAGATGAGGGTGGCCAGTTAGCTGGCCACTGATTTTTTTAATCACAACCATCTCATTGTTCATGCAGTTCTCAAATTACATTCATGCAACAGAGGAACGAGTTTAATCACATACCTGGAAGTCGAATGCATTTGCTGTGAGGTGTTGTGGCCTTTCCTTCTGTTGCATGCCTTTGTTTCTATGGTTGCATGTTGGCTTGGCTGCTGATTCATGGCTATTTTCTTGTGCAGGTATCCTTTGGCTGGATCTAAGCTGCAGGAGTCTGTTTCAATGTTCAAATTTGCACCCTCATGCTGTTGACGTTGAATTTTTATAGAACAACAACTTGTTTTCTCCATTACTCCCAAACGATAAATTAGATTGACCTAAAACTTTATGAGCATGCTTCTATCATTATTATGCACCTTCGATAGCAAAATTATGGTTAATGGATGCACAGATATCGAGAAAAACCGAAAATGGTTGAGATTATAGGGGTCAATTTCTTGGAAACCGAACATTGGAATCGGATAAAACTGCTTGGGTAGGTTACTATCACCTATATGCATCTCCCATGAAATAGGTTTTGAAATGGATGCACGGATATGGAGAAAATGCAAAAATGGCTGAAGGTGATGGAGGCTAATTTCTCGGAAACCGTGCACTGGAATTGGCTGAAATTGTTCGGGCATGTTGCCATCATCCCTATACAACTCCCCATAAGACTATTTTGTAAATGGATGCACGATTTTCACGTGAGTGGAAAAACAAATTTTTGTTCTATGTATTTTTACTTCAAAGCATTCTGCAGGCGGTTTGCATAGTAAGAAAAAATGAGCTTGGGCTATAACGTAGACTTGGAATTGATGGGAGAGAGGTTTGAGAATTTTAGGAGGACTTATGAACTTATGAACCCTTTAGGAAGTTATCATGTTCGCCAAACTGCCTTTCAAAATCCATTCCTAGCTTCCTATAATTTCTACAGGAGCTTCTTGCAGAACACCCAGTTTTTAGGAAAGAAGCACAATGAGATGGAAAAAATAATGGAGAAGGGTGAGGGATGGAAACATGGATGTTTGTAGGCCTCATGGACATATTCCCATCTTTCGTGTCCTCTTCAGAGATCAATTTTGGCTTGTTTGTAGGCTTCCTGTAGAAGACACAAAATTTCCTGTAGAAGACACAGAACTTCCTGTAGAGGGCACAAAACTTCCTCTGTCTTTGTTTTGAGCGATCTTCCTAACCTGCAATGTCCTTGCTGCAAACTACAATTATTCAATGGAAATTAGGTTTATTTTTCTTTTTCTTTTTCTCTTTTTTTTTAGAACAACTAGGGCGCCTCATGAAGGTTTTTACCCTAATTGCCTCCTCTCGGTGCCTCCAAGGGAGGTTTTCACCCAGGGATCTTATTCTCTTTTTATTTTCTCTTCTTTTCAACCCATTGACCACCTCATGGAGTTTTTCAATCATTGAGCCAATCTAAGGCGTCTCCAAGGAGGTTTTCACCTTAGATTTTTATTTTCCTCTTATTTTCATTTTTTCATTTTTTCATTTTTCCTTTTTCTACCCTACCCTACTTGAAAAAAAATCATTTTCAAGTATAAGAATACTTCCAATGGAGCCATGTGCACATCGAGATGATAAAAAAAAGATGTGGAGGCTTGAAATGCATGCTTTGATAGGTATCCAGATTCCAGAGACCAAATGATTTGACTTTGAAGGGATCAAACATAGCTGAGGAAGCGAGTAATGTTGCAACTTAGTGACCATCTGGAACCATATCTCAATATAGCTCTGATATCCTTAGTTCTTTTGCTTATATGGATCATGTTTCATGTCACCTTCTACCATGACCTTCTCATCTTCCTCTTTTCGTTGATTTTTCTCTTGAATACATGGAAGATTTGATGGTAACCATGAGGGAACTCTCTCAATCTCGGATTTTGATGCCTTCTCTTCATCAAGTGCAGCCCATGGTTCTTTGATCTTTTCTTTTGAATCTTCTTCTACTGGATGTGGTCCTTCAGTGCTTTCAATATAGTCTCTTTGTTGCAGTACTCTTCCTGAGCTACGGTAATATCCTTGAGCTCAAGAGGATTCGTTTGGACATGTTGTGCCTCAGCTTTGCAATTGGGTTGAGCTATTCCAATGTGCGGGTGTGGGAATGGTGGTATGGTAGTTGAGTAGGGGTGTATATTTGAGATGGATGTGGATGGGGTTGTGGTTGGGCAGGTGGTGGAGGCAAAGGAGCAGGAGGAGAGTTATACTAGGGCCTCCACCCCTGATGAGGTGCATTACACTGAGGCTATGGTTGAGCATAGGTGTGAAATGGATGAGTAGCTAGTTGAGAAATATATTGAGGAGGATATGACCAAGGAGGGGGTGTGGACCAGGAAGGATGAGCAAGGGGACCCAAAGAATGCATGGAAGTGGTTTGATAGGGGTCGTAATAGGTTTGGGATGTCCCTTGCATTCATTGCTGGTAAGGTATGGGTCCATTTGGCCTCCTTTGGTTCATATGATAGAGTGATTCAGTGACTCCTTTGGCCCTCTGATATGCATCTTTAAGTCTAGGAAAGGAAGGGCACTGATTCATAGGATGGTCTTCTTCACAGAAAAAACACACTTCTATGGAGTGCAATGGACATTCATTCCTAGGACGCTTTCTAGTGCACCTGGGACAAAAGATGGCCAAAGCCCTCTTAGCTTTCTCTTGCTTCTTTTGGATCTGCAAGGCATCCATTTGCATGGCAAGAAACTGCCTCATCTCGCTCTTGACATCTTCCCACATGTTTCCAATTTCACCTTCAATGGATGAGTTGGAAGAAAAGGTATTGCTCCCAACATTTATGTTTCCAGCCATTTGCTCCAAAGGAATTTTTTCCTCTTCTTCTCCCCTAGAGGTTCTTCAAATATTTCCTACTGTCCACCTAAGGGCTCTTCTTAATCACAGTCATCGAAGAAGAGAGAAGGTTGGCTGTGTGAAGCAGTGGGGGTGTTGTGCAAACATTTTTCTAACTTATCTCTACTCCTACAAGGCATGAAAGGAAATCTCTTTTTTTTTTTTCCTGCTTGTACCTGCAAAAACTAAAATAGATTCATCTACAACTAACTATCTTGCTGAAATCAAAATGTAGAATTGAAATGAAAGCAGAAAAGGACTAATATATTTTGCTGAAATGAAATTGCAGGAATGAAATGTTAGGCTATGCTTCTAGAATTGAAATTGCGGAATTGAAATGCTAATCTACACTTGCAGAATTGAAATTGCAAAATTGAAATGTTAATCTATGGAAGCAAGAAATGTCTAATCTACTTTTGTAGAGATGAAATTGCAGAATGGAAATGAAATAAACTACTTAGCAGAAGGTTGTAGTAGAAAATAGAAGAAAAGCAGCAATCACCAAGTACTCTGACGCTTCCCCGGCAATGACACCAAAAAGATGGTGGGCCCCAGTATTGTAGTAATAATGCCACAACTCCTGGGACTCCCTTCTTTAATTTTATCACCCTGGTAGTTCATAACAAACTTGGAAGCTACGGTGCTATATGCACAAGTACTAGCTCTTACCACGGCTGTCACTTGATCAGCCAACACAAGTCTGCTAGGAGCTTAAGCAAAATTATATGAGCTCTTAAAAGAAGCTTTTAACTGATGGATGAAAGCTAACTCAAAGGAGGCTAATTTACTTGCAGAAAGAAACTAAAAAGCTGAATGCAAATGCAAACCCTAGCAAACCCTAGTTTTACCATCTAGCCCTACTGATGCAATAAAAAGGATGAAAGCTACTGAAAAAGATGCCATTCATTCTTTGGAAGGTTAAGTGCATGTGTCTAAGCTACTTCTGAAGTGAAATTTGAAAAGAAACATCTTTTTGTATTTTTGAGTAAGTTGGCAAAATTATTATGCATGTGCTTTAACTATTTTTGACTGTGCAAAGGTGGATTTGCGAAAGGAAATTCTTGTAGGAGGTTGGGAAGGTTAGAAGAGGGCCTAAGGGGTCCCTAGAACCATTCCAAAGAGTTTCACAGTGATCACATCTCAAGAAACCACTTTCATGAGCTTCTATAGGAAGTCTGTAGGGGTTCTACAGGATGTGCTATAACTTCTACAGGATGTTCCAAAAGGGAATTTTGAAGTGCTGATGGAGGAAAAAAGGTGAAGAAGTGGGTATGGAGGTGAGATAAGGGTGTGAGGAGGTCTAGGACTTGGTGAATGAGGATGAGGAGTGGTTAAGGTGATGGTATTTGGTTCAAGGATGGAGGGAGCAAGGTTGCACAAAGATATGGGAATTAGGTCAAATTGGAAAAGGGGTAGCAAATGAAAGGGAGGAATCTGAGTTAGGGGGTTGGAGTAGGTTGTCTAATGGGGAGAAGGTAGGCAGGAAAGCATCACAGGTGTTCTGCACATTATTTTCCAAAACTAATCAACAAAGATTAAGAAAACCAAAGATCTAGCTATTTTGACCTAATTTGACCTAGAAACCATAAGCATGATGAACAGAAGTTTATTGGCAGCAAATCATGTAAGATAACTATGAAATCTAAGCAAGAACAGATTCTAAACATGCAAGTACAATTGGTATCAACTTTTCTAACTAAAAATCTAACACTACCAATTGCATGAAGAAGCAAGAACAATGTTTTTATGGCAGCAAGGACACCTTGGTCTCAGCTCATGGTCCCAAGGAGGGAGAGGTGAGATCAAGGGTTGCTTGATGGCCCTTTTCAAAGATTTTTTTTGTGACCAACCTATCAAATTAAAATGAACATGAAAAGCTATTTCAATCATTAAAAGCAACCTAAATAACAAAACAAGATTTTAACCTAAATAAGAGTTTTTATTCTAAGAATGCAGCAAAGACACATAAAAGTACACAAAGGAGGTACTGGGCACTTGGCTTGGGCCCAACCCCAAGAGCTACAGCCTCCTAAGAGGGATTATAGCTGGTGCAAAGCTGGATTCATCTTTATTGATCAAAGAATAATAGTTACATCCCAAAAACTGTCTACAAGAAAAAGCTTGAAAATGTGCTGAAATGTAGACTTAACCTACTGCCTAAAAAATGACTAAAATAAAACTACCAACTAGCTAACTGAGCTAAGGCCCTAGGCCTTCTTATTTATACAAATTGAAGACCCCAACAACCCTCCTAAACTTTAGGAACTCAGCTGCCAAAACTTGCAGTTAAAAGCAACTTTACTAGCCCTTACTCGACTGCCCTTGTGATAATCAATGTGGTGGCCATTGAACTCCGAGATGCTGGTGGAGAATTCAAGGTCAGAGCTCATAAATGAAGGGGACACCTTCCTACAAATCCTCTCCACGAATTTGGCTGCCAAGTGCTCATTTAAACCTTTGATTTTGTCTCAAAATTGACTAAAAATCTGCATAAAGCACACATTAGACTTGTTGGCATAATGACTAACCCAATTCACTCTATTAGCATAAATATAATAAAAAACATGCAATAAACTAATAATAATGGTGGATTAAGTCAAATTAGGAGGTTTAATGAGCCCATATAATTACTCATTTTTCGGGCTCATCACCCTCCCCAAAAATTCATGAGAATTGAACATTAGGAGGTCGTCATTTAACTTCCAACTCTAAAAGTTTAATTCTAATGACTTTCTTTTTGGTGGGGTGGAGCGTGGGTTGTCCAAGCCTGCCTCAAAAGGTTACATTTTCATGATTTTTTAAGGTGGTTTTGGACACCCAAAAGAAACAATTCATGAGAATTGAAATTTTAGAGATAGTTGTTACATGACTACCTATGAATGTTCAATTCTCATGACTTTTTTTTGGGGGGGGAGGGTTTCAAAAACTACCTCCAAAAGTTAAGGTGTCATGAATTTTAGGGGTTTTGTCAAAAATCCGCCATGAAAAACTTATTTTGGGGTCGTCATGTAAACCCAACACCACCTAACACCCCCCACCCCCCCCCCCAACACCACCACCACCAACCCAGCACAAAAGTCATGGAAAAACACATTTAGAGGTGGTTGTTAGAAACTCCCTGCCACAAACAAAGTACAATTTTCATGACTTTCAAGGGAGGCGATTAAAAACCGCCATGAAAAATATAGTCATTTAACCCCTTCTGCTGCCCCACTCCTCCCGCCCCTGCCCCAAAAATTCATTTTTCTTGCCTTTCTAGAGGGATTTTCAAAAAACCAACATGAAAAATATATTTAGGGGAAATAATTCAAAAATTCCTTCCAAAAATCACGAGAAAACACTTTTAGAAGTAATTGTTAGAAAACCCACTGAAATAGTTCAAATTTTCATGACTTTTGGGTGTTTTCAAAAACTACCCCTAATTCCCTAAAAAAACTTTTAGAGGCGATTTTGGAAAGAACACTACAAGCAAAACCACACCTAAAGCCCTTTTATATAGTAGTGTAGGTTCCAATACATTTGAGGTGCCAAGTGTTAGTGCATCGTAAGTTCCAAATATTCTTCTGTTATTTCTCTCCTACTTTCCAATAATTGATCTCAAATAAATTTAATAATATATGCCAAATCATGCCAACACATTCCAAAACATACCAAGGCATCTCAATGCATGATAGGCATGCAAAGACTTTCCAAGTGCCAACACATGCTAAGTGTTAATGTCTGTCAAGGAGTGTTATGCATTCTATAGAGTGGTAGGGCATGTCGAAGAGTGCTAAGGTGTGCTAGAGAGTAACAATGCATACCAAGGAGTGTTAGGGAGTACTACGGAAATAAAAGGGAGCACTAGGTAAAAATGCATGGAAATGAATGAATGTGAGGGTGTGCTAAGGAGTGTCATTAAGTGCTAGGTGTGCCAAGGAGGGAGTGACAAGGTGTGTTATGTAGTGGTAAGGCATGCTAGGGAATACTAGGGCATGTCAAGAAGTGTTAGGTTGTGCTAGGGATTTCTAGGGTGTGTTAAAATGTGCCAAATAGTGCCAAGGCATTCTAATACTCCTAGGTGCTAAGGAATTCCAAGGTGTGCAGGGTTCTAGGGTGTACCAATGTGTGTGAAAGAGTGTCAAGGAAACAAAAGGAACAACCAAGCTAAAATGAAAGGAAATGAACACATAAGAGGTTTAATAGGTTAATACTTTAGCTTTTTCTAAAGGTCCATGCTAGGCACACTAAAAATAGGTTTCAATACATGTCGAGTGCCAATATGTGCCAATTGCTAATGTATGTCAATGCACGCAAGAATTTTCCAGGGCATGTTAGGGACTATAGAGCATGCCAACACATGCTAGGGGAGTGTTATGTTGTGTTAGGCCATGCCAACATCTGTTTGGGAATCCTAGTTATGGAAATATGTTCTAGGTAGAAATATGTTCCAAGACATGTGAGGTGCCAATGAATGTTAGTGTGTGCCAAAGCATGTCAAGGGGTGTCAGGAGTGTTGAGGAGTATTAGGTCTCTCGCATTAATATAATTGACCAAAATTGATTAGGTATTAAATAATATGGTTCCTACACACACTATTGGAACTTCATCTAAAGGGAATTTTTTAGATAATGAACCTAACATTGATTAATCATGTGTTGACTCATAGCAAAACTATATTCTCATTAATTGGGTGAAATGAAACATACTAATTACTTCTTAACAAAATGATTGACTCTAACCATTATGTCCTCCGATAGATAATGAAAAACACTCCATAACAACGGTCTTAAATCGTTATCTTTTGACAAAAAATATATAAACAATCACATAACATCATAAAAACTCATTGGAATGATTAATGATGATGAACATTTTTTGACCGTCACCAAACAAAACTAACAAGAGCATTGGTGAGGGCCAATAAAATATCGTTGCTAGAAGTATCACCAAAGAGAGAATAAGTGATGGTCCTTTAAAAACCCTCACCAAAAGTGTCATTGAAAATGGGTTTGGTGACAAACCTTAAAGGACTACCACTATATGCACTAACAACAATGCTTTTTTAAGGACCATCACGATATGCAAAATTGGTGACAAACCTTAAACGTCCATCATAGGGATGATCCTAACCAATGTCCTTGTTTTTCTAGTGTCCCTAATGTTCTAAAAATGGAGACCATTGATGTCTCAACGTAGAACACTTTAGCTCCTAGAATAATTCTGAATTTGGCTAAAGGCTAAAGTCTTCTACTAGTGGAAGTGCCCCCTAATTCTCAGAAAAGGGATACCATTGAGGTCTCAACCTATGGTGGTTTAAGGAAGGACATCAACCAAAATACATGCCCATGGAGCATGACTTTGTCTCTAGCTACAAATCTAAATATGGATATGGTTGACTCTAGTTCTACATTCATGAAGTGGGCGCAGGCTCGTTTTATGTAACTTTGAAGCTTGTACATGACCATCAATTTCCCGCACTCCTTTGTCAAATAAAAAATAAGAAGATGAATAAATATATTTTGCAAGACATGTCAATACTTTAGAACAAATTATGTGGTATGACTGAAATATCTTCTTAGTTGTTCAAGCCCATTGCCAAGAAGAAATCAATCCAAGGTGAAACTTTCTTCTTGCATGAGGCTTGTTTCTGAAGCATCTGTTTGAATGATGAGTATCTTTATGACAATTATCATATGGGTGAAGATAAAAAAATAATATTTCACATGGCCAACTCTATCACAATGTTGCCATTTCACAATGTATGGCTTTTGTGGAAGAGGAGCATGATTTTGAAGAGTTGAAGATGAACTTTCAAGAAGATATCCAACACTATGAAACTGGATTGAATTCAAATAGTTTGGGATGTAAGATGATGCATCCTTTTTATATCTAAGGCGTGTTATGTGCGTGTTACTGAAAAAATATTCCTAAGGTCTCATAATCAACTTGGGAAGTGCAAACTGAACATATACATCTTCATGCAAATTTGTTCCCGCAATGAGAACTTAATGTGAGTCTACCTTAACCTTACTAATTTGATCACCTTTTGGCTCCTGATGGGAGTCTATTTAAGCCTCAAATAGGGAATTTTTATGAAGAGAAACTAGTTTAGAATCATGACTATGTTGTTGTAGCTCATCATACTATATCTGAGATTCGAGCTATAAAAACTCAATTTTTTCTTATGCATTTTGCAAACAAATTTGAATATTAGTAAGAAAAGTGTTGTTTATTTTTATTGTATCATGAATAGTAGATTGTATCAAATTTTTCAATAACTCTAATTCGCCATCAACTTTGGCCATTACCTCAATGAAATTAAAGGCTCAACAAATAAAGGGAGTCATTTCAACCATAAATGCATTGAAATTGGAATATTTTAAGCAAGTTTTGATGTCCCCTCTAATTGCATGCGAATAGTATAGCTTCACACTACATGACAAATCTAAGACAAAACTCTATTGCAACCTCTCTTTTTTATTAATTTTCAAACTCTATATCAAACTAGACCTTTTTGTTCACCCAGTACAACACACAAAGTCTCACTCACTTTCCTCTACTATAAATAGAGAGAAGAAGCTATGAAACTATTTTAATATTATATAAGTCAAAAAATTAATGCCTCTTTGCAAATCCAAGGACCTCAATAGATACAAGTTTGTAAGTTCACATATACTTTAATTATAACAACTTCTTACAATAGCCTTGTTACACAGCATTTTGTTGCTATCCTTGTACTCCCCGTTCCATGATCCTGGAGGACTCTATAATGAACCCTACATGCTTTCCCTTCATGGAGAAATTCCCATTGTGTCCCTCCTCATGAGAAGAATAATTCCCTTTTGCATAATTTCCCAAAAATATTATGTTTTTCCTAGTTTATAAGACCAGCGTTAATGACCTATGTCCTCCTGGCATGGATATGTAGGGATTATAATTGTCCCTAGCACCAATCGGATCAACTGAGCCTTTTCCCAGTCACATCGATATTCTTTTGGAATTTTTTTAAAATATGGAGTTGAAGCTTCCAGCTCTAGAAACTTCATAACGGAAGTCTGGTAAATGGTTAGGCCGATTGAGCTGAGGAGCTCAGATTGGGCTCCTTTCCCCTATTAGGATGGAACTACCTCAAGAGATAAGACCTTCTCCCATGAGAAGAGGAACCATCTCCCATCCATTCAAGCTATATAACCCTCCACTTTTCCCAAGCACAAGCTAGTGTTCATGTGTGCGTGCTAGTTCTATTTAGGCTCTGGTTAAAGTTTTGATTGTGGAGTAATCAGCGAGTTATTCATAATTGTAGCTCTCTAGTTGTTTGTGAGAAGAAGTGTGAATTTGGTTTAGTGTGAAGACAAAAGGGAAGAACCTTAAAACTACCATTGTTGAGGCCATCATGGAATGCTAATGGAAGTGTGTGGGAATCCAAATTTGTCATAGGAGAACAACAATGTCAAGACAACGGTTATAATCCCTTCTTGATTTAATATATATGCAACTATCGACTGATTTCCTACATAATATGCCATCTCACACGTTTATGGCTTAATGTTTGTTGACTTGTTAAGTAGGTTGTGTTAGCTTCCTGTTGCAACAGGTATTCATTTTTCATGATTGACAGTTTTACATGCCAAATATGTCATTCTTTGTTTGCTGCAATGCTCCATATTTCCAGATGGTCAGAGAAACATCCATGAGAGTGGGCTAGTCTAAGTGCCACTGCTGTATACCAATTTTGATCAGTTATCCATTTTTGAAGAGTTTCAGTTAGAGGGAAGGCCAAACAGCTTAATATTGGCCTCCCCAGGTTTCAATTTCCTATTCTAGAATATAGAGAATCATTATCTATCCAAACAGCTTAATCTTGGCAGATTTGTATATAGGTAGAGAAGCAAGGGTGCTCAACAGCTTAATCTGAGCCCCTGGATGAAATAAGTGTAGATGTAGATAGGAGAAAAGAAAAAAGAAAAAAGTTGAAAAGCTGGGTTTGCTAGTTCAAGTGCACCCAAACCAAAAAGAAGTAAAAAATGCTAGGTACGTAGGCTAGGTAAGTAGTTTTGTGGTTGCAGAATCAAGTTATGTGATCTAGGTCATGTTTTCAAGTCTCATATTTATTCAGATCACAGTTTTGAGGCATTTTTGTAGCTGGTTCAGATCAACCGAGGCATGTCTAACTCCCCTTTCCTCTCATTCCCCAAGTCACTCATTAATTTCCCCTAAAGAGATCAAGATCTGCTTGATACCTCTTAGATTCATCATGTTCCATATCATTTGCCTTGGTTAAGATCTGCTTTACTCAAGGAATGTTCATGTTTCCTTTATGAGTCACTTTCTCCCTTTGATAGCCTAAGATCCACATACTTAGCGCTTTCTGCTCATTGTCATATTAATTACTAACTTTATTATGTAGCTCCCTATCTATTTCCCCTTCCCCTACTAAAACTATGTACATAACTCCCCTATATAATTATCCCTTTCCCCCCGGTTGAAAAATAACCATATACATCCTTGGGAATTGCTAAGTTTACCTGAAACTTAGCAACAACCATCATTGCCCCCCTCTAACTATCTTCTAAATGCAAAAGGACCCATTCCTTTGCAAAATTTCCCCCCCATATATATAAAGACCCTCTTTTTGGCATGGTTTCCACCTTCTCAATGTATAAAACCCCTCCTTTGGGTCAAAAACTCCCTCAAATCCATCAAATTTCCTCCTTGCTATACTTCGGACCCCTTTTGAAGCCCCAAAAACCTTTCAAAGGCCATAAAAACCCTTTGCCAAATCATAAAACCCACCTTTCCTAAAGTTTCCCCCCCGCCATATGATTAAATAAATTTAAAAATCGTGCGGGCCTCGTCACTTATCCTTCGGCCACCTTGTCCGTTCCGCCAGCCATTAGATCTGGAGCGCCCTAGATCTACGGTGGGCGGGTCTTCTCCCCCTCCGACCTGCCGATGGTTAGCGTCTGGGAGATGGGCGGTTTTCCCGTCGTACTCCCGCCATGCGTCGCCCTCTCGGCTGTGGCAGAGCCCCCTCTTCCAAAACCGCCTTCCGCACAAGGGTGGTGCGACATAAACTGGAAACCACCTGCTGTACCCTCAAGCCAGCGTGACGTCACCCTACCATGACACCCTGCCACGTCACCCTGTTGACGTCATCCTGTCGTACTAGGTTCCACCTACTGACGTCATGCTGACGTCACCACAAAAAAGGCGCGAGAGGTGAAATCGCGATTTAGGATGCCCGAAATCAGTTTCTGAGGCAGTTTTTGATGCGCGCTAATCATGCATCGCTAAGAAAAAAGGGCCAAAATGGAAATCCCCTTTCCTGTGCAGTTTTGCAGCGGCCCTTTTTCCCGAATTGAGCCAGAAACCAACCATTTAGCAGTTTTGAATACCAGGAGAAGCAGATAAAGCCAAAATCAGTGTCAAAGAGTATCAGGATGCGGCAAAGAGTATCAGTATGGATTTTTCAGCGGCTCGAAGCAGATTCAGCATTAAAGAGACCCCCAGCAAAGTCAATAAAGCATTAAAAGCCATTTAAAGGTTTTCAAATCGCAGTTAATGCACATCAAAGTCACATGAGATCAGTGGATCAAAGCCCAAAGCACAGTAATTGCAGAAGCATTGCATCAAGCCGCCAAAGGAGGACATATTAACTCATTTTGCGGCTGCTTCCGGCACAGCTCAGTAGATATTTTCTTGCATTTAATTCCAGTACGAGTTTAGGTTAAAAGAAACTTTTTCTGCGAACCTGTTTTAGGTCAAATGTAATAAATATTTTTTGATGTCTTGTTCTATATAAACCACCCGAGTTCATTGTTTAAGGGTTGGTTGTTGGTCATTTCGGAAAGGCACTCCAAGAGAGACTCACTCTGTATCTGATATGTTTCATTTAATCAAAGATTGTTGAAAGCTTGGAGAATGGACTGTTGATGTATTGTTAATGGTTGCAATGAATTAATGATGGAATTCTTGTGCTGTCATATGAATCAATAAGTGTTTCTCCCCTCTGTTATTTCAATTTCATATATGCTCAAGTCACAGAACAAAAGTTTGGTTTAGAATTTTCATAATTGCACTCTACACTCAGTTTCTGTGGTTTCTTAATGTTTTCTTCTTTGATTTAGGCATAAATATGGATTCCTTATGGCTCATATTTGCCCTATTTCACCTGTGAATGACTGTTATTTAGGAATTCTTAATTGCTCCTAGATAGGGCTCGTTCATTTTCCCTCTGCTAACCTGTTTGAGAGATTCTCTGTCGCCTCTCATTCCTTAGCATTCAATCCATCTCCATCTAGCTTAAATGTTGTTTTCTGATGCAGCTACCTTGCTCCTTATTCCTCTTTAACCAAGAAACGCACCGACAATCCTACTCCATGAATCCATGCCCAATGGTTTGAAACTTGCTTCACTATGCATTGCCTCTCTACTTGAAAGCTTCCCCTTTCCACCTTCCCAACAAAACACAAACAAAATCCCTTGAACCCTATAACTAGCCTAAAATCATCATCAACGAAGATAAATCCTAAAGAGAGAGCCCTCTCTGACTATTGGTAGGCTAGGACCAGTAGCCCAAAGATTGGTCTGTGGTTACCTCGGCCGTATCCCTTAAGGAGTTTAGGGACAACCTGAGTGATAACATAATGGTGACTCCGCTGGGGACATCCTCAGTTAATCTCACAAATCAGGTATAAAACTCCACTGAGGAAGAATCTGACCTTTCAAAAGTTCCTATCTAACCGATATATTCTTAAAAAATCCCCAAAAAACAAGCTAGAAGCTGGCTCCCAAGAAGAATCTGCATTATACAAGATCAAATCCAGACCCACATCCTCTAGCTGTTTTTGAAAATCCCAACTTAATTTCTAGAAGCCTTAACAAACAAAAACAAGAAGACTGTATTGCTTCTAGTCCTGAAACAGTTCAGCCTAGCTGTATTACAACCCCGGTCAAAGTGTTGTTTTGTTCAAACCCTACTTCCCCTAGTTCATCATCCACCCCTCCAAGCACTGGTTCCACACCTTCATTCACTTCACACACTACCACCACTACTCCTATTATCCCAGTTGTCCCAGTTGTTCCATTTATCCCTGTTGTTCTGCTTATCCCTGCAAATATGGCTAACAGATATGCACCTTTGTAGTTGCCTGCTAATCCCGGGGCTATGCCTCAGGATTACCAGACTAAAATAACCTATTTTGATGGCACAAGTGCCTGCACAGCCCTTCAGCAGACAAAGAAAATGCAGGATTACTCTGAAAGCTATGAAATTGATGATGACAGTGTCAGAATGAAAATTTTTGTCCAAAGTTTGACAGGTGATGTCAGAACTTGGTTTAGAGCACTCCAAGCTAATTCCACAGCAGACCCAAAAGCCCTCTACCAGTCATTTATCAATAGATGGGAGAAAAAGAAAGACCCCTTGCACATACTAGGTGAATATGATACAATTAAAAGAGGCCCTCAAGAGACTGTTTTAAACTATTGTGCAAGATTCAATAATGTCTATAATGCAATACCTCAAAACTTAAGACCTCTACCTAACCTAGCCTTGTATAAATTTCCTGATGGATTTGACCCAGACATGGCCTACCAGTTAAAGGAAAGAGCCCCTAATAACCTTGCTGAGATGCAAAATTTGGCTGTCACTGTGGAGGCAAATTTAATTGCCAAAAGAAACAGAGCTAGAAATGAGAGAAGAACCACCTTCAAGGAAGAACCCTCAGCCTTAGAACAAAAGCTGGATGCTATTATTAATGGCATGCATAGGCTGGGAGATAGAGTAGAGAGTGTTGAGAGGAAATCATCCTGGGAAGGACAGCAGCCAAATACCACAAGGAGCCCAAATTTTAGAAAGAATCAAAACCCAAACGTTGGAAGGGTCAGTCCTAACCATGATATTAGGCCTCCTTTTCAAGAGAATTACACAGAAGCATCCACATCTAGTGAGCCAACAGAACAGACTCACATGAACTTGATAGATTTGAAGGGTGAGCAAAAAAAATTTCTAACTCAAGAAGACCAAGATGACCATGAGATAAGTCAATTTCAGACTAAGTCTGGAGAGTCTTTTGATTTTAAGCAAGGATATGATTCCGCTGTATACGAGGTTCACAAACAGTATAAGTTGAGAACTAGAACCATTGATATCCCTGCACCCAGCAAACCAAAAGAGAATAAACAGTCCAACAGAATTAAAGGCAAAGTTATTGTAACAGAACCAGCTAATATAACAGTCCCAAACCCGCATCAAGTGACTGTAGAGGACATAACAGTCATGCAGCCTTCTATTGATCAGCCTCTGCCTCCTTTACCATCAGAAGAAAATCTGAACATTAATCCTAAATACCTTCCCAAAACAGAAATACCACAAACTATTATTCACCAAAATGCTGATAATCAAAAGGAAAACACAAAAAATACACTTGAAAAAGAGAAATCTGCTACTGCTAAGACAAAGACTTCACTAGAGAAACCATTTAACTTAGAAGCAGAGATTGGAAAACTTAAGATATCCACCCCCCTCTCAGAACTTGCAAAGCATGACGTTTATAGGCAGCAAATTCAAAAATCACTTCAAATGCCAGAGGTCAAAGACAGTGTAAATGTTTTAGATGATACCCCTGAGTTGCTGTTTGGTCCAGAAGTCAATGGAAAATCAACATATGGATCTGTTCTACCTTTTTATGTCAGTCTGCACATACATGCCAAAAATTTGCACAATGCTATGTTTGATTCTGGTGCCTCACACAACCTTATGCCCAAAGCTGTAATGGAAAAGCTAAACCTTGACGTAACAAGACCCTACAAAGATCTATTCTCCTTTGACTCAAGTCAGGTCAAGTGTTTAGGCTTAATTAAAGACCTTTGTGTGTCTTTAGTCCAATATCCCAACAAGACAATCCTAATGGACGTAGTAGTTGCTGACATTCCAACAAAATATGGTATGCTCCTATCAAGATCATGGGGAGCAAAACTCTAAGGATCTCTCCAACTAGACCTCTCTTATGCCACTATTTCAGTCTTTGGGCAACCAAAGAGACTGTATAGAGAAACACTGATGAAGTATGTGGTAAGTAGTGAGGAAAAGCCCCAAAACTTCCCTTTATACTCAATCCATACTGATATGGATTCTTTTATTGTGTTCAATGATGATAGCTACCCTTTAATTGATGACAAGCCTTTGGCTTTAACACAAGAAACATGCATAAATGAGGAATTGGTTCCCCAAACCCTAGAAACTGTCACAACAACTAATGCAACTAGCATGCAAGAAGAACCCTCCCAAATAGAAAATTCAGATCTGCCCAATCCTAAAATGTCTGAAACTCTTAATACTAACCACGAGCAAGAAATCACATGGTATTTAGAGTTTGATGGTTCTGTTAGTAAATTAGGAGCAGGGGTAGGTGTATGGATTCATAATTCTCATAACAATCATGCAGAAGGCCATGCCTACAGACTAAATTTTAGATGCACCAACAACATGGCAGAGTATGAGGCTCTCCTTCTAGGCCTCAAACTGCTCAAAGTTCTGGGGGCTACAAAAGTGTCCATCCCGGGTGACTCTGATTTAGTCATACAACAAATGAAAGGTAACTTTGTCACTAATGACAACAGAATGAGAACCTATGGGACTACAGCCACCAATATACTTAATGCATTCACTGAATCCAATCTTGCCAAGATTTCAAGAGATCATAACATTCATGCGCACAGCCTAGCCACTTTTGCTAGTACATGAAAGCTTCCATTCGAGCCAAATCACCATTTCACTGTTGAGATAAGACATAGTCCTACTGTCCCAAACAATGTTAAATATTGGCAGGTGTTCGAAAATGATGCCTAGATTAACGATTTTCTCACTCTTGAGCATGAGTTTTCAACTATAAACATTGACATGGATGTCATGGATGATCCCCTACAGCAAACAAATGAAAATCAGCATGCTGTAACAGCTGCAACAACAAAACAAATATTTCACCCGACCATTTTGACAATGCAAACATAGAACAGCTAAAACAAGCGCGTTTGGAAGAAATAACCAAAACAGAAGACGAGATCATTGATCTGAAGGATAACTTTCTCCCTGCTGGCTTAACTCCCTTAGAGGATATGTTTGATGCCAATGATGTCCCTAAAAAGCCTAAAATGGAACCTTTGAACGCTGCCATAGAAGAACACAACACAGGGACAACAGAGAAGCCCAAAATGATTAAATTGTCCAAAAATCTGCCACCTGATCAAAAGCCAAAATATATCGACCTATTCAAAGAGTTTCAAGATGTATTTGCATGGAGTTATGAAGACTTGAAGTCCTATGACACCTCAGTGATTCAACATACCATTCCATTAAAACCAAATCAAAAACCATTCAATCAGAAACTTAGAAGGATTAACCCAATGCTTCTTCCCTTGATTGAGAAGGAGGTAAAGAAAATGTTTGAAGCAGGCATTATAGCTCCCATTAGATTTTTGGAATGGGTATCCAACCTTGTTCCCACAAGAAAGAAATCTGGTGAGATCAGACTGCGTGTAGACCTAAGAAATTTAAACCAAGTCTCCCTAAAAGACCACTATCCTTTGCCCAAAATGGATCACATCCTGCAAAGAGTAGTGGGATCATCTAGAATCTCCTTACTAGATGGATTTTTAGGTTTCAATCAAATACTTGTTCACCCGGATGACCAAGACAAGACATCCTTTACCACACCGTGGGGAACATTTAAATATGTTAAAATGCCTTTCAGACTAAAGAATGTAGGGGCTACCTTTCAAAGGGCAATGGATATTGTATTTGCCAAGGAAATACATGATTTCCTAGTTGTCTACCTTGATGACCTCACCCCTTTTTCAAAATCTAATCAAGAGCACCTCAAGCACCTTAGGCAAATATTCATGACATGTAGGAAATATGGCATTTCCTTAAATCCCAAGAAGTTCCTTTTTAGCCTTGAAGAAGGCAAATTACTTGGCCATATCATTTCAAAAGACGGTATCCGAATTGATCCGGAAAGGATCCAAGCCATTCTCCAAATACCCTATCCAAGAAACATAAAAGAGTTGTAGGCATTCCTTGGAAAGATCAATTTCCTAAGGAGATTTATCCCAAACCTAGCTGAACTAATAAGACAATTAAGCAACATGTTAAAAAAGGATGCTAAGGTAAAATGGTCTCTTGAGACCAAGCAAGCTTTTGAGAGTATCAAGACTGCCTTGACGCAAACGCCTGTCCTCACTAGTCCACAATTTGACAAAGATTTTATCATTTTTTCATTTACATCTGAGCACACTGTAGCTGCTGTTCTTTTGCAAAACGATGATCAAGGAAACGAAAAACCAATTGCATTTTTTAGCAGAGCCTTAAGAGACGCGCCATTGAAATACCAAATCATGGAAAAATAGGCCTATGCCCTGGTTAAGGCCATTAAAGACTTTAGAGTTTATATTCTATACTCCCATGTGATTGCCTATGTCCCAAACTCTGTTGTGAAAGACATATTAACTCAAGAGGGACTTGAAGGCAGAAGAGGTAAGTGGATTGCCAGCATTCTTGAATATGACATAGAGATAAAACCCACCAAGCTGATAAAGGGACAAGGTTTAGCCAAACTCATGTTTGAAACAAATTTTCAGGCCTTAGACATTAACCAGTTGGACAATGAACAGGAGCTGGCGACTCCACAGATCAGTGAAACCTTTTTGCAATCCCCATGGTATGCTGATATTTGCTTTGTATTGT
>Ga0181464_1000357_pt1 | contig 18738 bp, 17 predicted proteins | sample InSIn2gowninarea_FD_119074 | JGI IMG/M metagenome (GOLD analysis project Ga0181464, IMG submission 119074) | Clean room microbial communities from NASA Spacecraft Assembly Facility at Jet Propulsion Laboratory, Pasadena, California, USA -... ...
TTCCCATATACACAATTTTCATAGAAATCAAAATCCAGAGAGCTATTACTCATACCTTCTACCATACCTTTACCATGAAGTATTCGAAGGCCCTTCTCTCCAATATGTCCAAGCCTTTGATGCCACAGCATGGTCTTCTCTCCAGAGACCACTAGATTTTCTGCTCCACTTTCAGGAACCACAGAACTGTTGCACCCATCAACAACAGTGCTACCTTGCAGCTTGTACAGAGTTCCAATCCGAACTCCCCGCATCAATACCAATTCTTCCCGAACCATCTTGCAGATATCCTTCTCGAACATTGTTTTTACACCTGCATCATCCATCTTGCTTACAGAAATCATATTTCTGGCCAATGAAGGAATATGTAGAACACCCGAAAGTGTTCTAAGTCTTCCACCTTGAAACTTCAACTTTACTTTTCCACGAACAACGTTTCTAGCCTTCCTATCATCCCCTAAGAAGACATCACCACCATCGTATTTCTCATACTCGTAGAACCACTCTCTATGGGGAGTGAAGTGAAAGGATGCACCTGAGTCAATCAACCATGCCTCATGATCTACATGTGTACTTGAAGAAGCCAAGTACACATCACCACCTTCCTTCATCTGAGGTGGTTTCCGCCTCTGCAGAAGGAGCATCATCACATCCCTTTCCTTTGTCAGGAGCTTTACATTTACAGTCCCTTTTGTAGTGCCCTTCCTTTCCGCATTTCCAGCACACCACCTTTACAGGTTTTCTTGGAGATTTAGATCTCCCACTCGATGACTTATTTTTGTTTCTGTTCTGGGACCATCCTCGTACAGATAAGGCATCGCCATTCTGGCTCTCCATATTTTTCCATCTCATCTCCTCCATCAGCAAGGATGAGACTATTTCATCAAACTGCAAGGTAGTTGCATTGCTACCTATTGCAATAACCAGACTATCCCACGAATCTGGTAGAGAACACAACAAACTAATGCACTTATCTTCATCTGAAATTTTGATACAACAGACAATAACTGACTTACCATAGTATTAAACGCATTCATATGCTCTGTCACCGAGTCTCCATCTTTCATCCTCAGGTTATACAACTTTTTTTGTAGGAACATTTTATTCACAAGAGACTTAGATTGGTACAAAGTCCCTAACTTGTCCCATAAAGCCTTCGCCGTAGCTTCCCTTGATACATTCAGCAATACTGAATCTGAGACACACAACCGTATTGTGCTCTTTTCCTTCCAATCCAACTTCTTCCATTCTTCATCAGACACTTCCGTTGGTTTAGTACGTGGATCTACCGTGATCCACTGATCTTTATCTACCAACAGATCCTCCATATTGAGTTTCCACAACTAAAAACGCTGACCATTAAATTTCTTGATCTCTATCTTTCCACTACACGCCATCTTCTTTCACTACCAGAATCGATCCCACAGATCTCCCACTAAACAGGGTCTACCATAGGCCCGAGCGAAACCCCTCAGCAACAAAGGTGTCCCCTTGAAGCCAAAACAACTCTGATACCAAATGTAGGTTTTAACCCCGTACAAAGATTACCTGCATACGAATTCTAAAACACAAAAAATAAACAATGTGAGAGCATAACACATAAAACACATATACACAGAGATTTTCCCCTGGATCCCAAAACTGGGACTACCAGCTTGATTTTTCATTATGTTCCTTTCAATGTTACAATACATATTTATACATGCCGAAGCATCCAATACCATGGACCGAAAACCATCACGTCCAAAACCATGGACCGAAAACCATCGCATCCAAAACCATAGTAGGTTAGCCCAACCTAATATAGGGTCCAAAAACAAAAAATTTCGGGGCGCTGCCCCAGACCCCATAGAGTGGGACTACTTGCACCCCTCAAACCCCCTGTGACTCCCCCCGCTACGCAATCGGCACAACAAAGGGGGGGCTCCGCCCCCCTTCTAACCCCCCAGTCAACTATGTGGGCTAGTTGTGGAAAGAATATAACACAACCCAACAAAATTGACGGCGGAATGTGAATATAGTTTTGAACATCTTAAGCAGTTGTTGACACATGCACCAGTGCTAAAGATTGTGGATCTAGACCAGGCGTTTATTGTGTGTACAAATGCTTGCAAAAGGGGACTTGGTGGAGTTCTCATACAAGAAGGACAGGTAATGTGCTATGAGTCATGAAAACTCAATGAGCATGAGCAGAACTATCTAATGCATGATCTTGAGCTAACAACGATTATACGTGCATTGAAGATGTGGAGGCATTATCTTCCTGACAGGAGGCTTACTTTGATGAGCGATCATAATGGGTTGAGGTATTTGTTTGACCAGTCGAATATAAATGCCACGCAAGCTACATGGTTGGCCACCCTTAGTGAGTTTGACTTCGAGATCAGATACATCAAAGGGAATGAGAACTAGGTTAGAGATGCTCTTATCAAGAAGGCACAGGTAAATCATATAGCAACCGTAAGCTCTTATGGGATAGAGTTACAAGATAGGATTTTGCAAGTAGGTCAACAGGATGACAAATACATGGTGATCATGCACATGTTACAATAGAGTACAAGTACAGGTGTAGGTATAGGTGCAGGTACAGGTACAGGTGATCAGGATGCAGACTATCGGCTCACGGTAGATGGCTTGGTGATGTTTCGAGACAGGATCTATGTGCCAAATTTCAATGAGCTCAAGAATCTTATCTTGAGGGAGCTTCATTTGAAATCGTATTCTAGTCATCAAGGATATCAGAATACATTGACAACAGTAAATAAGTTCTATTATTGGTTGAATCTGAAGAAAGAAGTGGTTGAGTTCATGGCTAGATGCTCAGATTGCCAGCAGGTAAAGGTGGAGTGAAAGCATCCAGGTGGTCTACTCCAGCCTATAACTAATGGAAATGTGAGCTCATTTCCATGGATTTCATCATAGGTCTTCCAAGGACAGTGAAGCAACATGATTCTATTATGGTCGTGGTTGACAAGTTGAGAAAGGTAGCTCACTTCATTCTGGTAAAGACTACATATTCATCTAGTGAGGTACCATAGGTGTTCATCAGAGAGATAGTGAGACTACATGGTGTTCCAAAGAAGATTGTGTCGGACATGGATGCAAATTTCACTTCCAAGTTTTGGAAGGAGCTATTTGCAGGCTTGGGTATAGAGTTGGCCTTCAGCATGACTTATCATCTGCAAACAAATGGTCAGACATAGAGGGTCAACATGATCTTGGAAGATATGTTGAGTACGTTTGTGATGCACTAACAGAGGAAATGGGCATAGTATCTACCATTGGTTGAGTTCGTATACAACAATGGTTATCAGGAGTCATTGAGGATGAGTCCTTTCGAGGCATTGTATGGGCGGAGTTGTAACACTCCTATTAGTTGGAGTGATCCAGTAAATAGGGTACTTATTGAATTGAACATGTTGACGGACATGGAGCAAGAAATGCAGCTTATAAAGAAGAATCTAAATGCAACACAGGATAGACAGAAGAATTCTGCAGATCAACACAGGGAGTTCAAAGATTTTTGGGTTGGGGAACATGTGTATTTGCGCATCAAGCCCAAGAAAATTTCTTTGAGGATTGGTTCATGTGCCAAGTTGGCACAACGATATTGCAAGCCTTTCGAGATCCTTGAGAGGATTAGACCAGTGGCATATCAACTTGCACTGCCTCCAACAGTGAAAGTCCATGATGTTTTCCATATTTCATTGCTTAAGAAGTATATAAAGGATGTTGATCATGTTATTGATTGGTTTGTATTGTAGGTGGAGCAAGAAGGAGAGTTACAGTCGGAGCCTCAGTGCATGTTGCAACGAAAACATATCATGCTCAAGAATAATGCCATAGAGCAAGTTAAAGTGCAAAGGAAGCACTTTGGGCCTAAAGAAGCTACATGGGAAATGGCGAATCATATTCGGATCCTATATCCTTCATTGTTTGTCAGTTGAGGCAAAGCAGTTTTGGTTTGATGTTAGTTTATGTTTGGCATATGTTTTGTTGATGTTTTGATGTTAGTATATGTGTATGTATATGGATGTAAATACCACCATGACCTAAGTTATAAATCTCTAATAAGCGATAAGGTTGTTATCTTGTCATGTTGTCATGATATTTTGCTTTTGAGCAGGTCTTCATTGTAAATACTGCAACGACCTATGTTATAAAGCTCCATAGTCAGTATGTTTTCTTTTCAACATTTTTGCTGAGGTCTTGGTGTGGATTAACACTGAGGACGATGTTCCCCAAGGGGGAGGGTTTTGTAATAGCACTAGTGAAAAAATCGTGTAATAAAAGCTAATAAAGGCAAAATAAGATACGGTTAAGGGACACTTATTCCAAGTTGAATGTTGGGCAAAGCTATCCTAGTGGGCATCATTGGATGTGTGTTTTGGCTAAGGAAAATTGGCAAAGGCTAAGGCAAAGGCATTAAAAGGCAAAAAGGCATTTTTGGCACATTTATTTATGAAAATAAAGGAAATTAAGAGAAAAGTAAGGTGAAAGGTCACAGGTTGCATGTGAGGATGAAATTGAAGGAAAATAATGGAAAATGAAGCAATTAGAGGCCTCATGCATAAAAAGGCTTCTGATGATCAGTTCATGGCTTTTGTCAAGTTCAAGTTTGGAGCTCTCTGATTATTCTCTCTCTCTCTCACATTCTCTTGGTCACTTAGAGTTTTCTTGGAGCACTCTAGTTTGGAGCAAAGGAAAGGGAAGGCAAGGAAAGGAATGGAAAAGCAAGCAAGGAACAAGGAAAGGAATGGAAAATCAAGCAAGGAAGAAGGAAAGGAAAGTAGGATCACGTAGCTTCAACAGGAATACTTGCAAGTAACCTTTTTCATGTGTGATTTCCTAGCTGGTTTGGACATGCATGGCTTTGCATGTTGGTGTATGGTTCTCTTGTTTTCTATGGCATGGTCTTTCTGAGTTATGACTGTGTTTTTTAGCCTAGTCTAGCCTTTTTCCAGATCAAACTTTGGAATTGCCAATGGATTTTAGAATCTAGGGTGTAGGTGGTCTCAATGTTCATTCCCAAGGCCTAGGAATCCCTTGACCAGTTTTGTCGAGACACACAGTAAATGCTGAGGGAGCAATCTCGGTTTAGGGCCTAGTGATCCGAGTTTGGATTGAGGTAAAGTCTGAGAAACAAGGAGATGAAAAATTCCTCAAGGATAGTGATGGATTCTAAATGGAATTCCAAGTTATGTTTGGTTGTGATCGAAGCACTGGTTTTGGTGTGATCATGGTTTGGTGAGGGTGGAGGTGGTTTAACCTCTGGATTCCCCTGGTTGTTCTTGGATTGGTTGTTCTATGATATCCTACATTGATGCTTGGAATAAGGCATGGGGGTGACTGGCTGAAAGAGAGATTTGGTTTAGCCATGTCTATGGTCGGGTGGTACATGGAAGTCCCGAACCTGGTCAGATTTGCCTATGATTAATAAAAGCTAAGTTCTCTTACTTTTGCACTGATTTATATGTGGATTTAATGGTTGTCATATCTCTGATATTTACATGGTTTAATACTGGTTATAAGCATGGTTGTGTGACTAGTTTATGTCATGGTTATTTCATGTATTTAGTTGTAACTGTTAAATGGATGGATGCGAGACCTAATTGATGATCTAGTAGTTCAATGGAGAAGGAGGTGATCCTTCTGATGATGTTTCATAAGTTTTTTCAGTCATTTATGCTATGTCTTATATCCTAAACCTATAAGTTGCATTGATTCCAAGTATTTGACAGAATGTCAGTCCCGGTTGGGGATCCTCATGCCTAGTCTTGTGGGTGACTTTTTATTGATCGGCATGGTTGTCAAGTTTTTAATGATTTTTTAAAGTTACAACAAGTTCTGGGCATAGGCTAGGATTTTGGGCTAGAAAAGTGGCTCAAATCTCGGGGTTGTTGGCACAGAACTGGCAACTCTAGACCATAATCGCTGGCTGGCAGGCATGTGAGAGCGACTTTAGGTTGCTGGTCTCTCCCTTGCCCATAGCATGAGAGCGAATGAGGCCTAAGAGCTGCAGAATAGCAGTGGGACCTAGGGACAGGCTGTCTGAGTGGTTGACTTGTCTCATGGGGGTTTGTTGATGATGTTGGATAGCTGTATGTGATGTTCTATCGATTCCACTTCCTTAAGGTGACATAGGAGGTCGAATTGGATCATAGTAGCCTCTCTTCTCATGTCTACCCCAGTTGGAATGGTTACTTTGGGTAGACCTGGGAGGGGGTGTGACAAATAATAAGGCCAATATTGTATTGTAAATATTTTGGTCTTAATGAAATATATCTGAGTTTTTGAGTGTAATTTTGTGTGGGTTTTTAAATTTGTGAATTAGAATTTGCAAGTAGTTGTGGCTTCCATCATAGAGGAAGAGCTAAGGCAAGCTCTCATCGCCGGGATTGCACCAAACACAGCAAAGAGAGGTATAAAAAGTCTCAATATTTTAAATTTCATTTTGATTACAAGCATATTGTTAATGATGAGAAAAAAATCATGGCGTAGAAAACCATGCAATTTTTGTGGCTTGTATAACCACGTGGTTGAGGAGTGTTAGAAGACAATGGCAGCAAGAAAGAGGATGAGATGTGAAAGGCCTTATCCACATCAGGGATGGAAGAAGGTTAAGCAAGTCTGGAGGAAGAAGACTTTTTTCAATCATTGAAACATAGGTGTACATCAAAGAGCCACATGTTGGAGGATCCATATAGGGTAGCATCTCAAGGACAAAAAGGTCGTGCAGGAACCAGCTGGTGAAGATGTTCAACAAATGAATACGCCACAGAGAGATGACCCATTCACCTTGATGAGTGAGAGATGGTTGTGGTAGATATATTAGCTTGTCATGGACACATTTTGTAACTCATGTGTTGCAATATAATTATAAAAGTGATGATGTGTTTTCCATCGCTTATTAATGAAATGATGATGTTTTTGGCCCTTTATTGATAACTGGGCATTTGTTTCTATTATCATGTAAAATTGACCACATAGTGTGTGTTATAAACTCTTACTAAATATGGGGATGTTTGGGTCATGATTGGTCATGTAATTGAACATGTAGTTTTCAAAGATTGTACTACAGGTTTGCAGAGGATGGAGGTGTTGGTTCATCACTTATGGCTCTGAAGAAAAAGGGTGAAGAAGAAGGAAGTATGGCCTATCAAGACACTTGTTGTGCAGACAATATAACACCGCAAATGCATATTATGTTCATGCTTTTGGTGGACCAAAAGCTCCTCATTGGGGAGGAATGATCTAGGTGGCTCTAGAGACACTCAAAGATCCAAGAGCGCTTAGGAAAAGATCAAAAATAAATGTTCTTGGATTGAAATTAAAGTAGGGTCAGATCGAAGATGTCGTCGCAAGCTTTCCAATAGCACAAATGGAACCTCAATTCGAACTCGTATGTGAAAGTTATGGCTAGTCAAAATTTTGGTCAAACTAGGCCCATTGGCTAAATTTGATAGGAGCATCAACTAAATTTGGAGGTCCAACTAAATTTGGCCGAAGCCGCTAAATTTGGCGATCACTAATGAGGAAACAATTTGGCAATTATCGGCAACAGATTACAATAATTGGAACAGGTGAATTTTTTGCCTCTTTAATTTGTCCGGTAAACCCAAAAATTTGGCAGACAAATTTTTAATAATTTGTTTAAATTTATATAAAAATTAAAAATATATACATTAAGGTTGGGTTGGTGGGCAACCAAACCGTGCCAACCCTTGGTTGCACATATTAATGTGTTGGCAAGGCCGCGGACCCTGCCAACCACCCAAACCTTCGCATATATATATTATATAAATACCGCGGCCGACGAGAGTCAAGCTTGCACTGACCCGTGGTCGCCCGCCCTCCGACAACCCAACATAACCGCAACACCATATATTTAAACTATCGCCCAAATAAAAATAAACACCAACCACATATTTAAATGGACCCTCTATTAATATATGTCACCAAACAAATAACCAAACACACCAAGAAAGGGGTGTCGTGGGGTTTGACCCCGAGACCTCCCAACCGCCAACTCCAAATATCAACATCGCCAACCAATTTGCCTAACAATCTTTTGGGATATCTGCCCACCAAAAAATATTTAAACCCCATAAATTTTGTCATTTAGAATGAATGGAGGAGAGTTTTGAGCACAGATTCCAATGCAAGTGGAACCATGAGTGGGCACGAGAGCCGAGGAGCAAAGCCTTGACGCAAAGAATATGCCAGGAATCTAAAAGATTCCCTTAGGATCAAATTTTCATAGTGACATAATCATGGCAACTTTATACTTAAACGAACCAAAATTTCACCTAGAGTCTGATGGCATGATCGATTTTCGAATCTGAGCAGCATATCTTCAGTCAACTCGTAGATATGAATCTTTAAGGAATCATGAGGAATCTAAAAGATTCCTTACAAGCCAAATTTTAATGGTTTCAGAACCAAGCCAACTTTATACTCATTTTACTCAGTTTTTCACGAGGAGCGCAGTAGTGAAGCCAGAATTGTCATATGAGCAGTAGAGTTCCATTCAACCAGCGAGAAAGGAATCTTAAGGGGAATCTTTTAGATTTTCAGGTGCCCAAAATTGACGGTGACAGAAAGGAGTCAAGTTTACAATCATTTGACATGATTTCATGCCACGAATTCAACTGTGTTGCACATTTCTTCAGCAGAGTTGTGCATTTTCAGGCCAAACCTGAAGGTGGAGATATAGGATGCAATGATGCCATGTCTTTCTTTTGATTTTCTCAAATGATTATTTTGATGTTGAGATCCTTGTTTACCATTCTATTGGAGAATACTTGTGTGCCACTTCATGTGAGAATTGATATCTTGTCATGCTAAAGGAAGGCCCATATGAGTGAGAGCACCTATAGGAAAACGTTTCGTGGAGAGACATGCCACTCTAGTTGAGGGAATTTATCCTTGTAATGACAAATAATACACCATGTACTCATCATCATCTTGCAGCATTTAATGAAGCGGCCTCCCCATTCTTGAAACCAGGCCCGGAGACATAACCCACACTAGATGAACTCCATTATCAACTTGTGTCTGCTCTTTGATTTGATGGTTGTCATTATGTTTCCTCTTCTTAAAAGCATGCACATGTGGTTTTTCATACTCTTTCACATGCAATTATGCTTTCATCACAGAAGTAAAATATATTGGCTAATTCCAGTAGCTGAGAGAATCCGGATCATTCCCCCCCCCCCCCCTCCTTCCATGCTTCGATTATTTTTGGAGGCCCCATTAAAGAAAAGAAGGTATGAATATTGCCAAAGTTTTCATTCCTTGAATTTGGTAGGTTATTTCGTGATCCCCCAATTCATACTAACACAATAGGTTTTACTAGAGGAGGGGGTGATTGAATAAATTATTTTAAATTGGGCCATCTAGGCTTCCTTTGACTTGTCTAAGGTAACATCTTGTTTGAGACATTTGAATTGCATATGCTCGGAGAGAAGTGAGGTGGAATTCAAAAAGATCTAAGATGGAGTACTTATCTCATTTTTTAAGATTCTTTTATTTCTAGCAACCAAATTTTATACCAGATGACTTTTGTCTTTAGTCTTCATTCTGATTTGATGATATCTTGAACGAAGATCCAACTTGGTGAAGTAATTTGGTCCATGCAATTCATCCAATAGTTCATCAATGGCAAGAATGGGAAATTTATCTTTAATAGTGAGCTTGTTGAGATCCCTATAATCCGGACACATGCGCCATGTTCCATCCTTCTTATGCACCAATACTACTGGAGCAGAGAAAGAACTTTGACTAGGTTGAATTATACTAGCCTCTAGCATTTATGCAACCATATGTTCAGTTTTTTTTTTTTGGGAATAGAGATATATGTAAGGCCTAGTGTTTGGAGGAAAACTTCTTGGAATCAAATGAATAGCATGATCATGATCACAAATAGGTGCGAGACGTTTGGGAGTCTCAAATACCTTGGAATGATTGTCCAAGGCTTTTTGGAGATCTGGAGAAATAGATGATTTCAATGTGGGAACCTCTAGCGAACATAATTGTGCAATTACACCTCGTTGTTCTTTCTTTAGAAGCTTTGTCATTACATTATAGCTGATTATCTTTCCTATTTTCCCTGCGATACCTCTTAATTCAACTTCCTCTCCTTCCAAAGAATATTTCATGAAATGTTCTTGAAAATTAAAAGATATTGTACCCAAGGATTGTAGCCATTGGACTCCTAGTACAACATCAGCACCACCCGTTGGAATGGAAAGCATTGGGCTATTCAATACATATTCTCCCATGGATAGCTTGATATTATGGCACTTTCCAAAGCAATTTATGGTTCCTCCACTTGCAACCATCACTTGACACTTTGGTGTTGGATATAGGAAGCAATTCAATTCCTTGGCTATCTTACAATGAATAAAATTATGGGTACTACCCAAATCAATCAACACTATTACCTTTTTCTTCTTGATATGTCCTTCTATCTTGATACTTTGAGGAGTGGTAATTTCGGCCAATGCATTACAAGATACAATCAGATTCATTTCTTCTTTCTCTAGGGTTTGTTCCTGGTGCATATCCTCTTCTTTTGACATTTATTGTTCCTTTTCTTCCTCCTCTTCACAATCTATGTAAAATAATTTCTTCTCAACACACTTATGACCTTTAGTGTATTTGCTATCACAACTATAACAAAGCCCTTTTGCTCTTTTTTCTTCTAATTGTTGGGATCTCAATCTTGTAGGTTGTGGAAGGCTAGGGGAAGCAACACTTTCATCCTTATAGTTGTGAGTGGTAGGCTTCCTTGTTGCCGTAATTTTGCTTTCCATTTTTCTCACCAACCTGAATGCCTTCTCTAATGAGTCAGGTTCCCAAAGGCGAACCTCATGTTGGATGTTATCTTTTAAAGTCCCTATGAACACATCAATCCTATGCTCCTCTGGAATATCTTTTACCCTTATATTTAATTTTTGGAAGTCTTCAATGTGCTCCATCATTGAACCCTTTTGTTTGAGGTTTATCAATTGGTTAAAAAAAGTGTTGCTTTTTCTATCCTCATAATGTGTTATCATTTCTTCCATAAAAATTGCCCAAGTGACAATTTGTTTATGAGAGAAAAGCCATCGATACCATATAAATTGATTTGGTTCCAAATATAAAGTTTCAATGCATACCTTTTGTGTGTTTTGCACATTATGGAGATCTAAATATTGCTCCATTTGAAGTATCCATGTTACTGGATCCTTGCCATCAAACTTCCTCATATCGATCTTTGGAACATGGTGGGTCTTCAATCCAACGTTTGAGTCTATGAAATCATGATTAACATTTCTTTTGTTCTCATCATGAGTTTTCTTTACTACCCTATCACCATTAGTAATCATTTCTTGTATCAACTTAGTCAAATCTATCTTCAAATCTTCCTTGTCGCCTTTCAGTTTTCCTTCTATACCATCCATCTTAGCGTCCATGCCATCCATCTTAGCTTCCATGCCATCCATCTTATCTTCCATGCCATCCATCTTAACTTCCACGCCATTCATCTTAGCTTCCACTTCTTTCTTTAAACCATCAATCTTAGCTTTTGTTACCTTTTGTGAGAGTGAAATTTGTTGCACTTGGTCTCGTAATTTTGATATATCATGTTGCATTTCTTCCTCTTCTTCATGAGTCATGCTAGAGATTCAAGTTGCTTACTAGGTGTTTCCATTTTCTTTATTCGAGGCATTAATTAATGATAATTATGCTTCACTATGCCCTTTGAACTTCAAACTAATTTTCAACCCCAACTTATGCAAAATTTTAAAAAGACTACACACATTTTTTTGATTTGTAGAATCTCGATATTGAATCTATTGTATCTCTGTAATTGCGGATCTCTAAGGTCTAAAATTGCTTCCTGTAGTATCCCTCTGAGTCCTCTTTCCAATGCCACCAGTCTCATCAAAATTAGATTCTCCAAGAAAGAATTATGCTCAATCTCCCAAGATGACCTGATTATATAATTTTTCAGTAGAGCGAACATGTATGACGTGCCACGTTCATCATTTCAACCTTCGGATCTGAAAAAGATACACAAAAAATTAAATTTCTTCTTCTTTTTGTAACTTCTTACGAAATTTCAATATGATGCTCATAGAGAAAGTTATGACTATTTTACCAAGGTCACCTGTTTGGAATGTAATTCGAGAGTCTACAAAAACCCTAATTTCCTCAGATCATATCTCCAAAAATATAATGAGACAAGATCTGAAATTTAGACTCGAGGTTTAGAACGATTTCGGCTCAAATGGGTTTTTTTTAAGCTTCTGAAACTTCGTAGAGAAAAATTTATAGCGAAAATTACACGATGGCCTGTTTGGAGCAGAAAAACCCTAGAATCCAAAGCTCTGATATCAAATGTTAAGAAACCATCTCACAAAAAGATAGAAAAGATAGATCAATGACTTCAGAATCAGCCTCTTCGAGGGGGAAACCTCCTTTACATTACACAAATGAACAATTCTTGGATGATACAAATGACAAAACCTCCTTTCTATATATAGGAGTCTAAGGGGTCACAATATAATCAAAGTCGACATAACAATAATAATATAAGGGCACAACAATAACAATAGTGGACTTATATGGGGCATAATAATAACAATATGAGGACAATAGGGACGCAACAATAACTATAAGGGCTACAATGACAATAGTAATGGGGGAATCACTAGTATTATAGGGACCTAACATGCATCATGAACCCTCCCGTGGAGGAGGCATGGAGAACACTCACTCTTGCTTCCTTCATAGGTGTTACTTTAATGTAAGATTTCCCATTGAGAATATTGGAGTATATTACATTATTTCTTGTTTATTGTTACTAGATTCATGTTATTTCATTTAACAAGTAAATTATTAATGGTGCAATCATATGTTTTGGGTTCATAATGTACATTTTTACTTGTTGGACTAAGAACAAGCACTAAGATATCATTTTATGCTAACCTGCAGAAAACATCCAACAAAATTAGCAACTCCACTAGGGACATGAATAATACAGTCAAGTTTTGTGTCATGTCTTACGGATAAAAACATTTCATTCTCCTCAATTTCGTTTTCGTTTATAGTAGTTTTTTTTTTTATTTGCTAAGGTTTTTGTTTTTTTTGTGTTGATTTCAGGTTACAGGTTTTGGGAGACCAACAAATGGAACCTAAGAAAACATTTTTTGGCTACTAGGACACACGTACCTACAAACACATTTCTCCAATGGAAAACCTTCCTTAGGTCAGCTCGGTTTTGTTGGGGTATAACTATGTTGACGATGAAAAATTGTGTCGACATTTTGCACTGGAATTTTTTTCAAATTTTGCAATGTTTTCATGTTTTTTCCAGCTATCAATTTGTAGTCTAGGATTAGTCTTTCCTTTAACAATAGATCTCCAACAATATTATATCTCTATAGCACCAATTCTTAGTAGGAAGAAAGAAACCTATAAAGGGGTTTTACTACTTCTCCACCAAGTTAGGTATTTGGAACCAACAAGAGAGCTTCTTGTTGTATGCTAGTAGGAACCATTATTCCAAACTTTTAGGTCTTTTCATTTGCTTCATCTCTTGAGTGATCCAGGAGGAACCCTAAAAGGCCCAAAAATAAAAGTTCTTGAAATTCTGCAACAATGTTCTTATCACAAGGAAACCAAAAACGCAAATGGTGCCTCAATCTGATTCTATATGTGAAAGTTATGTCGATCTAAACTTTTTGGCAAACAAAAAAAAAGTAGGTCTCCCACAGGTTGCCAGATGGAAAAAGGCTAGACTAGGCTAAAAAACACAGTCATAACTCAGAAAGACCATGCCATAGAAAACAAGAGAACCATACACCAACATGCAAAGCCATGCATGTCCAAACCAGCTAGGAAATCACACATGAAAAAGGTTACTTGCAAGTATTCCTGTTGAAGCTACGTGATCCTACTTTCCTTTCCTTCTTCCTTGCTTGATTTTCCATTCCTTTCCTTGTTCCTTGCTTGCTTTTCCATTCCTTTCCTTGCCTTCCCTTTCCTTTGCTCCAAACTAGAGTGCTCCAAGAAAACTCTAAGTGACCAAGAGAATGTGAGAGAGAGAGAGAATAATCAGAGAGCTCCAAACTTGAACTTGACAAAAGCCATGAACTGATCATCAGAAGCCTTTTTATGCATGAGGCCTCTAATTGCTTCATTTTCCATTATTTTCCTTCAATTTCATCCTCACATGCAACCTGTGACCTTTCACCTTACTTTTCTCTTAATTTCCTTTATTTTCATAAATAAATGTGCCAAAAATGCCTTTTTGCCTTTTAATGCCTTTGCCTTAGCCTTTGCCAATTTTCCTTAGCCAAAACACACATCCAATGATGCCCACTAGGATAGCTTTGCCCAACATTCAACTTGGAATAAGTGTCCCTTAACCGTATCTTATTTTGCCTTTATTAGCTTTTATTACACGATTTTTTCACTAGTGCTATTACAAAACCCTCCCCCTTGGGGAACATCGTCCTCAGTGTTAATCCACACCAAGACCTCAGCAAAAATGTTGAAAAGAAAACATACTGACTATGGAGCTTTATAACATAGGTCGTTGCAGTATTTACAATGAAGACCTGCTCAAAAGCAAAATATCATGACAACATGACAAGATAACAACCTTATCGCTTATTAGAGATTTATAACTTAGGTCATGGTGGTATTTACATCCATATACATACACATATACTAACATCAAAACATCAACAAAACATATGCCAAACATAAACTAACATCAAACCAAAACTGCTTTGCCTCAACTGACAAACAATGAAGGATATAGGATCCGAATATGATTCGCCATTTCCCATGTAGCTTCTTTAGGCCCAAAGTGCTTCCTTTGCACTTTAACTTGCTCTATGGCATTATTCTTGAGCATGATATGTTTTCGTTGCAACATGCACTGAGGCTCCGACTGTAACTCTCCTTCTTGCTCCACCTACAATACAAACCAATCAATAACATGATCAACATCCTTTATATACTTCTTAAGCAATGAAATATGGAAAACATCATGGACTTTCACTGTTGGAGGCAGTGCAAGTTGATATGCCACTGGTCTAATCCTCTCAAGGATCTCGAAAGGCTTGCAATATCGTTGTGCCAACTTGGCACATGAACCAATCCTCAAAGAAATTTTCTTGGGCTTGATGCGCAAATACACATGTTCCCCAACCCAAAAATCTTTGAACTCCCTGTGTTGATCTGCAGAATTCTTCTGTCTATCCTGTGTTGCATTTAGATTCTTCTTTATAAGCTGCATTTCTTGCTCCATGTCCGTCAACATGTTCAATTCAATAAGTACCCTATTTACTGGATCACTCCAACTAATAGGAGTGTTACAACTCCGCCCATACAATGCCTCGAAAGGACTCATCCTCAATGACTCCTGATAACCATTGTTGTATACGAACTCAACCAATGGTAGATACTATGCCCATTTCCTCTGTTAGTGCATCACAAACGTACTCAACATATCTTCCAAGATCATGTTGACCCTCTATGTCTGACCATTTGTTTGCAGATGATAAGTCATGCTGAAGGCCAACTCTATACCCAAGCCTGCAAATAGCTCCTTCCAAAACTTGGAAGTGAAATTTGCATCCATGTCCGACACAATCTTCTTTGGAACACCATGTAGTCTCACTATCTCTCTGATGAACACCTATGGTACCTCACTAGATGAATATGTAGTCTTTACCAGAATGAAGTGAGCTACCTTTCTCAACTTGTCAACCACGACCATAATAGAATCATGTTGCTTCACTGTCCTTGGAAGACCTATGATGAAATCCATGGAAATGAGCTCACATTTCCATTAGTTATAGGCTGGAGTAGACCACCTGGATGCTTTCACTCCACCTTTACCTGCTGGCAATCTGAGCATCTAGCCATGAACTCAACCACTTCTTTCTTCAGATTCAACCAATAATAGAACTTATTTACTGTTGTCAATGTATTCTGATATCCTTGATGACTAGAATACGATTTCAAATGAAGCTCCCTCAAGATAAGATTCTTGAGCTCATTGAAATTTGGCACATAGATCCTGTCTCGAAACATCACCAAGCCATCTACCGTGAGCCGATAGTCTGCATCCTGATCACCTGTACCTGTACCTGCACCTATACCTACACCTGTACTTGTACTCTATTGTAACATGTGCATGATCACCATGTATTTGTCATCCTGTTGACCTACTTGCAAAATCCTATCTTGTAACTCTATCCCATAAGAGCTTACGGTTGCTATATGATTTACCTGTGCCTTCTTGATAAGAGCATCTCTAACCTAGTTCTCATTCCCTTTGATGTATCTGATCTCGAAGTCAAACTCACTAAGGGTGGCCAACCATGTAGCTTGCGTGGCATTTATATTCGACTGGTCAAACAAATACCTCAACCCATTATGATCGCTCATCAAAGTAAGCCTCCTGTCAGGAAGATAATGCCTCCACATCTTCAATGCACGTATAATCGTTGTTAGCTCAAGATCATGCATTAGATAGTTCTGCTCATGCTCATTGAGTTTTCATGACTCATAGCACATTACCTGTCCTTCTTGTATGAGAACTCCACCAAGTCCCCTTTTGCAAGCATTTGTACACACAATAAACGCCTGGTCTAGATCCACAATCTTTAGCACTGGTGCATGTGTCAACAACTGCTTAAGATGTTCAAAACTATATTCACATTCCGCCGTCAATTTTGTTGGGTTGTGTTATATTCTTTCCACAACTAGCCCACATAGTTGACTGGGGGGTTAGAAGGGGGGCGGAGCCCCCCCTTTGTTGTGCCGATTGCGTAGCGGGGGGAGTCACAGGGGGTTTGAGGGGTGCAAGTAGTCCCACTCTATGGGGTCTGGGGCAGCGCCCCGAAATTTTTTGTTTTTGGACCCTATATTAGGTTGGGCTAACCTACTATGGTTTTGGATGCGATGGTTTTCGGTCCATGGTTTTGGACGTGATGGTTTTCGGTCCATGGTATTGGATGCTTCGGCATGTATAAATATGTATTGTAACATTGAAAGGAACATAATGAAAAATCAAGCTGGTAGTCCCAGTTTTGGGATCCAGGGGAAAATCTCTGTGTATATGTGTTTTATGTGTTATGCTCTCACATTGTTTATTTTTTGTGTTTTAGAATTCGTATGCAGGTAATCTTTGTACGGGGTTAAAACCTACATTTGGTATCAGAGTTGTTTTGGCTTCAAGGGGACACCTTTGTTGCTGAGGGGTTTCGCTCGGGCCTATGGTAGACCCTGTTTAGTGGGAGATCTGTGGGATCGATTCTGGTAGTGAAAGAAGATGGCGTGTAGTGGAAAGATAGAGATCAAGAAATTTAATGGTCAGCGTTTTTAGTTGTGGAAACTCAATATGGAGGATCTGTTGGTAGATAAAGATCAGTGGATCACGGTAGATCCACGTACTAAACCAACGGAAGTGTCTGATGAAGAATGGAAGAAGTTGGATTGGAAGGAAAAGAGCACAATACGGTTGTGTGTCTCAGATTCAGTATTGCTGAATGTATCAAGGGAAGCTACGGCGAAGGCTTTATGGGACAAGTTAGGGACTTTGTACCAATCTAAGTCTCTTGTGAATAAAATGTTCCTACAAAAAAAGTTGTATAACCTGAGGATGAAAGATGGAGACTCGGTGACAGAGCATATGAATGCGTTTAATACTATGGTAAGTCAGTTATTGTCTGTTGTATCAAAATTTCAGATGAAGATAAGTGCATTAGTTTGTTGTGTTCTCTACCAGATTCGTGGGATAGTCTGGTTATTGCAATAGGTAGCAATGCAACTACCTTGCAGTTTGATGAAATAGTCTCATCCTTGCTGATGGAGGAGATGAGATGGAAAAATATGGAGAGCCAGAATGGCGATGCCTTATCTGTACGAGGATGGTCCCAGAACAGAAACAAAAATAAGTCATCGAGTGGGAGATCTAAATCTCCAAGAAAACCTGTAAAGGTGGTGTGCTGGAAATGCGGAAAGGAAGGGCACTACAAAAGGGACTGTAAATGTAAAGCTCCTGACAAAGGAAAGGGATGTGATGATGCTCCTTCTGCAGAGGCGGAAACCACCTCAGATGAAGGAAGGTGGTGATGTGTACTTGGCTTCTTCAAGTACACATGTAGATCATGAGGCATGGTTGATTGACTCAGGTGCATCCTTTCACTTCACTCCCCATAGAGAGTGGTTCTACGAGTATGAGAAATACGATGGTGGTGATGTCTTCTTAGGGGATGATAGGAAGGCTAGAAACGTTGTTCGTGGAAAAGTAAAGTTGAAGTTTCAAGGTGGAAGACTTAGAACACTTTCGGGTGTTCTACATATTCCTTCATTGGCCAGAAATATGATTTCTGTAAGCAAGATGGATGATGCAGGTGTAAAAACAATGTTCGAGAAGGATATCTGCAAGATGGTTCGGGAAGAATTGGTATTGATGCGGGGAGTTCGGATTGGAACTCTGTACAAGCTGCAAGGTAGCACTGTTGTTGATGGGTGCAACAGTTCTGTGGTTCCTGAAAGTGGAGCAGAAAATCTAGTGGTCTCTGGAGAGAAGACCATGCTGTGGCATCAAAGGCTTGGACATATTGGAGAGAAGGGCCTTCGAATACTTCATGGTAAAGGTATGGTAGAAGGTATGAGTAATAGCTCTCTGGATTTTGATTTCTATGAAAATTGTGTATATGGGAA